>Ga0210403_10002604_pt1 | contig 16217 bp, 13 predicted proteins | sample IncBWC19MmetaG_FD_150863 | JGI IMG/M metagenome (GOLD analysis project Ga0210403, IMG submission 150863) | Forest soil microbial communities from Barre Woods Harvard Forest LTER site, Petersham, Massachusetts, United States - Inc-BW-C-19-M | ecosystem: Environmental > Terrestrial > Soil >... | reverse complement strand
ATTCAGGGTATGGGCAAAAAATCAAAGCAACTGGTAGGGCTGGACATCGGCTCTAGCTCGATCAAAGCGGTCGAGCTGAAGTTAACGAAAGCCGGCTATGAACTGGTGAGCTTTGGCATGGAATCGCTGGCGCAGGACACGGTGGTGGACGGCGCGATTATGGACGCGCCCCAGGTGGCCAACGCCATCAGCAAAATTTTCGACGCGCAACGGGTAAAGACAAAGAATGTGGCAACTTCGGTTTCGGGACACTCCGTGATTGTGAAGCGGGTGCCGCTGCCTTTGATGACCGAAGAAGAGTTGTACGATCGCATTCCTTCCGAAGCCAGTCAGCACATTCCGTTCGACATCGCCGACGTGAACCTCAGCTACCAATTGCTTGAATCAATGGACGCGCAGATGGACGTCCTCCTGGTGGCCGTTAAGAAGGACAAGATTCTGAACCACACCAACGTGTTGGCGCAGGCCGGCAAGACTCCGGTGGTCGTGGACATCGATGCGTTCGGCTTACAGAACTGCTTTGAAGTGAACTATGAGCCGGATGCCGGGCAGACGGTGGCGTTGCTGAATATTGGCGCGAGCGTGATGAACATCAATATCGTGCGCGGCGGCGTGCCGCTGTTTACGCGCGACGTCAGTGTGGGCGGCAACCAGTATACGGACGCCCTGCAAAAAGAACTGGATTTGAGCTTTGAAGATGCGGAGCGGTTGAAAAAAGGTGATACCCTCCCCAGCGTGACCGACGAACAAAAACAGCAGATTCTGCGAAGCGTCTCGGACATTCTGACGCTGGAAATTCAAAAGACTTTTGACTTCTTCCGTGCAACGGCGAGTGGTGAGAATATACAGCGCATCGTTGTGGCGGGCGGTACGGCGCGCGTCCCGGGGCTGGTGGATTTGCTCCGAGAAGAATTTGCGATGCCCGTCGAGGAACTCAATCCTTTCCGCAAAGTGCTCGTCAATCCCAGCCGGCACAGCGATGACCAGATTCGCGAGATGTCGCCGCGGCTGGCCATTGCCGTGGGTCTGGCACTGAGGAGCTTTGACTAACCATGATTCGCATAAACCTTCTCGGACAAATTAGGCCCAAAGCGTCGCGCCGGCCGGTCGATACCGGGGCAGCGCTTCCCGTCCTATTCATTGGTGCGGGCTTCGTACTCGGCATCCTGGTTCTTGGTTTTCTCTTCTACTCCTGGCAACAACAGCTCAATGCCGAGAACAACAAGATCAAAACGCTGCAAGCCCAGAAGGCCGATCTCGAAAATATCAAGCAGCAAGTCGAAGCCTTTGATAAGCAAAAGCAGGTTCTCCAGCAACGGGTCTCGACGATCGAGCAATTGCAGCGGGATCGCACAGGCGGGCAGGATTTGCTGGACATGGTGGCGAATACGGTGTCCCGCACAGAAAATCTCTGGCTGACGACCATGACGCGAAAGGGGACCACCCTTTCGATTGAAGGTTCTTCGGCTTCGGTCAACGCGGTGGCCAATTTCATTACCGCCTTGAAGCGCTCGGGGTATTTCCAGAAAGTAGAAATCAAGGAAACGAAGCAGGACGACAAGAATACCTCGGTGCAGACATTTAATTTTCAGTTGACCGCGGAAATCACTCCGCCACAAACGGTAAAAGCACCTCCGGCGCAGGCAAAGCCGGCCAACACGCCGACGAAAGCCGCGCCAGCCGCGACTCCGGCCAAGAAGGGATAAGGGACGACCATGGCCAATCCGTTTCGTGACATGTCGGTGTTCATGCAAGGCCTGGTGGCTGTGGCCATCGCGGTCGTCGTGCTGCTACTGGGAGTTTACATTCCGCTCTCGCCAGTGGCGCAGGAACGCGACTCCGTGGAGAAGGCCGTCCAGCAGCGCTCGACTTTGAACACCGAAGTACAGCAACTGCAGGTTTACCGGCAGCGTTATGGTGAACTGAAGCAGCAAATGGATGCGCTTTCGAAGCAGCTCGACACTCTTAAGACCATCGTTCCCGAAGAAAAAGAGACGGATGAATTTATCCGCCTGATTCAGGGAGCGGCTAGCTCCTCGAACGTTTCGATTCGCCGGCTGACAGCCCAGGCTATCGTGCCTCGCGATTTTCACTACGAGATGCCGTTCGAAGTACAAGCCGACGGCCCGTATTTCAATCTGATGGATTTTTTCGGCCGCTTGGGCCGGCTTTCGAGAATTATTAACGTAGGTGATTTGGATTTCGCGGATCCCGATAAGTCCAAGGGTGGAAAGTATCCGATACGTCCTGGAACAACGGTTTCCGCAATTTTTACGGCTACGACTTTCTTTACCAAGCCGGCTGACGCGGGTGCGGCTCCGGGAGCACCGGGAGCGAAGTCCGCGGTCAAGCCGGTGGGGAAATAACCCTTGAGCGGGAATGAGCGATCTATGCGTTCAGCACTAACTCTCGTACTGGGGATTTTGCTCGCAGCAGCCGCACCTGGGCTGCGCGCACAAGCCAAGCCTGCGACCCCGCCTGACGCGAAACCCGCGCCACCGGCCGCTGGCAAAGCTGCGCCGCAGACCGGAAAACCGGCAACACCGGCGGCGAAAAAGCCCGCGGCAAAACCCGCACCAGCCAAAGTGGCGAAGGCTCCCAAGCCCGCCAAGCCTGTCGAAACCGCGGTGAATCCGGACGCGGCGAAGGAAGGCGAGGAAGCGAAGGCTGCGCGGCGCGATCCGTTTGAGTCGCTCGTCGCGCGCCAGCAGGCGCAAAAGAACGCCACAGCCGCATTGCCTCCGGGCAAGGCCGGATTGCAAGTGAGCACGCTCCGTCTCGACGGAATTGTTAAAGCTCCCAACGGCATGATCGCCGTCGTAACCAACCCGCAGGCGCGAACCTATTTTCTCCGTGAAGGCGACCAGTTGTACGACGGACGCGTGGAAAAGATTGCGATGGATGGCGTTTCGTTCCATGAAATGGGCAAAGATGCGTTTGGCAAACCCGTGGAACGCCAAGTAAACAAGAGAATTTACTCCAGCCCCGGGGAGCAGCAATGAACCTGCATTTCACTGCCCTACGCTGCGGTCTGTTGATTTTCACTGGTGTGGTAATTAGCGCAAGCTCCGTGTCAGGGCAGGCTCAGTCTTCGGGTACAGCATCCGATTCATCGGTGGTTGGAAAACCTGTTCGGCACGATCCGTTTGGGTCGCCGCTCGCTCAGCGAGAGCCACAAGTGGGCGCGTCGATTGGCAAGCCGCACGGAACCTTCGGCCTTGTCGTTCGCAGCCTCCGGGTGGATGGCATTGTGAAATCGGATCGCGGCTTCATTGCCGTCATGGCTGGACCTGAGGGACGCACCTACTTTCTCCGTGAAGGCGAGCAGCTCTACGACGGTCGAGTGGAAAAGATTTCTGTGGATGGCGTTTCGTTCGTTGAAGTTGTGAGAGACGCGTTTGGAAAGTCTTCGGAACGCCAAGTAAACAAGAGAATTTACTCCAGTGCAGGAGAACAGCAATGAAGACGAATTGGCCCGCCTTTCGGGGCGGCTTCCTGATCCTCTCGAGCGCAGTCCTGGGCGCAAGCCCGATGCTCGCTCAGACCCAGGAACCCGCCGGCGCGACCGCGACATCCGCGGTGATCTCAAGCGTGGCGATAACGCAAGCGCCACAACGCGCCAGTGTGCGTGTGGAAGGCGAAGGGCGCCTCGATGCCCGTGTCTCGCGCATGCAGAATCCAGAGCGCTTGGTGCTGGACTTCTCAGGCACGCGGCTGGCGGTCGACAAGACCGTTATTCCCGGCGTCTCCGAGCCTGTTCGCGACGTTCGGCTTGGACAATACCGTCCGAACGTTGCCCGCGTCGTCGTGGATCTGACTGGCGTGGCTCCTTACCAGATTTCGCATGACGGGACGGCGGTGGTCGTCCTGTTTGACGCACAGCCGGAAGCGCCGAACGCTGCACCGTCGAATCCCCAGACGCTGACTTCCGACCAGACCGCCAAGTCACACGCTGGGTTCGAGTACAGCGCAGCGGCTCCTCGTTCTTCTTCGCGGCCTTCCAGCTCCTTGCGGATTCCTGCTCCTCGTTTCGCTTTGCCCGGCGAACTGACCCAGCCCTCACTCACCCTGGCATCCTTTGGCCGGATGAATGAGCCAGCGCGTCCGGCAACGCAAGATGCGGCGCAGCAAGCGGCGCAAGCCTCGAATGCGGCGGCTAACAAGCTGGCTGCGACCACGGCACAGCAGCAGGGTTCGTCGGCTCCCACGGCTCCTGGAAAATACACGGGAGAGCCGATCTCTGTGAACCTCAAGGACGTTGATCTGCGCGACTTCTTCCGCCTGATTCACGAAATCAGCGGATTGAACGTCGTGCTCGATCCGGCGGTTAAGGGCTCACTGACGATCGTGCTCGACGAAGTGCCCTGGGACCAGGCCCTGGACATCGTTCTCCAGAACAACGGCCTCGACAAGCAATTGAATGGAAACGTGCTGCGCATCGCAACGCGCACTACTCTCAAGACCGAAGCGGAAACGCAGCGCGACCTCGAAAAGGCACAATCCGAAGCGATTGCTCCAACGACTACGACGCGCCAATTACAATATGCCAAGGCCTCGACTTTGGCTCCTACATTGAAGAAATTTCTCAGCTCTCGTGGCGACATCATTGCCGATGACCGTTCTAACCAGATGATCATCCGCGATATTCCGTCCGTCTTCCCGACGATCGATAATCTCATCCGGCAACTGGACCGCAAGTCTCAGCAAGTGGAGATCGAAGCGCGCGTGATCTCCGCATCGCGCTCCTTTGCTCGGGATATCGGCACGGAACTGGGCTTCTCAGGAGCGAGCACCACTTTGCATAACCAGAATTTCTTTTCGGGCGCGCCTCAAAATGGCGTCAGCCCGGGCCCCATCAATTCGACTCCTCCTCCTCCGCTGATCGCTACCCCGACCAATTCGTCGAGTGGCGGTCCGCAGAGCGGTATTCCACTGGTCACCAACCTTGGCGCGGGCGTTCCGACGTCCGGCCTTGGCTACTCGTTCCGGTCGACAAACTTCGCGTTGGACTTCTTTATTACTGCCGCGGAATCCAAGGGCGTCGGCAAATTGCTTTCCAAGCCGCGCATCGTGACGCAGAACAACGAAAAGGCCGTCATCAAGCAGGGCGTCAAGTTGCCCATTCAGACGACCATCAACAATACGATTTCGGTCCAATTCATCGACGCCGTGCTGCAACTCGAAGTCACCCCGCAGATCACGGCCGAAGGCACCATCTTCATGGACGTGCTCGTGGAAAATACCCAGATCGATCAAGGTATTCCCCGCGTGCAGGGTATCCCGGCGTTGGACACGCAGTCCGCGCAGACGAAAGTTCTCGTTCCGGACGGCGGTACCGTCGTGATTGGCGGCATCATCGTTTCCACGCAGAACACCAACATTCAGGAAGTTCCCATCGTCGGCAGCTTGCCGATTATCGGAAACCTCTTCAAACGGACCACCGTGTCGATTCAGTCTCAGGAACTTCTGTTCTTCCTGACCCCGCGCATCATCCCGGGGTAACCAAGGCCTGAAGACCCTGAACTAAGAACGGATTCGAGGAGACTTCGGTCTCCTCGTTTCATTTATGAGCTCAACCTTCCATATCCGGCGAAAAGCCCTCAACCAACTCCTCTCCGGAGCAAAGCTGGATGCTTTGGTCGTTACTCATCCGCCTAGCTGGTATTACCTGACCGGATTCACCGGAGAAGCAGGCGTTCTGATTGTGAATTCCTCGGGAGCGACCCTCATCACCGACGGACGGTTTACGACCCATGTCCGGGAAGAAACCACGTCTGTTCGCCTGATCGAGCAAAAAGGCTCTTTACTCGAGTCGACAGGCCGGTTTCTTCGAGAGAAGCGCGCTCGGCGAGTTGGTTTTGAACCGACGCAAACATCCGTGGCTCAGCTGACCCTGCTCCGAAAGGCGGCGGGATCGGGAACGAAATGGATTCCTGCTCCCGGCATGGTAGGAACCCTGCGAGCGCGGAAAGAGCCATCCGAACTCGCCAGGATGCGCCAGGCGGCTATTCTGGCGGGCGATGTTCTCAGCAATGCCATTCCGTTGCTCAAGCCCGGAGTGATGGAAAACGAGATTGCCGCCGAGATCGAATACCAGATGCGGAAGCGTGGAGCGTCAGGTCCGGCCTTCGAAACCATCGTTGCTTTTGGCGAACGCTCAGCCTTGCCGCATGCGCGTCCTACCGCCAAGCGATTGAAGAAAAATGAGTTGGTGGTACTAGACCTGGGTGCTATACTCGCGCACTATTGCAGCGACATCACGCGCACTGTCCACGTTGGCAGAGCTCCGTCGCGTGTGAAACAATGGTATCGGGCGGTTCTGGAAGCGCAGACGGCGGCCATTGCGGCGGTACGAGCCGGAGCCAGTTGTGGGGATGTGGATGCTGCCGCGCGGCAAGTTCTAGCCGGGTATAAACTGGACCGGCTTTTCACCCATAGCACGGGGCATGGACTGGGCCTGGAAGTTCACGAGGATCCCCGGGTGGCACGCGGCCAAACGGCGCGGTTGGAACCGGGGTTCGTGATCACGATCGAACCGGGAGTTTACATGGCGGGCGTCGGGGGGATCCGCATCGAAGACGACGTCGCTGTGCATTCGGGCAGCACCGAAGTACTGACCCGCATTCCGCGGGATCTCATCGAGCTTTGACACAGGCATGAAACGAAAACAGCCCTCAAAACCAGCTGAAAGTTCCACTATCGCGAGTCCGGAAGTCCAGCAAATCGAGCAACTCCTCCGCTTCATGAGCGAGCACAATCTGGAGGAGTTTGAGTATTCGCGTGGCGACCTGCGAATCCGGCTGAAGAAGCCATCTGCTGGAGTGCCGGTCTACGGCCGGACCATGGGTGTGCCGGAGATTATCGTTCCCGGGGCGGTGCCGGAAAGGACTGCTGGAGGCTCTCAGAGCGCGCCAGCGGCAGCGTCGGAGCCCCGGGCGACCGAAGAGCTGCATCTGGTCAAGTCGCCGATTGTAGGAACGTATTACGAGGCCCCAAGCCCAGGCGCCGAAGCCTTTGTGAAGATCGGCGCGCATGTCGAGTCGGGGCAGACTCTGTGCATCGTGGAAGCTATGAAGCTGATGAACGAAATCGAATCGGACGAAAGCGGCGAACTGATACGCATCTTTGTCGAGAACGGGCAGCCGGTCGAGTACGGCCAACCGCTCTACGGCATCCGTCCCAGCCGGAAGAGGTAGCCGGCGCCCGAAGCCATGTTCCAGAAAATCCTAGTGGCCAATCGCGGGGAAATCGCGCTGCGGGTCATCTGTGCCTGCAAAGAACTGGGCATTTCCACGGTTGCCGTGTATTCCGAAGCGGACCGCAATTCTCTGCACGTGCGCTTTGCCGATGAAGCAGTGTGCATCGGCCCGCCGCGCAGCAGCGAGAGTTACCTCAACATTCCTCAAGTTATCAGCGCGGCGGAAATTACGAATGTGGATGCCATCCATCCGGGCTACGGCTTTCTTTCCGAAAACGCCAACTTTGCCAAGGTTTGCGAAGCCTCCGAAATCACCTTTATCGGACCTACTCCCGAAGTGATCGAGATGATGGGAGAGAAGGACCGCGCGCGGCGCGAGATGCAGGCATTGGGTGTGCCCACGGTGCCCGGCAGCGAAGGAGTCGTGGAAGGGGAAGAGCAACTCGCCAAAGAAGCCAAGCGTATTGGCTTCCCGCTGATCATCAAAGCATCCGCGGGCGGCGGCGGCCGTGGCATGCGCGTCGTGCACAAGCAGGAAGAGCTGCTGAACGCCTACGAGACGGCGCGCAGCGAAGCGCAACAGGCTTTCGGAACGCCGGACGTGTATGCCGAGAAGTTTCTTGAGCATCCGCGCCACATCGAGTTTCAGGTGCTGGGGGATCAGCACGGCAAAGTGATCCACCTCGGCGAACGTGAGTGCAGCATTCAGCGACGGCACCAAAAGTTGGTGGAGGAATCCCCGTCGCCGGTGATGGATGCCAAAAAGAGAAAAGATCTGGGCGCCAAGGTGGTGCGTGCCCTCGAAAAAGTCGGCTACACCAACGCGGGGACGGTCGAGTTCCTCATGGATGAAGACGGCTCGATCTACTTCATCGAGATGAACGCGCGCATCCAGGTCGAGCATCCCGTGACCGAGTTGGTGACGGGTGTGGACCTGATCAAAGCGCAGATCCGCATTGCCGCAGGGGAGGGCTTGGACGACGCCGTCGGCGAGATGAATTTCTCCGGCCACGCCATCGAGTGCCGCATCAACGCCGAAGATCCTGAGACGTTTGTGCCATCCGCGGGGCGCATCACGACGTTTCAGGCGCCCGGCGGCACGGGCGTGCGCGTCGATTCGGCCGCCTACGCTGACGCGGTAATCCCGCCCTATTACGATTCCATGATTGCGAAATTGATTGTAAAGGGCCGCGACCGCGCCGAAGCGATTGGCCGGATGAAACGCGCGCTGGAAATGTTCGTCATCGAAGGAATCAAGACTTCCATTCCGCTGCACCGGCGTATTCTGGCCGATCCCGATTTCGCTGCTGGCCGCTTCGACACGCATTTCATCGAAAGATTGCTAGGGACTAGCGGAAAATAAGTGTCTATGCGCCTTGTCCTCCCCAGGCTGTATGTGATACTAGAGGCAGCGTTGATTACTTCTCCCGAAAGAGATTGTGCCCTGAGCCTCGCCGAAGCTGGAGTGCGATTGCTCCAGTACCGGAATAAGTCCGCCTCGTCGCGGCAATACCTGGATTCCTCACGGGAACTAGCCGAAGCGCTCCGCCCGAAGGGCGTGACCTTTATTGTGAACGACCGGCCCGATGTAGCGTTTCTGGCTGGCGCAAGCGGCGTTCATGTCGGCCAGGATGATCTGGATGTTGAACACGCTCGGCGTGTGGCTGGACCTGAAATATTGGTGGGCGTCTCCACGCACAATCTGGAGCAATTCGAGAGTGCGGCGGAGAGCACGGCCGACTACATCGCCGTCGGGCCGATTTTCGCCACCTCTTCCAAGGCCAATCCGGACCCCGTCGTTGGCACGGAATTCGTTCGCCATGTGCGCTCCCGGACCAAGAAACCAATCGTGGCGATTGGCGGAATCTCTGTGGAACGCGCGGCTTCTGTTATCGAAGCTGGCGCTGATTCCGTGGCTGTCATCAGCGGCATTCTGAGCGCGCCCGAACCGTCGCAGCGCGCGCGCCAATACTTAGAAGTGCTCGAAACCGCGAAGCATGCGGCGGCGTACTGAGGCGCCCGCGATGGCTGACACGACGCACACTCTCCCGCAAAGCCCCACCAAAAATGAACCAGGATTTGTGCGAGCCATCGGCCTCTTTGACGGCACGATGATCGTCGTAGGCTCGATGATTGGCTCCGGCATTTTCATTGTGGCGGCGGACATCTCACGCCAAACGGGATCCCCTGGCGGTTTAATTCTCACCTGGGTACTGACCGGTTTGCTCACCGTCTCGGCCGCGCTTTCCTACGGCGAGCTTGCCGCCATGTTTCCACACGCCGGCGGCCAGTATATTTACCTACGCGAAGCGTATTCGCCGTTGTGGGGCTTCTTGTACGGCTGGACTTTGTTTCTTGTGATCCAGACAGGGACGATCGCCGCGGTGGCAGTTGGTTTCGCGCGCTTTCTGGGGGTCTTGTTTCCTGCTATTTCCCCGAGTGCGTGGGTAGTTCCACCAATCGCTTTAGGTTCGAAGCTGGCGATCAGCCTTTCCGTGCAGCAACTCGTCGGGATCCTGATGATCGTGCTCATCACATTTCTGAATACTCTGGGCGTGAGGTTGGGCAAACTGATTCAGAACATTTTTACCAGCGCAAAAACTCTATCGCTGGTCGGCCTGATCGTTCTGGGCATCTTCGTGGGCAGAAATGCCGGTGCGATTGCCGAGAATTTTTCACACTTCTGGTCCATCCGCGGTGCCGTCCCGATCGAGCCGGGGGCAAGTTTCCTGCGTGGCTGGATCCCAACGGTGACGGCCGCCAGCGGATTCTTCGGCCTGATTGTCGCGTTCGGCGTCGCGCAGGTTGGCTCGCTTTTTTCCTCCGATGCCTGGAACAACATCGGCTTCACCGCCGCCGAAGTAAAAAATCCCAAGCGCGATGTCGCGCTTTCCATGGCCTTTGGCACGTGCATCGTCATCACGCTCTATTGCCTGGCAAACCTGGCGTATCTCTTTGTCTTGCCGCTCGTGCAAATCCAGACCGCTCCCGATGATCGCGTCGCGACGGCCGCTCTGAACGCCATTTTTGGCGCGCCCGGCGCGGCGATCATGGCAGTGGCCATCGTCATCTCGACCTTCGGGTGCAACAACGGTTTGATTCTGGCCGGCGCACGTGTTTCCTATGCGATGGCTCGCGACAGGCTATTCTTTAAGTCCATCGGAACGCTTAGCAAAAGGGGCGTCCCGCAAAGCGCGCTGATTTTTCAGGGCCTGTGGGTCATCGTGCTGATTTTGCTGCGCACCCGTAAAGCCGATGCGTCAGGCGGAGTTACGTATGGCAATCTTTACAACGATTTGCTGAATTACGTCATATTTGCTGCGATGCTCTTTTATGTGCTGACCATCATCGGCATCTTCGTTCTCCGCCGCAAACGCCCTGACGCCGAACGCCCCTATCGAGCCTTCGGCTATCCTTTCGTGCCGCTGCTCTACATCGCCGCGGCGACGGCCATCATGATTGTGTTGCTTCTGTATCAGACACAAACTGCCGGTGGGGGACTCGTCATCGTACTGTTGGGGCTTCCAGTCTACTGGCTGTGGTCGAAACGTTCCGGCCCGACGAAACACGCCGCGCAAACCGGCGACTAAATTTGCAAATTTTCTTGTAGGGGCGCAGCATGCTGCGCCCCTACAATGTGCAAAGTCCAATTTGGCAGTATGTAGCTGATACAGGATCTCAGGCGCACGCCGCCTAAAGGAGGAGTTGCATGGGCAACCCCTTGTTCGCGACGAAGTCGATGACCACGCTGATGAAGGAAGCGGGGGACACCGGAGAGCACAGCCTCAGACGTGCTCTCGGCCCCGTAAATCTCGTCACACTGGGCATCGGAGCCATCATCGGCGCCGGTATCTTCGTAATGACTGGTTCCGCCGCGTCGCTTTATGCCGGTCCGTCCATCATGCTGTCGTACGTGCTGGCGGGCATCGGGTGCGTCTTCGCCGGGCTGTGTTACGCGGAATTCGCTTCGATGATTCCCATCGCCGGGTCCGCATACACCTACGGGTATGCCACGCTGGGCGAAATCATCGCCTGGATCATCGGCTGGGACTTGATTCTGGAGTACGCCTTCGGCGCGGCGACGGTAGCCAGCGGATGGAGCAGCACGCTGGTGGCTTTTTTGCAAGATTACGGCATCAGCCTTCCGCCGCAGATTTGCGACGTGCCAGGAGCCCAGTGGGTGCTGTTCCAGGGGCGCTGGACGCCGCTGAACACTTTGTCGATGAGCGCGGATCAGCTTGTGGGGCTGCCGACGGCGACCGCCAGGTTTAATTTGATTGCGTTTCTGGCGATGCTCGCGGTCACCGTGCTTCTCATCATTGGAATCAAGGAATCCGCCAACTTCAATACCGGAGTGGTTTTCGTGAAGCTAATAGCGGTTTTCGTGTTTATCGCCGTGGCCGGCGCGTTTGTTTTGAAGCATCCGGAAATTGCGCATGCTAACTGGAAAGTTTTTATTCCGCCCAATAGCGGAGCGTTCGGGGCGTTTGGTTGGTCGGGAATACTAAGAGGCGCAGGAGTCGTTTTCTTCGCTTACATCGGATTTGATGCGGTTTCGACGGCGGCGCAAGAAGCGAAGAATCCGCAGAGGGACATGCCCATCGGCATTCTCGGGTCGTTGATCGTTTGCACGATTTTGTATCTGCTTGTGTCCGGCTTGCTCACCGCGACTGTGCATTACTCGCGGCTGAACGTTGGTGCTCCCGTCTCCCTCGCGATGCGCGAAATCGGCGTGCAGTGGGGAAGCTACGTGGTCAACGCGGGAGCCCTCGCAGGCTTGAGCACCGTCATGCTCGTCATGATGCTCGGCCAGTCACGTGTGTTCTACTCGATGGCGAATGACGGCTTGCTCTGGAAGTGGGCGGGCGACATTCACCCGAAATTCCGTACTCCGTGGAAGTCCACCGCCATCGTAGGAATTTGCGTGGCGTTTGTCGGCGCGCTCGTGCCCATTGGTGATTTGGGGCAGCTTGTCAGCATCGGAACGCTGCTTGCTTTCGTCATCGTTTGCGCGGGCGTTTGGATATTGCGCGTGCGGCGTCCGGAGCTTGTGCGGCCGTTCAAGACTCCGCTGGTCCCGCTGGTGCCGATTCTTGGAATGATCGTTTCGCTGGGCTTGATGGGCGGACTAAAAGCCATCACCTGGATTCGATTGGTTGTCTGGCTGGTGATCGGCATGGTCATCTACTTTACGTACAGCGTGAAGCACAGCAAGGTGCGCAACGCTGGTTCCGCGCAGTAGCGGGCGGCATTGAGGATTCGAGTGCGAAATAGGCAGACCCCCCCGGGGGTTTTGCGTAAGTGTTCATTCTAAAGATAGTTAAAGTCCTTTATTTTGATGCACTTACGTAAGTGTTCATTCTAAAGGTACTTAGGCGCGAGGATTGCTGCAAAATGGGGCAGTTTTTAAGTTGTTCATTCTACAGTGTTTACGCAAAGAGGGGATGCCAACAAAAAAACGCCAATCTGGAGATTGGCGTTCCCGGAAACGACTCGCACGTTTACCCAAGAACAACTATGCGCTGCTTGTGGACATTGGCCAATGCTGAATGGAGGTCATAGACAATAAATGAGACGTAGAGCCATTCAAATTATCATCGCCCTGTCACTCGTCGCATTCGGTTGGATTGGCGGAAGAGCCAAGGCGCCTGCGTCAGATTTCACGCTGGAGATTGAGGGTCCATCCGACGGACCCACGGTGGTCAAATGTGTGCGGGGATGTACCTTGCAGGGCGGTCGTGATGAAGGCAACCCCCAGGCTGGGCGGATGCTGGAATATCAAGTCAGCTGCTCAGGCCGCCAGCGTTGCAGTGGTACAGCGAATGGCTGGATCAAGCACTGAGGAGCGGGCTACTCTTACCTTCGGTCGGAAGGGGTTCTTCAGGTAAAGTAGGTATTTCATTTGATTAGCCGATGACTGCTCTGCCTGCGAACCTGCGTAACGTGTGGCGCCGCCTCTCGCGGATCGACCTCTTTGCCATTCTGCTGATTCTTGGCGGGTTCATTTGCTCGGTTCTGGGTCTAAACAGCAGCCTTGCGAGCTTCCTTAAGTTTCTTGCCATCCTCGCCACTGTCTATGTTCTGTTTCGTTTTGTTGGCTGGTGGCGCACGCGGCTGCTCTGGAGCCTTCGCAACCGTCTGATCGTTGCCTATCTGTTCATCGCGGTCGTTCCCATTCTTTTAATCGTGACTCTTGTGGTTCTCGCGGGCCAAATCCTGTATTCGCAGCTGGGCGCCTACCTGCTATACGACGACATCCACCGCCGTGTAGCCATGATGGCTGACATTACCGAGCACATCGCCGCCGCGCATCGAACGCTGCCCAAAGGAGCCACCGAAGAGGAATCGGAGCACGTCCTCTCCGAGCAGTCGCACCAGGTTCACGATCAAGAGCTTCCGAAATTGAGCATCGCTTTCTCAGACGATGCCACGTTGTTGAGAAAGGTCGCCGGCGCGGGGAACCATTCGTTTGCGGGGCTGGTGGAGGAAGGCGACAAGCTTTATTTAATGAGCTTGCGAGAAATGCCGGAATCGAAAGGCGTACGCGTGGTGACGTTGCGTGTACCGGTCACCCCGGAATTTCTGGCTTTGATTGCTCCCGATCTTGGCGCCATCCAGCTGAATCTGACGCGTAAATTTGAGGGCGGCGCGCGACAGGGAATTCTCTACACTACTTCCGACGATACAAAGTATGAGACCACCAGCCCCATCCCCGCGTTAAACAGGATGCTTCACCCGTCAGCCCATTGGATTGATCCTGCCATCACGGGATTCTCCCGGCTGGATGCGGTGTATGTCGGGGCAGGCGGAATGTTTGATCCGAAGCGGCCCGTGCTTGTCACTTTCAATGCGCGGCCTTCTCGGTTGAACGCGCGGATCTTTGCTTCGCTGGGCGAGTTGGGCGGTTCGTTCTCCATTCTTTTTGTCGCCATAGGCGTCGTCTTTCTCCTGATCGAAATCGCGGCTCTGATTACCGGAGTCGTTATGACGCGGCGCATCACGAAAGCCGTCAGCGACCTGTATCAAGCGACGCAATACGTGAAAGCCGGCGATTGGACGCATCGCGTGCGCATCGAGCGCAGGGATCAGCTCGGCGTTCTCGGTGAGTCTTTCAACGACATGACGGGCTCTATCAGCGGATTGCTGGAAGAGTCCAAAAAACGGCAGCGTTTGGAAAACGAAATCTCCATCGCCAGCGAAGTGCAGAACCAGCTTTTCCCGCAGAAAATGCCGTCGGTTGAAGGAGTCCATCTCGAAGCCATTTGCAAAGCCGCGCGCACCGTCAGCGGCGACTACTACGATTTCATTCAACTCAGCCCGACACATCTGGCGATTGCACTGGCGGATATTTCCGGGAAGGGAATTTCCGCCGCGCTCTTGATGGCCAGCTTGCAAGCAGCGTTGCGAAGCCAGCTTCTTGCCGCTGGCAGTGAGACCATGAGCACCGCGGAATTGGTCGGACGCTTGAATATGCACATGGTCCGCAATACCGCCGATGACCGATTCGCGACATTCTTTATTGCGGTATACGACAGCGCGACGCGTACGCTGCGCTATACCAACGCAGGCCATTTGCCGGGATTTCTGATAAGCAACGGATCCTCAAAACATCTCGACAAGGGCGGAATGGTGCTTGGAGTGGTCGAAGACTACGTCTACGAAGAAGGCACGGTGAGCGTGCCGCCGAATGCGCTGCTCGTGGAATACAGCGACGGATTGGTCGAGCCCGAAAATGTGTACGGAGAAGAGTTCGGGATCCGGCGGCTTCAGGAAGCGGCGCTGCGTGTACAAAGTTCGGCCCCTGTGGTCGTCGGGCAATCGCTGATGATGGCGGCGGAGGAGTGGGCCGGTACGCCGGAGCAGGCGGACGATATGACGGTGGTGGTGGCGCGGCTTCGCTAGAAATGGCTGACAGCTTACAGCTCACAGCTGACAGACAGAGCCGGAATTAATTGGATTGTAGGTTACGCTTGGCGGTCGTTCACACGGAGGCGCGTTTGGGAAACGCAGTGGTGGACTGCGGTAGTGCGGCTTTTGCGAGTGGGCTATACTGACAAGCTTTCCATAGAGGCAGACGAGGAGACGAATGCCGCTAGTGAATCGCGTTGCGTTGGTGACTGGTGGAAGCAGAGGGATCGGGCGGGGAATCGCCGTCCGTTTGGCGCAGGAAGGCGCGCGCATCGCGATTTCTTATCGCTCAAACAAGACGGCGGCGCAGCAGGCGCTGCGCCAGCTTCAGGCGAGCGGCGCGGATTGCGTCGCCGTGGAAACCGATGTCACGGACGCGGCGAAGGCGGAGCAACTCGTACAGACCGTTGCGGATCGCTACGGACGGATCGATATTTTGGTGAATAACGTGGGCGGTTTTCGGTGGGGCACGCTGGCGGAATCTTCGCTGGCGGATTGGGAAAGCATTTTTACGTCGAATCTATCGAGCGTTCTTTATGTCAGCCGGGCCGTATTGCCGCACATGCGCAAGGGACGCTGGGGCCGCATCGTGAACCTTGGCGCGGTAGGCGCGGAGCGGGCGTTTGGCCAGGCGAAAATTTCGGCCTACGCTGCAGCTAAAGCCGCGGTCGTTGCACTCTCGCGTTCGCTGGCGTTGGAAGAGGCGAAGAACGGCATCACCGTGAACGTGGTGAATCCCTCGAGCATCGATGAAAAAGAGCTGACACTCAGCGAAGCGCGGCGCATTCGCGATGCGCGATTCCCGATTGGCCGCCCGCCTACCGTAGAAGACGTCGCCAACGCGGTAGCGTTCTTTGTGTCTGACGAAGCCGAGTACGTGACCGGCCAAGTTGTAAACGTCAGCGGCGGATGGATGTTGTAGCTGAAATGATTGAGCGCTGAGAATTTTCTTCCATGAAAGCACTGACTGCAGCCGAGATGCGCGAAGTCGACCGCCTGACGACTGAGCTATCTGGAATTCCCGGTACACAATTAATGGAAAATGCTGGGCGGGCCGCCGCGGACGCTGTCTGGAGCCGAATTGCGGGCCGCGGCGTGAACGATCAGGTAC
>Ga0210403_10002602_pt1 | contig 16222 bp, 10 predicted proteins | sample IncBWC19MmetaG_FD_150863 | JGI IMG/M metagenome (GOLD analysis project Ga0210403, IMG submission 150863) | Forest soil microbial communities from Barre Woods Harvard Forest LTER site, Petersham, Massachusetts, United States - Inc-BW-C-19-M | ecosystem: Environmental > Terrestrial > Soil >... | reverse complement strand
CCGACGAAGGCCAGTTGGTATTTGATACAGCCACCAGTCTTCTCCTCGACAAAAAGAAACTAAATCTGCGCGCTGGCGAAATCGCAAGAATCACCTTCAAGCTCAACATGAATCTCCGTACCGGCATCTTTCTTCTTGGCTTTACGGTCACTTCGGAGATCGAAGTGCCAGGCCAATTCATCTATTACAATGGAAAAATTAAGCGTGTAGTCATGGCCGGCGAGCGCAAGTCCAACGGAATCGTATACCTCAATCCGCGAGCGGAAGTTTGTGTTGAGTAGCCTTTCACCTAACTGTCTTTCTTCCTTCGTCCCTGTCGACAGTTGCAGGCACAATTTCTCCGCGCAAATGCAGAAAGCCGCAAGATGAACCCCCGGGTCAGCTTTGTCGTGCCCTGTTATCGCCTTGCGCACTTCTTAAAGGAGTGTGTGGATTCAATCCTTGCGCAGACTTTCGGTGACCTTGAAGTTTTGATTATGGACGACTGTTCCCCCGATGAGACGCCACAGATCGCGAATTCCTTCACCGATCCGCGTGTGCGGTACATCCGTAACGATCCAAACCTCGGCCATTTACGGAACTACAACAAAGGCATTTCCATGGCACGCGGCCAGTTCATCTGGCTCATTTCCGCGGATGATCGTTTGCGCCGTCCCTACATTGTCGAGCGCTACGTCGATTTTATGGATCGCCACCCCGGAGCTGGATTCGCTTTTTGTCCGGGGATGGGGCTCGAAGATGGAAAAGAAACCTCTCTTCTTCGTTATTCCTATCACGGTGACAAAGACCAGCTCTTCCCAGGTCCGCAATTCTTTATCAAACTTCTGAAATCAAATTCCGTTCTTGCGGCTTCCGGTATGGTTCGCCGGGCTGTCTACGAGAAATTGGGCACGTTCCCCTTAAACATGCCCTTCGGTGGCGACTGGTATCTTTGGCTTCTCTTCGTGTTGCACTACGACGTCGCTTACCTCGCTGAACCAATGGTGCACTACCGCCAACACGCTCAAAGCATGACCAATGTCCTCAATGGAGAGGACCCCCGGATCTGTACAAAGGATGATCTCCGCGTGCTTTGGCAAATCAAGCGCCGGGCAGAAGAGGCGCAGCGCATGGAACTTGCCAGCCTAGTGGATGATTTCATTGTCGAGCGAGCAACTCTGTTTTTGGCATCAGCGAGAAATAACGGTCCCAGGCCCTGGTACACGTTCGAAGATTTCGAGGGGTCAGTTATCGAGAATGTTCCCAGCGAGGAGGAACGGCGGCGTATCCGGTCAAGAGTCTATTCCCTTGTCGCGGATCAGATTTTCTGGCTCGGCAATTATTCCCTTTCCGACAAGCTCTATCAGCGTAGTTTAAAGTTGCGATTCTTCCAGCCAAAAGTTTGGTTGCATTGGTTACTACTGCAAACAGGAAGTCCGGGAATCCGCTTGCGGGAAGCGCAGTTAGCGTTGCGGCGCTGGGTCGCCGATTCCAAATCGCACTAATTGAATAACTTGTGATCATGGTTCCTTCCATTAGCACAATCATATGTACCTACAACCGGGCCGAGAGGCTTTCGCAAACTCTGACAAGCCTGGGAGAAATGATGATTCCTTCCAGCCTGCAGTGGGAATTGATTGTTATCGATAACAATTCCAGGGATTCCACAAGACAGGTAGTCGAACATTTCATCGCAACCACGGCTCTTCCACTCAAATATGTGTTCGAGCCAAAGCCAGGACTATCCAATGCGCGGAACACTGGAATCGAATACGCCCATGGTTCAGTCATTGCATTTACAGACGATGATGTCACAGTTGAGAAGCACTGGCTTGCCAATTTGTACCAGGCATTTCAAAAGTTTGATTGTATTGCAATCGGCGGCAGAATCTTTCCTGTTTGGCCAGGTTCGAAACCTTCTTGGTTTCAGGAGAGAGGCGCCTTTGCGACGCCGAAAGCGATTGTCTATTTCGATCTCGGAGATAAAGTGTGCGTCCCGGATTCTCATCCCTACGGGGCCAACATGGCTTTCCGTCGTGAGGCATTTGCAAAGTACGGCACTTTCCGAGTGGACTTGGGTCGAGTCGCAAACTCCTTGATGGGTGGCGAGGACATCGAGTTTTTCGAACGATTGAAGAGGAGTGGCGAAAGCGTCCTTTATATTCCCGACGTGGTTGTACATCACCCAGTTACAAACGACCGCTTGGAAAAGAGATATTTTCAGTCCTGGTGTTTCAACGCCGCTCGTACAGCCGTGCGATTCGAGGGTTTGCCTCAGAGCGTGGTTTATTGTTTGGGCTTGCCACGATTTTACTTTCGAGACCTGCTGGAGAATCTGGCAAAGTATTTATTCACTTGGAATTCGAGTCGTCGCTTCTACTACAAACTACAAGTCTGTATCGTTGCAGGCAGAATCGTCGAAACGCGACGCATAACGAAGTCAAGGATCGTAAAGCATTGATTAGACTGTTGTTATAAGTACCAGGCTTCGCGAATGGGTCAAGTCCTCCACCCGCTCGGCCCCGCGCTGGAATGTCTAAAGGTCTTCCACCAAGTGGAAAGTCGCTGGACTGCGAGTGGCTGAACATCCTAGGAGACCGAGTGCCCCATCGTGTTGTGGAGAGAGGTTTCTCGTAAGTCATTGATAAAGAGTATTTTAAATCCGCTCGTGACCTTGGATAACCTTTCTAGTCGTTTGCGCAATTGGCAGTCATGTTGCCTCTGTCATTCTAGCTTCTCAGGAAGACTGTCCGGCCCTCAGAGGGCCTTGCAACCGGAGGTACGAAGCTTTGCTTCACATCGGAATGATTGGTGTAGGTTACTGGGGCCCGAACCTGATTCGCAATTTCAGCGAATTGGATGACGCCCAAGTCGTTGCGTGCTCGGATCTCTCCCAGGAGCGGCTCAATAAGATCGCTAAACGCTATCCAGGGGTGAAGTGCACAACTGACTTTGAGGATCTTCTGAAGGACCCGGGTGTGGACGCGGTGGTCATTGCCACCCCGGTGTCGACGCACTATCCCATCGCAAAGGCAGCCCTAGAGCACGGCAAGCATGTGATGCTGGAGAAGCCGCTTGCGGATTCTACGGAACACGCCTTGGCGCTTGTCGAGTTGGCCAAGCGCATGAACCGCGTCCTGATGGTGGACCACACGTTCATTTACACGAGCGCCGTCCGCAAGATGCGCGAACTGGTCGATTCAGGAGAGCTCGGCGATATTCTGTATTTCGACTCCATCCGAGTGAACCTGGGCCTCTTTCAAAAGGACATAAATGTCATTTGGGACCTTGCCCCTCACGACCTCTCGATCATGGACTACCTGCTCCGAACTGAGCCCATCGCTCTTTCCGCCATTGGTGCAAGCCACGCAGGCAACAACATTGCAAATATCGCTTACATGACGCTGCGCTTCCCGAATAACGTCATCGCGCATTTTCATGTGAACTGGCTTGCGCCCGTGAAGATCCGCCAGACCTTACTCGGCTGCTCGAAGAAGATGGTCGTCTACGATGACGTTGAGCCTACGGACAAGATCCGCGTCTACGACAAGGGCATAGTCATTAACGGTTCGGCGGAGAAGCGATACCAGGCTCTTGTGGGTTATCGCACAGGCGACATACTCATCCCAAAGATCGACACAACTGAGGCGCTTCAGCGCGTCGCTCAAGAGTTCGTCTCCTCAATCAAGGATAATCGCGCCCCGATTACCGACGGTGCTTCTGGCTATCGTGTCGTGCGCTACCTGGAAGCGGCCCAGCAATCGCTGGAAGCCAATGGCCGCGAAGTGCTGCTCGACAGTCTGAACCTCGTTCCAAGTGCCGATCCCGCGTTCGCCGGCACGGGGAGCTGATCTTTGGACTTTTGCCGCATCGCTCCCGATGTCAAATTGGGTAAAGACGTCAAAGTCTTTGCCTTCGTCAATCTCTATGGATGCACTATCGGAGATAACTCAAAAATCGGAACTTTTGTCGAAATTCAGAAAAACGCCATCATCGGCAAGAACGTGAAAGTGTCCAGTCATACGTTCATCTGCGAAGGCGTTGAGATCGAGGACAACGTTTTCGTTGGCCACAACGTGTCGTTCATCAACGACAAGTACCCCCGTTCGGCGAATGCCGACGGCAGCTTGCAAACAGAAGCAGACTGGAACGTTGTCAAGACACGGGTGAAAAAGGGAGCCTCGATCGGAACGAGCGTCACGATTTTGTGTGGTGTAACCATCGGAGAAAACGCCATTGTGGGTGCGGGAAGCGTTGTGACAAAAGATGTGCCGGATAATACCGTCGTTGCCGGAAACCCCGCCCGTTTATTGCGAAAACTGGAGGCAGCGTGAAAGTAAAGTTCGTAGATCTGTCCGCGCAACACAAGACCCTCGAGACTGAAATCAAAGAGGTCTTCAATCGAGTGCTCGCGAACTGCAGCTTTGTTCTTGGGCCTGAAGTCGAAAAATTTGAAAGGGCTTTTGCTTCGTATTGCGAGGTCGCCCACTGCGTCGCGGTGACCAACGGCACCGCCGCTCTACAATTGGTTCTGCAAGGACTCGGCGTTGGGCCGGGCGATGAAGTGATTACCGTTGCCCACACCTTTATCGCCACAGCCGAAGCGATCAATGCCGCAGGTGCGCGCCCCGTTTTTGTCGATATCGATCCGATTTCCTACACGATGGACCCGGCGATGTTGGAGAAGGCCATCACCTCACGGACAAAGGCAATTATCCCTGTGCACCTCTATGGTCAGCCAGCGGACATGGATGCCATCAATGCAATCGCCGCCAAGCACAATCTCCCTGTAATCGAGGATTCCTGCCAGGCGCACGGAGCAAAGTACAAGGGTCGCCGCGCGGGTTCGCTTGGTACCGCAGCGTGTTTCAGCTTTTATCCGAGCAAAAATCTCGGGGCCTGCGGCGAAGGCGGCGCAGTCACCACGAATGACGCTGAACTGGCGAAGAAGCTCCGTATGCTGCGTGATCATGGCTCGGTCAAGAAGTACGAGCACGACTTTCCCGCTTATAACCTGCGCCTCGAAGGCATTCAGGGCGGTGTCCTTGCCGTGAAGCTCCCGCATCTCGATGGCTGGAATGACAATCGCCGCGCCCTGGCAAAGCGGTACGACGAAATGTTTGCGGGTAGCAAAATAGGTACGCCGCGCCAGATGTCTTACGCCGAGCATGTTTATCACTTGTATGTAGTAGTTGTGGAAGATCGCGAGGCGCTCCGCAAGGCCTTGTCGGAGCAGGGCATAGAAAACGGCTTGCATTATCCGGTGCCACTGCACTTGCAGAAGGCTTATGCTGATCTCGGTTACAAGAAGGGCGATTTCCCCGTCAGCGAGCATGTTGCAGCGAATCATGTTTCGTTGCCGATGTACGCGGAACTGCCCGTCGAGCACGTCGAGCACGTCGCAAAAACAGTTTTGGAGATTCTCGAATGTCAGCTCATCACGACATCGAGCGGGCGGGCGTAGCCGTCCGCGAGGTTCCTGCGACCTTTGGCCGGAAAGAAGTAAAACCAGATCCGGTCTGGGAGTGGGACTTCGCGGTTTCGCTCCGCGACAAACACTCGAACGACGAGTTGCACGCTCTCTACTCGCGCCATCGTGAGGGCGAGGGTGTGTTCGACTATCTCATGCGCCGAGTCTTGGTTCGGGCGATAGCGAAAAAGGTTGGGCATTGCCTTCAAGTCGGCCCTGGAGTTGTCTTCAAGCATCCGGAGACCATGGAGTTCGGCGACGCTGTTTTCATTGGCGCCCAGGCGATGCTTCAGGGACGTTTCGATGGTACCTGCAAAATCGGCAATCATGTTTGGATTGGCCCTCAGGCTTATTTCGATGCGCGGAGTCTGGAGCTCGAGGATTACGTTGGCTGGGGACCCGGCGCGAAAGTTCTCGGCTCGGCCCACACTGGCGAACCGCTCGAGGCTCCGATCATTGCGACCAGCTTGGTGATCAAGCCTGTCTTCGTTGGTCTTGGGGCCGATGTCGGAATGAACGCCAGCATCTTGCCAGGGGTTAGGATCGGCGCGAATTCTATCGTAGGTGCCGGCGCAGTAGTTACTCAGGATGTTCCCGAGTTCGCCATCGTTGCGGGCGTGCCAGCCAAGTTCTTGCGTTCGCGCCGAGATGGCTAATCTGCTTGTGCGCTTGAGCAAGAAGAAAGCTAGTGATTCAGTTTTGACCAATACGCAACAGACAGGTGAATAAGGACTTATGGACGATCTTCAGGCAAAACGCATTCTAATCACGGGCGGAGCGGGCTTGGTTGGCTCGCACATCGCAGATCTGCTCGTTCGCGAGAGCAATCCGGAAATCATCGTATTTGACAACTTTGTCCGCGGCCGGAAAGAGAATCTCTCATGGGCGATGGCCAATGGACGGATTCAAATTGTAACAGGCGATATTCGGGACACGAAGTTGCTCCGCGAAGTAATGCAAGGCGTTGAACTGATATTCCACCAGGCCGCCATCCGCATTACGCAATGCGCCGAAGAGCCCCGCCTCGCCCTCGAAGTGCTTGCCGATGGCACCTTCAACGTACTCGAAGCAGCCGTGGCGGCCAAAGTGAAGAAAGTCGTCGCCGCTTCATCCGCCTCGGTTTATGGTCTTGCGGAAGAATTCCCTACTTCCGAAAGGCATCACCCCTACAATAATCGCACGCTCTATGGCGCGGCAAAGGTCTTTAACGAGGGCCTCTTGCGCAGCTTCCATGAAATGTACGGGTTGGACTACGTTGCGTTGCGTTATTTCAACGTTTACGGCCCCAGGATGGACATTTACGGCGCTTACACGGAGGTCCTGATTCGTTGGATGGAACGCATTGCGGCCGGCCAGTCGCCCCTTATTCTTGGTGACGGCAATCAGACAATGGATTTTGTTTATATTGAGGACATCGCTCGGGCAAACATACTCGCGGCGAAAGCAAACGTCTCCGATGAAGTCTTTAATGTGGCCAGCGGAGTTGAGACCAGCCTGAACGACTTGGCAGCCAGTCTGTCGCGAGTCATGGGTTCCAGTCTGCAACCTGAGTATGGACCAGCCCGAAAGGTGAATGCCGTCCCGCGCCGGCTCGCAGAAACGGGCAATGCCAAGGAAAGACTTGGATTCGAAACTCAGGTGGGACTTGAAGAAGGATTACGGCGTCTCGTGGCATGGTGGCAAGCGAGCAAAGCGGTAGCCGAAACCGCTTCTGTCTGAAATCAAAGATTCGAACGCCAGAGTGAGCGAAGAAGACCGAAGCAGTTGAGATTGGGGATCAAGAGATGAGCGTCACCACTTCTATAAAACAATCGATTCCGATCGCCCGCCCGTACGTGGGAGAAGAAGAAGAGCAAGCCGTCATCCAGTCTTTGCGCAGCGGCTGGCTCAGTCAGGGTCCGCGCGTCGCGGAATTTGAGAAGCAGTTTGCCGAATACGTTGGTGCGAAGCACGCCATCGCGGTTTCTTCCTGCACGACTGCGTTGCATCTTGCCTTCATCGGGGCTGGGATTGGCCCTGGCGACGAAGTTTTGTGTCCGAGCTTGTCTTTCATCGCAACAGCGAATTCCATACGTTATGTGGGCGCCGAGCCCGTGTTCGTCGACATAGACCCAGTTACTTACAACGTCGATCCGAACAAGATCGAAGCCGCAATAACGCCCCGAACCAAGGCAATCCTTGCTGTTCATCAGATTGGTCTGCCCGCCGCAATGGATGAAATCAGCGAAATCGCTAAGCGTCGCAATCTTCTTGTAATCGAGGATGCTGCATGTGCGATCGGCTCTGTTTACAAGGGGCAGCGCATCGGCGCTCCGCACGCCTGGATGGCCTGCTTTAGCTTCCATCCTCGTAAGATCCTGACCACCGGGGAGGGGGGGATGATCACCACCAATGACGATAGGCTGGCTGAACGACTTCGCCCTCTGCGGCAACATGCTATGACCGTTTCCGATGTCGCTCGCCACAATGCGAAAAGCGTCGTTCTCGAAAGCTATGATGAGGTTGGCTACAACTTTCGCATGACCGACATGCAGGCCGCCATCGGCTTAGTTCAACTCGGCCGCGTTGAAGGGTTTATCGAACGCCGCCGCTCCTTTGCTACCCGCTACACGGATGCGCTGGCCAAGCTGGGATGGCTCCTCCCCCCAAGCGAGCCAGCTGGCTATCGTCATAATTTTCAGTCATATATGGTACGCCTAGCAAAAGACGCGCCGATCTCTCGTGATGACCTTATGCAGGCGCTGCTGGACCGCGGCATTTCTACGCGCCGCGGAATCATGGCCTCCCATCGCGAATCACCCTATCGCTCCGATCGTTGGGACCACATTCTGCCCGAAACCAACAGAGCCAGCGATGAATGCATCATTTTGCCCCTCTTTCATCAGATGACCGAGGAAGAGCAGGCCTTCGTCCTGGACAGTGTCCGAGAAGTTGGGGGAGTCGCTGATAACTAACCCTGATCGGTTTGTGTATCTGCCCGTTCGGAACCTATGTACTGCGAGATTTGGGGTAAACGCTTTTAGCGATGTTAGCGATCATTTCCTAACCCTTCCCGCCTCACTGGTCTGCAGCTTTTCTAGCTGTAAATCTAGTTGAACCGAAGGTGCTCTTTCCTCTGTCCATCGGGGACTTTAGGCGACGGGCGTTTTCCACAGGGAGATGCACTTGCGGCAATGTTCTGCACAATTCGAGAAACTGTTTATCGTGTGGGCTTTCGCTATTCTGTGCCTGCGAACGAGCGGGATTAGCTCTGTACATGTCGCATAGTAAGTGATTTTGATTCAGTATTTTACAAAGCATCACCAAAACTTCTAACTTCCCCGAATCCTGTCAATCGGCCTCCCAAATGCACCACTATACTCCGGCGTAGTCTGGAATCAGTGTGCTAGTGCGTCCTCCTGAGTCTCACGACTTCTGCCCGATCGCGGAGGATATTGATGAGTTTTTCACAGACATCTGAAGGAAGGGCGAATCACAACAAGGAAGCGCTGACGAGTGTGGATGTTGAGCTTCCCCTTTCCTGGAGGTCGCTTAGTACTCCTGTCTTCAGAGGGTTGCTTATCGCCTTAGGTTTATTGCTGTGGAGCTTCTCATCAAGCGTTGCAAAGGCTCAAACTTTCGGTTGCACCCCGCCTATGGCAAACGACATCGTTTGCGAAAACTCGAAACCCGGCACCAACTCTAATGTATGGGATGTGAGCACTGGCGATGGTGGGGATCCTACGATTCAGGGGTTTGCCACCGATATCAGCGTGAACCAGGGTGGAACCATCAACTTCAAAATCAACACGCCTGCAAAAGCCTATACGATCACTATTTATCGGATTGGATATTACGCCGGAAACGGTGCGCGTCTGATTACTTCGATAACTCCCTCGGCGAAACTCCCTCAAACCCAGCCCGCCTGCATCAGTGACAACTCAACTAACCTCCTTGATTGTGGCAATTGGGCCGTGTCAGCATCCTGGCAGGTTCCTTCAAATGCTACTTCCGGCGTCTACATCGCGCATTTAATCCGCAGCGACACGGGCGGAGACAGCCATATAGTCTTCGTAGTGCGCAACGATTCGAGTCATTCAGCGGTGCAGTACCAGACTTCGGACGAGTCCTGGCAGGCCTATAACCCTGCTGGCACTGGTGGGTTTAATCTTTACGGCGACCAGGGTACGTTTGACATTCCAAATCGCGCATTCAAAGTCAGCTACAATCGTCCCTTTACCACCCGCGGTTTTGAGTTTGAAGCGGCCACATGGCTGTTCGGTGCCGAATTTGCCATGATCCAGTGGCTCGAACAGAATGGGTACGACACCACCTATACCACCGGTTTGGACGGCGCCCGCAACGGCAGTCTAATCAAAAATCACAAGATTTTTGTGTCCGCCGGCCACGACGAGTATTGGTCGGGCCCGCAAAGAACCAACGTGCAAGCCGCACGGGACGCTGGCGTCAACCTGGCATTTTTTAGCGGTAACGAAGTTTTTTGGAAAGTGCGCTGGGAAAACAGCATCGATGGGACCAACACTCCTTACCGCACAATGGTCTGCTATAAGGAGACCCTTGCCTTTGCCCAGATCGACCCCGATGATCCGCCAACCTGGACTGGAACATGGCGGGACCCAAGTTTTAGTCCCCCAGCCGATGGGGGGCAGCCCGAGAACAGCCTTACCGGCACACTCTTCATGGTCAATGGCACTGGGACCGATAACGATGGGACAATGGCGGTGCAAGTGCCTGCCGCAGACGGCAAAATGCGGTTCTGGCGGAATACAGCCATTGCCACTCTATCTGCTGGGCAAACGTACTCCCTCCCGGCGCAAACCCTTGGTTATGAGTCGGATGAAGATATCGATAATGGTTTTCGGCCGGCCGGCGCGTTTGAGCTTTCCACCACTCCCGAGACTCTAACCACCGATCTCTTGCTTGACTACGGAGCAACCTATGGAGCGGGTAGCGCTACGCATCACATGATGATGTACAGGGCGCCGAGCGGCGCACTTGTCTTTAGCACAGGCAGTGTGGACTGGGCTTGGGGTCTTAACAATAATCACGACGACCCGTTCGGTCCCGTTCAGAACCCGGACCCAAACATGCAGCAGGCCATCGTAAATCTCTTCGCTGACATGGGCGTCCAACCTGGGAGCTTGCAGGTAGGTTTGGCTCCCGCAACAGCTTCTGCAGATACCACGCCTCCTCGATCTTCGATTTCATCACCTGCTGCGGGCTCTATCCTTCCTGTGGGGGTAAGCGTTACCGTGAGTGGTACGGCGACTGATTCGGGGGGAGGATTGGTTGCTGGAGTCGAAGTATCGCTAGACGGCGGAAATACTTGGCACCCGGCAACTGGGCGCGCAACGTGGAGCTATACAGGAATACCGATCGTGGTTGGGAACACAACCATAAAGAGCCGCGCCGTGGACGATAGCGGGAACCTGGAAACCCCCTCCTCGGGAGTTGCAGTTACCGTAGCAGAACACGACTGCCCATGCGATGTCTGGAATTCCTCGGCTTCTCCTCAAACGCCGGATAGCGGCGATGGCGGTTCGATTGAAGTTGGTGTGAAATTCCGCGCCGATTACAACGGATACATCAGCGGGATTCGGTTCTACAAGAGCGCAGCGAACACTGGTACTCACGTTGGAAATCTGTGGACCGCCTCAGGAGCGCTGCTCGGCAGCGCCACGTTCAGCAATGAGAGCGGCTCCGGTTGGCAACAAGTTAATTTTGCCAATCCAGTCGCAATCACTGCCAACACGGTCTATGTTGCATCTTACTTCGCTCCAGTCGGCCACTATGCGGCCAGCGCGGAATTCTTCGCAGGTGCAGGGTTGGATAATCCTCCCGTACATTTGTTGCAAAACGGGTTGGCCGGTTCTGGGTCTGACGGCGTATACAACTATAGCAACTTCAGCACATTTCCAACCGCGAGTTTCAATGCCACCAACTACTGGGTGGACGTCGTTTACATGCCCTCCCAGTCCATGCCTGGTGCCCCGCCAGCCCTTCTGTTGACTTCGTCCAACCTTAGTTTCTTGGCGCAAGTGGGAGTTAACCCACCTAGTCAGTCCGTATCCCTATTCAACGAGGGCAGCGGAACGGTGAATTGGACTGCATCTACCAATGCTTCTTGGCTTAATCTCTCCGCGACTTCCGGCACTACGCCTTACACTCTGACCGTGACCGCGAATTCTGCCAGTTTGGCAGCCGGTACTTACACTGGCACGATCACAATCAATGCGTCAGGCAATAACCCTACCCAGACGATAGCTGTCAGCCTGACCGTTACAAATGTCTTACTCTCTACAAATTTTCAAACCCAAGGTTTGCAAGGCTGGGTGGTCTCCTCGTTGGGTCTTGGAACGGATTGGTCAGTTGTAAACCAATCATCCCAATACGCCGCACAGTTCAGCGGAGGAGGCAACAGCCAGATTTACGCAGGAAACTCTGCTTGGTCGAACTACACCCTAAGTGTTCCTATCAAGTTGTCCACTTCGAGCGATTATCCTGGTGGCATCCGTGGGAGAGTGAACCCTGCGACGGGTGCAGGGTACATGCTCTGGTTGTATCCAGCTCTCGGCGAATTCGTTTTGTATCGCGCATCCGCTTGGGATATAAATCAGCCTCTAGTTCAGCTCGGAGTTGGATCAGCAGTCTTTGATAGCAGCAGCTTCCACAACGTTAGTCTGACCTTCAATGGCAGTCAGATTACGGTACTCTACGGCGGCAAAACTGTAATTACCGCTACGGATTCAACCTATGCAAGCGGCCTGATTGCTTTGGAAGGTTTCAACCAGGTCATTTCCTTCGGAAATGTCATGGTAACTGGCACTAGCGCTAATACCGGGACGCTTTCTTCGTCCACCTCAAGTCTGAGCTTCTCCGCCAATTACGGCGGACCTAGCCCTGCAGCTCAGACTGTTCAACTCACGGGGGGAGGTGGTGGCACACTGGCATGGACTGCCGTTAGTAGCGCTTCTTGGTTGAGTGCTTCTCCCGCATCAGGCACGACTCCGGCAAGTCCCCAAATCTCTGTCAGCTCGTCTGCTCTGAGCGGTGGAACATATAGCGGCACTATAACTCTCTTCTCTCTGGGTGCAGCCAACCCGCCCCAGGTGATTAACGTCAGCTTGACCGTCATCACTCCTCCGCCTTCCATTGCTCCGTCACCCTCAAGTCTCAGCTTTGTCGCTCTCACGGGACAAGCTTCGCCGCCTGCCCAAGCTCTTACGATTGCAAATGGTGGGTTTGGGAGCTTTTCCTATTCATTCTCGACAGATTCCTCCTGGCTATCCGTTTCTCCCACATCTGGTTCGACTCCAGGAACTGCCAATGTCAGCGTGAATGCTTCCGGACTTGCCATTGGAACTTACACGGGGAATGTAATCATTACAGCCAGCGGCATCGCAAATTCTCCCCTGTCGATCCCGGTGACGTTGGAAGTCTTTTCTGCGGACATGACCGAAACCTTTGGAGATCTTGGCACCGGCTGGATCATTTCTCCAATGGGTAATGCTGGCGGTTGGAGCACATCGAATGGCATCTATTCCTACAATGGATCTGGTCTCGTCCAATCTTGCGCTGGGAATTCAGCTTGGTCCGACTACAATTTCGATACCAACATCAAACTCTCCTCGTTATCGAATTGGCCTGGTGGCGTACGAGCACGGGTCAATCCGTCTACTGGAGCTGGATATGTCGTGTGGCTGTATCCCGGCTCCAATCAGATAATTCTCTACAAGGTTGCCGCTTGGAGCGTCAACGATCCTTCTCTCACCTTGTTGGGGCAAGCCGCTGCTACGTTTGACACCGGCGCGTACCATGATCTCGGTGTCGATTTCCACGGCACCCAAATCTCAGTTTATTGGAATGGGGCTCTACTGATAAGTGTCGCCGATAGCACGTACGCGACTGGCTTCGTTTGCATGGATGCAGACAGTCAGCCCATCTCCTATTCAAATATTCGGGTGGATGCGGTTCAGCCCCAAGTTGCGCTGGCAACACCTTCTCCGTCTAGTTTGGTGTTCAGCGCGCTCCCCGGGAGCACGCCTGCGCCGCAAGCTCTTAATATTACCGCGGGTGGCGCCTCCACCACGTGGGCAGCATCGGTTTCTAGCGGAGCGCCTTGGCTCTCCATTTCGGCCTCTACCACGATTACGCCTGGGGTGCTGACCGTTTCAGCAAATCCGGCTGGCATGGGCGAGGGTACTTACAATGCAACGATTACGCTGTCTGCTCCTGGTGCGACTAACTCTCCGATTTCTATTCCCGTAACCTTGGCGATTAAGACGGCAGTTCTTTCTGTTGCCCCGACAACTTTGAATTTCTTCGGCACCTCAACTTTGAACCCGACCCCACAGACTTTCCAAGTTTCTAATTTAGGTACCGGCAATCTAGGCTGGTCTGCCAGCGTTACTTCTAATTGGATAAGGCTCAGCTCAACTACGGGAACGGCTCCTTCTACGGTTACAATCTCCCCGAACACCAGCACCCTCGCCAACAACACGTATAGCGACTCGATCACTATAACGTCTCCCGATGTCAACAACAGTCCAGCTACGATATCGGTTTCGACCCAGGTTGGTACGATGCTCTTTAGTGACAACTTCAGCGCAGGGGCAGGCAATTGGACTGTTGGACCTCTCGGATTTAATTCCGCATGGTCGGTCGTCAATGGCACCTACACGTACAGTGGCGAAGGCCACACTCAATCCTGGGCGGGCAGTTCTTCATGGACGGATTACACCGTTGCGACAAGCTTCCAGCTCTCTTCAACCAACGATTACCCCGGTGGTTTGCGCGGTCGCGTAAATACGACGACCGGGGCTAGCTACGGAGCCTGGATCTATCCAGCGGAAGGCATTATTCGCCTCTACCGCATCGGCCAGTGGAACATCGACGCCGGCAACACGCTGCTCGGCACCGCTACCGGCTTAGTTATGAATGCAAACGTCCACAACATACGCCTGAGTTTCCAAGGCACGACCATCAAAGTCTATTACGACAACGTCCTTGTCATCACTGCGACGGACGCAACCTACACCCAGGGTGCGATCGCGTTAGACGTTTCGGATCAACCGATCGTCTTTAGCAACGTGACCGTTATTTCTTTGCCCTAGCCAAATTCCGCGACAGGGCGTGTTACAGCGCGGCTAAGAGGTTCTTTGTTTTTGCTTGAACCGCGAACTTATGTAAGTTCCGGAACGCCGATCGCGTTTGAGAGTCCGGGTTTCCGGCCTGTCTGCGCGAGGCATCTGATCATACCTATCACCGGAGCAGTCGGCGGCTGACCGATCGGTGCTTTTCTTTCGGATTCTAGACGTGGATTACGCTTTCGACAAAAGTTCATAGTCTCCGGGCATTTCTTGTGGTACTCCCTTAGACTTGTGGTCGAAACCCGCGGGAATCTGACTTCCCTGGGCGAGGACTCTTTGTCTGAATCGAATAATCAAAAGGTCGAATTTAATCCAATGGCGACTGGGACAGAAGTGCGCTCGAGCAAGCGCAAGAGAATCTGTGCAGGCGCGCTATTGCTCAGTCTTTTGATCCCCACTGCCTTATCCGGCGCCCTCGCTCAGAATTCTTCAAAGGCAAGAGTGCGCCTCTACTACATAGCAGCGGATGACGTGATGTGGAACTATGCGCCAGGTGGACGGAATCTAGCGGGAATCCCGGGGCCCGAGAATGAGGCGGGGATCAGTTCAACGACCTACCGAAAAGCCGTCTATCACGAATACACTGACGGCACGTTCACTACCTTGAAGCCCCGCCCGCCAGAGTGGGAGCACCTGGGAATTCTGGGACCACTTATCCGTGCAGAGGTTGGAGACGTCGTTAAGGTGATTTTCAAAAACAATACCAAGTTCTTTTGCAGTATGCACCCCCATGGTTTGTCATATACCAAGGATTCTGAAGGTGCCCTCTACAGCGATAATGCGTCGCCCGATGCAAAAAAAGGTGACGCGGTGCCCCCCGAACAATCTTACACATACACTTGGACCGTGCCTGAGCGGGCTGGGCCGGCGTCCGGGGATTCCAGCTCGATCTTATGGGTTTATCATTCGCACTTTGTCGAGCCTCGAGATATGAACACCGGATTGTTCGGGCCGATCCTTGTGAGTGCAAAAGGCTCTACAAAACCGGACGGCACTCCCAAGGATGTAGATCGCGAATTTATAGTAGCGTTTTCTGTCTTCGATGAGACCGAGAGCTGGTACTTTGAATCCAACGCCATGAACCGGCGGAAGTACACGCAAGGTCTTCGATTCACCGATCCAGCCTTCCGCCAGCGCTACCTTCTCTATAGCCTCAACGGCCTAATCGAAGGCAATCTGCCTGTAATGACAATGAAAAAAGGAGAACGAGTTCGCTGGTATTTGTTTGCTAACAGCAACGATGACGACGTTCACACCCCCCATTGGCACGGCCAAACGGTGATCTTCAACAATATGCGCACTGATATGGTTCACCTTGAGCCAATGATGATGGTTCAAGCCGACATGGTGCCCGACAACGTGGGGACGTGGCTCTTTCATTGCCACGTGAGCGATCACATCGAAGGTGGCATGCAGGCATTGTTCAAAGTTGTTCCTTAACTTGCGGCCGTCCGGACCCTATCCCCTCGAACAGAATGCGCAGCGGACTCACTTGCTCTCAAAAAGTTGATTTACGGTTGCGTGACTTTGACGTAATCGACGGTGGTGGTCTGGGGGAGGGTGGCGTTGTTAATGGTACCGCCAGCACCGCCCATCGCGGTGTTGATTATCATGAACATCGGGG
>Ga0210403_10002601_pt1 | contig 16227 bp, 16 predicted proteins | sample IncBWC19MmetaG_FD_150863 | JGI IMG/M metagenome (GOLD analysis project Ga0210403, IMG submission 150863) | Forest soil microbial communities from Barre Woods Harvard Forest LTER site, Petersham, Massachusetts, United States - Inc-BW-C-19-M | ecosystem: Environmental > Terrestrial > Soil >... | reverse complement strand
GTCTATGTGGTTCCCGGACCCTGACAAACCGGATAGTCCACTGAACAAAGAGCTGCCGCCGCTGCGGACCGTCCCAATCGAAGTGCCCTATTGGTCCGATGGCACTCTTGCGTTCCACTAAATAAAGCCGTATGGCAACAGCAACGATTCCCAGGAACGACCTAAGGTCCAGGTAAACGCGCTAACCGTCCATGTGGGTACTAGGAGCCACTTCTCCGGTAAGCCGACTACACGTCCAAGTGAAGCCTCTCTGGCTTATACTGGCTCGTCGGTGTTCCTTAAATTCGAAAGGGACTAGCCATGAAGCGGATACTTGCGGCCGCGCTCGCATTGCTCTTCGTCCCCGTTAGTCAACCATTTGCGGGTGCAGGCGACGACGATGGCTGGTCAAAGCCCGTGGGCGGTCTGCAGGCTCGCTTGAGCCTTGCCCGTGGGCAGGCTCAAAATGGTACCCCCTTGATAACGACGTACCTCGAACTGCGTAATGTGGCGAATGTCGCCAACGTGATGGAAGTGCCGCTCAATCTGGAAGCAATTCAATTCGAGGTTGTCGACGAACAAGACAAGCCTTTGGCTCAGGCGAGCCTGCCGTACGATGAGCTTACTGTCGAATTAGGGATGCTGCGACTACCGCATGACAGCTGCCTGCGGTTCGACATTTCCCACCACGGTGCTGGGGTCCCCAAGGACCAAGCTGGTCTGCTTGACCTAGGCGTTTTGCACGTCTGGCTCTTCAGTGCAGGCGATAAGCACTCCTATTACTTGCGCGGAAGGTTTTCCATCGAGCCGCGCAAAGACCGAACTTGGTCGGGAATGATTGAGATGCCAAAAGTCAAAATCCCAACAACAGAATAGATGTCTTCAGCCGAGTGTCCTTCGGAAAAAATCTCTAAGTCCTGATTAACGCCGTAATAACCGTCCATGTGGGTACTGGAACGAACTTGTCCGGTTTCCCGACTTAACAGGACTTGACGCAGCCTTGATTCTCAGATTCGAGCAAATTCCCGCGAATTAGCTGAGATAAATACCTATGTACTCTTGGTGATCCCCGTAGCGGCCAACCATCCAATCGAGAACTCCGAATTCACGAATAAGCGTGTTGAGTAGGGTGCGGAACGTAACGTCTTTTAGTGACACTGTGACCAATTTCTCAGAGGACTGGCCACATGACCCTGCGCAAACCAGAAATTCGCCTCTCGATACCGAACGAGAAGTCAGCCATTCTTTAATTTCCGGAATTTCCCCGACCAGATTTGCAGCCTCTTTGGAGGAAAGTCTTTTCATCGAAAACTCGTGGATCCGCACGTCCAGAATGCTATCCGGATTTGACTTTGGATAGATGTCGTAAACGTTGTCCACGAATGACCAGACATAATCAGGTTTTTGATTTACGAGTTGATTTAAGACGGCGTCCGCGGTCTTTGCGGAAAGGTCCAAGGTAATCGATTGCAGGTCCTTATCCTGAGCCGCGTATTCCAGACCGACTTGGATTTGGTACCTCGCAGCCACATCGTCGAGAGCGCCCCGCAAAGTCGTAAAGGTTTCGGCATGAGTGGGAAGAGCTAGCGGCATAGCGTGGGCGAATACGGTCCCCACAAATACGCATACGAGAAAAATGGTTTTGGACATTGCACACCTACCCGTATTCACGCGGCTAGTTTAATCAATCTGCAGAGATTTTGCTAAGTGCCTGGTAAACGGGCCAGCTGGAAGTAATCCTCAAGTCCCGATTAACGCGGTAACCGGAAAAGTGGAGTCCTGGTACCGTAGCTGCCCGGCAATCCGGCTAAACGGGAGCAGCATTCAGGTGCTGCAAAGCGTTTCGAAGGGACCTCAACTACGGGCTGGACTCTCCCCAGCCAGATGTGTTCGTATCTGAGCGACAAAGCGGTAAGGATTGCTACTTGCATAAAACCATTCAGGGGGGATGAGCTTATGAAGTCGAATCACAAATTGGCGGTGGCTGTCTTGGCGGGGGTTTCGATCGGCGTTGCGGGGGCGCATGCGCTTCGTGCGCAGCAGGTCAAGGCGCCGCCTGGCTACGTCATCGCCGAAGTAGACGTGACGGACCCCGATGCATACAAGAAGTACGCGCAGCAGGTGCCGGCAACAGTGGCGGCTTTCGATGGGCACTACCTCGTGCGCGGCGGCAAAATCCAGGAGGTCGAGGGCGAAGCGCCAAAGCGCATCGTGGTGCTCGCGTTTGACAGCGCGGAAAAAGCGCGCAATTGGGAGTATTCGCCGGCCTATGAAGCGATCAAGCCGATCCGCCACAGCGCCGCGAAGAGCCGCATCTTTATCGTCGAAGGTATCGCCCCCCAATGACGCCGCAACTCGATGGGATTTCGCCTGTCCAGTATTCGAACCTAAGGGTATAAACTTATCGGGAGTTAGCAGGTTTTTGCGGCTCCGATTCCCGGCGACTGAAGGATTCTTAGTCCTCAGAAATCAACAAGGTATTACCTGGTCTGAAATCAAACTCGGTTGGGAGGTCAGCTATGTCCGAGGTCGTGTACGTTTCCAAAATAAAAATTGAGCGGAAAGAGGGACCACTGCGCATCGCCCATTTACCCGGCGAGTCGCAACCGGTTATTTTCAGCGTGCACGGCGCCATCGCCAAGCACTACAAGGTCGACCCGGCAAAGATTGGAGAATCCCACGCGGCGACTTTGGACTATGTGATCGCCGCAACCGCTGGTTGAATGGTGGGCACTTTTGGCGGCGCGCTGGAAGCGCGCAAAATTGATGCAAGTCACGGCAAGCTCTCAGCGGACGTAACTGGAGAAGTCGAAACAGAAGATGGCATCCTGGTGATTCGCCGCATTCACGTTGAAATGCGATTGGCAGCTTCGGCAGAGCTCCGCGAAACTGTGGAACGCGTTCATGGCATCTACCCCATGAATTGCCCTTTGTACCGCACGTTGCACAAGACCATTCAACTTACTTCAACTTTTTCGTTGGTCCCCCCAAAAGTACTCAAGTCCTGATCAATACGCTGACCGGGAACTGACCCGCCACGGACCTGGGCAACTCGCCCCATTCGTGCGACACGCTGCCCTTCGGGCGGACGTGCGCCAAGGGATGCCGATGCGGGGCCGGTTGGGACCATTGGGACACATGGAACCCAGCATCGTAGCATCCACCCAAACCCTCCGGCAACCGGTCGCGGGAATGTCTCGGGAATGGGGTGGCGGTGCCTGGAGAACTACTTGGAGAGTACGATAGTCCCATTGAGGACTTTAAATCTTGCCCTCTAATCTGCCCTCGCACGAAACCAGAACCCAATCTCGATCGGGATTTGAACTGTAAACCGGAGACCCACTCTTCATGCGCATCGCGCGTCATCTTGTGTTCTGTGTGCTGACTATATCCTCTACTTTTCCGGCCCTTTCACAGACGCCGTCGACAACGGCGGCTTTCTCGACAGCCGGTTGCGGCAAGCCAGTGTGCAAGTGGAACGCCTTCGGTCCGCAAACGTTCACGCGCGAAACCGGCAAGCCAACCGACCTTAAGGCTAGTTTTGGGATTCGGAATCCAAACACAAAATACACCATGGTTCTACAGAACAACGGCGTTGCCAGCGCCGTTATCGCCTTGAACAAGGCGCAAATCTTCGGCCCCTCGGACTTCAACCCTAATGTTGGCACCCTGCAAAAGTCCGTGAGCGTGCAGCAAGGCGCTAACACGCTCTCAGTGGAATTGGGAAGCAAGCCGGGTACAAGCCCTGACGATCAGCATAATCGGTGTTGATACAGACCCGCCAAGCATCACGTATAACGAAACTCCCTTCCCGAATCAATACGGATGGAACAATTCCAACGTGACTCTCATCTTCTCCTGCGCCGACCAGACTTCCGGAGTTTCCTTTTGTTCTGTCCCATTCACGCTCACCACCGAGGGATTGAATCAAACAGTCTCGGGCGAAGCCATAGACCTTGCGGGAAACAGCACAACAGTTTCCGTCCCTGTGAGCATAGACAAAACGCCGCCAACAATTGCGGCCACGCAGGTTCCAGCACCGAATTCCTTTAACTGGAACAACTCACCGGTCACAGTGAGTTTCCGTTGCGCGGATAACTTATCCGGCGTGGCTTCCTGCGCATCGCCAGTCACAGTTTCCTCGGAGGGCGCGAATCAGATGGTTTCTGGGACGGCATTTGATAAGGCAGGGAACAGCGCAAGCGCGAACGCAACCCTGAATATTGACGAAACTCCCCCGTCAATCAGCATCACTTCGCCCGCAAATGGCTCGACTGTTAGCGCCGCCCAACTCCAGATCACCGGCTCGGCCTCCGATACTCTTTCCGGCGTTGCGACGGTAACCTGCAACGGCTCGTCTGCGGTTCTTACATCTGGCTCGTTTAGTTGCAATGTCACTCTAGCGTCGGGCGGCAATTTCGTCCAGGTACAGGCCATGGATCTCGCGGGCAATAGCGCCAACACGCAGGTATCGGTGGCCTTCACCCCAGTTCCGGTTGTACCTCCAAAAGCGATTTTCATCACACCGACGCTAGCGAGCCTGCTGGTCGGACAAACACGCACTGTGAATCTTGTAGGTGATATCGGGCAGAGTGTGAGGGGTGCAACATGGACGATCAGCGATCCCACGGTGGTGAGCATCACACAAAACGACCCGCCGCGGCTCTCAGCGCTTGCCCCGGGTACAACCACGCTGACGGCTACCTTCAACGGGCTGAGCGCTGACATGACCATAAATATATTGTCTGGAGCAGCCCTGCCCGTAGGAACGCCGATCTGGTCCGTCGACCCGACCCCAGGCAATTTTATCTTTCAGATGGTGCGCGGCAACCCGGTCAATCCCGGTGACCCGGACATCTTTGCACTTGAATCTCCCAACAGTTTACGGGCATTCACCGCTGATGGCCGGCAATTATGGACGACAAAGGTGAGCCGACCGCCGCAGGCCGTCGGCACCCAAGCAAGCTCGGACTTACAAATGACAGCGCAGCAAAGCCTCTCGACATCCGCTGCTATATCCGAGACAATCGCCATACCTGAGCCGATCCTTCGTAAGTTGAAGTCTCAGATGACTCCCGACCCACTTCAGCAGCTCTTGCAACTACACCCACGATTGGCCAGGAGAATTTCGGCGCTCGCCCAAGCCACCGGAACCTCCAGCGCCGCCCCACTTGCAGCGGCTGCAGCCCTAGCAACCACGGAAAGAGATTTTCTGGAGCAAAGCGTTCCGGACAATAATGGCGGGACCATTAACCTTGTTTTGAGGCTTTCCTCCTCTTTCCCTGCTCAAACAACACTGGCGCGTGTCGACAACGCCACTCAACAAGTGACCTGGAGCTACGATTCACCTGGGATAGTCACTGGACTGGCCATCGCGCCGGACAACACGGTCTATGGGACGGAGGTCTTTGTGGTGGGGCCGCGGCAGGGATGCTGTTTCGACCCAACGCATTCCGATGTGCTGGCCCTGGATGGCGCGACCGGCCAACAGAAATTCAAGCTGGCGATTCCCGCGGGGCACGTTGCCGTAGTGCCTACTAACATAAACGCGGACAATAACGCCAGGCTTGGCCTACCTTCCATTTTGCCCGACGGATCGCTCAACCTGATGGTCTACACTGTACACTTCACCGAAACTTTGGCGGGGTGCATCAATACATTCGGGACTTGCGAGACGGCGGTCTCCGATCACAAGATGCTGCAATTGCTAACCGTGCAGCCAGATGGCTCGTTTTCCACGCGGGATATCCAGCGTTTCGATTTCGAGCAAAGTAACTGCGGATTGTTGGGGGGGTTGCCAGGATCCGGGCCAGACCGATTTCACCGATCTCACCAACGAGTTCCCGAACGCAGCGCAATTTCAGGCGGGCGAGATCATTCCCGACGGCCAGGGCGCAGCGCTGGTGGCTTGGAGCGGCGGTGGCACCATCGGCACTACCCCCGTCCTCGGGCCCTTCCAGGCCCGCGTCCGGCGTTTCGACGCTTTCGGCAGCACTTCGGACTACACCGTGCCGCTCGCTTCTTTTGATTGGTCCTCCCCTAACTTCAACCGTATTCCCAGAGCCCTGATCTTGGGAGAAAACAACGTGGCCTTTGGCAGTGACGGCCAATCGGCGGTGGCCTTCGACGTAACCAGCGGAACGCAGAAATGGACTTTTCAGCCCGGCGATGTTCTCACAGGGGTGGCACTTCTGAATTCCCGGGCCGACGGTGGCGCGACAGGCTACACCGCCGATCGCAACTCCGGAATCGCCGATGCCCTGCTGACCTTCGACCCTTCCGGAACGGCGGCGTCATTCCCACTTGCCAGCAGCGTCAATGGCTCACCCACTAGCAACATCGATAACCTCTCCTTCTTCGATCCAGCCACGCTGCTCGCCACAACCACCACCGGACAAGCCCAATTGGCGGCATCTATAGACCTTCAGCCCAGCGAAGGGATCTGGTTCACCGAAGCCGGCGACCACGACCAGCGCGAAAACTCGATCTCAATAAAGATTAGCGATCCGCAGAGTATCAAGGATGGTGAAGCCGCGTCGTTCAGAGTAACTGTGCTCGGGGCCGATCAGAACAAGCCTCCGACATACCAGTGGTCGTTCAAAGCCCCCGGAGACGCCGGGAACAACCCAAATGTAAATTTCACAGACCCGGCCGGCAGTAGCACGAATACAGATGGCCACTGGTTCGCTGAGCCAAATCAAGCTTGCCCACCCAACGCTGGCCCGACAGGTCCGTATTGGGACGCTCAGTATAAAATCCAAAATACAGTGACCATACCGAACCGCAAAGCGAAGACGGTGAAGACAACCTCAACGGTCAACGCCTACTGGAATCCCGCTGGTCAGGTCAACCCAAACGACAACGACATCACAGGTCTGCCAACAATGGCCTCGGATAACAAGAGTCTCTGGCACGTCACGGGGAAGGGCAACTTGGCACGCAAGGTGCCGACCCAGGCGACGATTTTCGTCATTCCCCAGAGCCAGTTCTATAACAAAACGGCACAACACGAGCAGGTTCATGTAACTCAATGGATCGCGGGCCCCGGCCATCTGTTTGGCGACCTATGGAACCCTGACAACTTTTATAATCAGATCCAGAATCTCACAGCCACATCCCAAGCTGGTTTGACTATCCAAATCAACGAGGCGAAAGTGAGTTTTTTCAATGCACAGGCAGCTATTTATCAGCAGCGTGTTTCGCAGGCCGAGAAGGAAGCTTTCGCCGTATCTGACCAAATCGCTCCGCAATATGCTTATCAAAACTGTAGTAGATACTGAAGAAGGAGGAGTGTTTTGAAAAAGGCATATTTGGGGAGTTTGATTCTCTTGTCTGCTGCCGGGTTTGGCCAGGACCAGACGATCAAAAACGAACAGGCTGCGCCAATAGATTTGGAGCAGCGGCGCGAGCTAGACCTTGGTGACCTGTACCACAGGGTGGCAACCAGCCGGTTCGCTGTCGTTGGCACTGTAGTGAAGCACGAAGGCGTGGGTGTGAGATCGCAAATACCCTCAATAGACTCGAATATGGCAGGTGATCTGTATACGATCAATGTAGAGAAGGTAGTTTGTCGTCAGACAGATTTTGACACTCGCGCACTATCGTCCAGTAAATTGCAACTTGAACCCGAAATCCCTTCATACCTCTTCGTACCCTACCTACCTTTAGCCCGCGGTAAGGAGAAGCTCGCACTCGGCCAGCGATACTTGCTTTTTTTGTTTGAGCCCGCGCGTGAGAAACAGAAGGAGTGGACAAAATCGTTTGAACTGGACCCGAGACAGACCTACTACCGTGGCGAAGAGCTTTCGCGCGGTGTCATTCCTCTGGCAAAACCTACTCCTGAAAATCCCATGCCGGAACAACCACTTGTGCTAGAAAAAGTTACGCGGCTTTGTGATGCGTTGCGCCCTAAGGACGTCGCGGACAAGCTCGCAGCACTGAACAAACTGGCGGCCTCCGGGGATCCTATACTTGCCAACGAGGCGGAGTTGGCTGCAAAGGAGCTGCGAAAGCATTCCGATTGATGAATCTAGTTGCTAGCGATGAGGCTAGCGCGGAGCAGGAGCTTCTTCCGATCTTTGGTGATATGTGCCATTGCTATACTATAGGAAAGTATAGTAATAGAAACAAGACGCTGGTTCGCGCCTCTGCACACTGGCAGCCCGAGAGGGCGCCCTCCTGCGTGTGTGGGGGAAGCTGCTCCGGCTGGGAACTTCAGAACTCCAGGCGCAATTGAAACGCGATCATGCGCGGCGTGCTGTCACCGCCCAACCCGACACCGAGCAGTCCGGTCGGCGGAGAGGTGGTGTATGTCAGCGCGCCAAATCCTGTCTGCGTCGTGGTCTTCCCTGGAATGCCCGCCAACACCATGCTGGGAAGTCCAAAGTTCGGATGGTTGAATACATTGAAAAACTGGGTGTCAAACCGGAGTTTCATCCGCTCTGTCAGGGGAAACGATTTGGTCAGGTAGAAGTCGCTCCAGGCAAAAGTGGGGCCGCGCAGCGCGTTGCGGCCGAGATTCCCGAACTGGCAATTCTTCGGCATGTATCCTCCGTAGCATGCACCGGTGCTGGGGTCCACGGCGGAGAAGAACGCATTCGGATTGAGCCACTGCACCGTGCCGGGCTGCGTGACGCCCGGAATCGGATTGTGCTCATACAGTGGCACGCCGGGAACAACGCTCGCGAATTGCGGGCCACTGCCGTTCACAATACCCTTCCCGTCTGCTGAATAAGGCGTGCTGAGGACAGAAAAAGGAATTCCACTGTGCCAAAACACCGTCCCTGAAATTTGCCAGCCGTTCAGCGCGTAGCCCAGCGAGCGGCTTCGAACCCTGATCGGCAATTCATAGACATACTGCGCGTTCAGGTTATTCCGGATATCGTAGTCGCATGGTCCGTAATCGCGTGCCAGGTCTCCGGGCAATGGAGACAGAATTCCGCCCGCGGAGAACTGCAGGAATCCGCCGTTGGAGACCGTGTCCATGCAGCGGCTCCATGTGTAATTGACCTGTCCCATGAAGCCGCGCGCGAAACGTTTCATCGCCGTGAGTTGCAAGCCGTGGTAGTGGCTGTTCGCGCCCGTCGAGAATTGCGTCACCGCCCCGAACCGCGGATCCGCCGCTTGCGCAAAAGGAAACGGCGAAAAGCATCCTCCACAAACGTTTTGATAGCCGTTCACCTGCGTCAGGTAGGGCTGGTTCAAGGCGCGCGTTCCCACATATTGCGCATGAATACTTCCCGTGGCTCCCAGTTGATGTTCCAGGCCAAGACTCCACTCCATGAAATATGGTGCGTGAAGTTTTCCGCCTGGCACCGCCGTGATCGCGACGGGAGGTAGACAGCTTGCCGGGTTCGACCGTGCAGACGCGCAAGAAAGTTGCCCCTGGGAAAATCCTGAACTGAAGGTTTGATGGGCGGCCGTGGTCGCGTCAATCGCACTGTTGGGCACTCCCGGCGCGATAGTTGTCCCGCCAACTGTTCCAAGAAGTCCGCCCTGGAAAGTTTGGACATATGGCGGATTGACACCAACCACGTCGGCAATGCTACCGGGCAGTATGTCGCTGAAAATCCCGAAGCCCGCGCGGAGCACAGTTTTGGGTTCAAACTGCCAGGCAATTGCCACGCGCGGCTGCAGGATTGCGAGCGGCGTTGCGGAAAACACGTTGCCGAGGCCAGTCTGAATGGCCGCGTTCAGCGGCTGATTCACGTCATGAGCGATGGAATCGAACGCGCCTGCGAGACGTGCAATATGCAGGTGCGGATTAAGCGGGTTGGAGTTCAATGTCCCGCGTATTCCGAAAGTCCACGTAAACTTCTTGTTCACTTTCCACGTATCTTGCGCGTACAGGTCGAGATTCAAAAAGTTGAAGGGTTCGTTCGCGGAGGTGGGGAAAGTCTTTGTCGTCGTGGATGCGACTCCATAAATGAATTGCGGCAGCGTAGTGTAAATTACCGTCGGGACCGAGCCCTGGCCGAAATCATAGTCGTTCAGGCGAAAAATCCGGGTATTGGTTCCGAAGCGGAATTCGTGCGCGCTATGGCTCCAGGCCAGATTGTCGTTGATGAAAAACCGGGAGGCGCTCCTCCCCTGAATCCAGGTGTTGTCCAGGCCCCCGACTCTGGTAAACGGTGCATTGGCCCCGCTGCCCTCCAGGACGATGGGGAAGGCGGCAAGTGTGGCTTGGAAATCGGCTGGTCCAAACAGACTTTGATACCAGGAAAATGCCGGGTTGAAATAGTTCACCAGATTCTGCGAAAACACGCGGGTATATCCCGCTGCGAAGGAGTACAACGGTTGAGGAGAGACCGAGTCGAACAAGGAATTGATCGGGTCAGTGTAGGCGGCTTGCACGCCGGTATCGGCTTGGACCCGGAACCACGCGGTGTTCTTTTCATTCATGTTGTAATCGATGCGCGCGGTCTGAACCTGCTCGTGGTCCGCGCTGGAATGCGAGATGCTCTGGCGATTGGCGCATCCGTTTCCGTCGTTCACAATCGCCGGCGCAACTCCACCTGCGTCAAACGGGCAGCCAAGCACGGCGAGTGGCGTTCCCCCGGTGTTTCCGTAGAGCGAGAACATTTTTTTGTAGAAGGGCACCGATTGCGGTGATCCAAGATAGACCGACCCGGTGACGGAATCGGCGCCCCCCAAAGGCAGTTGCTGCAAGACGTAGCTCTGGAACGCGGGCGTTGGCACCGTGGTGGCTGTGACGATTGGCAATGCAATGCGCACCCATTCGCTGTCAAAAAAGAAAAATAATTTGTCGTGGATGATCGGGCCGCCAATACTTCCGCCGAAATGGTTTACCGTTGAGCGCGGTTTAAGATTCCCCGGTGTCGCATTCGTGAAATAGTTCGCGGCGTTGAATCTTGACCCATTCCATAACTCGTACAGATTTCCATGAAAACGGTTCGATCCCGACTTTGTAACGTAATTTATTTGCGACGCGCCATATCTTCCCTGATCCACCGCGTAGGACAGGGTATTGACCGTGACTTCAGAAATCGAATTCAAGCCGAGGACCAGATTTGTCGCAAGGCCACTGTTGAGATTGGTGAGGGGATCGTTCGTTTCCAATCCATCCACGATGTAGCCGTTGGAAAGCGCGGGCAACCCATTGAATTCAACATTGCCGTACCCGTTCGTTCCACCCACGAAGTCGTTCCCGCTGCCCGCCGTGTTGATCAGGGCTCCGGCCGCAAACTGCAGCGGGTAAGTCAAATCGCCGCCAGGGTTGGGAAGATCTTCCAAGGCACGTGTATTGAGGGTGGTGGATGTGTTCGCGTTTTCGGGATTCAGAATCGCAGCTTCACTCCTTACCTCAATGCTCTCCATCGCTCGAGCAACTTTGAGCGTGAATTCAACGCTTTGCTTCTGTCCCAGGGCGGCTAACACCTTGTCATTCAGCTGGGGTTCGAAGCCTGCTGCTTCCACCTTGACCGAATAGGTGCCCGGCTGGAGTTGTGGGAAGTTGAAGCGGCCGGATTCATCGGACTTCGCAAACCGTTTCAGCCCTGTTTCCTTGTTCGTGACCGTCACGCCGGTTCCCGCCACCGGCGCGCCGCTCGCATCGCTCACCCAGCCAACAATTGCGGAAGTTGTTTCCCCCTGGCCCGATGCAGGGTTCAAGACAACAAAATGAGTGACTGCGGCAAAAAACAGAAAGGAGAACGCCTTGCACGCCATGACCTGAACCTTTTTTCCAGTTGCCTGGACCCTCGTCGGTGTTAACCATAGTTAAGATACTGTATTAATGCAAGTAAATCCTTTGCGGAAGAAGAGGCGTGCCTGACGGCGATTCGAGACTCGCCGCGGTGAGTCTCGTATCCGCCCACGAGTTTCTTCAATCCTGCCGCCTCCCTTCTCGCTGGCCCCGGGCCGGGACGTGTGATAGAAGTTGTCCCACGACAAGGGGCCCGCCCATGGCAAAACAAAAAAACAACGGCATTCCTCGCCGCGATTTTCTGCGCAGCGCCGCCGCGGGAGCCGCGGCGCTCGCTGCAGCACCCACCGTACCTGCAAAACAGCCAACACCGGAACGCGGCGCAAATACTCCGCCCGCGATGTCGCCGGAAGCGGAAGTCGGAACGCCTTCCCGCGCCGAAGTGCTCACCGCGGAGCGCACCGGCTCCGATTTCATGGTCGACATCATCAAATCGCTCGGCATCGAATACGTCTGCTCGAATCCCGGCTCCAGTTTCCGCGGCCTTCACGAATCGGTCATCAATTACGGCGGAAACAAAAATCCTGAGTTCATCACCTGTCTCCATGAAGAGTCCGCAGTGGGCATGGCGCACGGCTACGCAAAGATTGAAGGCAAGCCGCTGCTGGTTTTCGCGCACGGCACCGTCGGCCTGCAGCACGCCTCCATGGCTGTCTATAACGCGTATTGCGACTACGTTCCTCTGATTGTGATCGGTGGAAACATCATCGACGCCACGAAGCGGATGCCGCCCGTCGAATGGACGCACAGCGTGCAGGATGCTGCGGCGATGCTCCGCGACTACACCAAGTGGGACGACCTTCCGATTTCGCTGCCGCAATTCGCGGAGTCCGCCGTCCGCGCCTACAAAATCGCCATGACGCCGCCGATGATGCCGGTGGTGCTGATCGCCGACGGCGAGCTGCAGGAAAATCCCATCCCCGCCGATGCCAAGCTGAACATACCGAGCCTCGCCCTGGCGACGCCTCCGCAAGGAGACTCCGCCGCGGTCGCCGAAGCCGCGCGCCTGCTGGCAGCCGCCGAAAATCCCGTCTTAATCGTCGATCGCGCGGCCCGCACCGCGGCTGGCATGGCGCTTCTCGTCGAGCTTGCCGAGGCGCTGCAGGCTTCGGTTGTGGACATGGGCGGTCGCCTGAATTTTCCGAACCGCCATCCGCTCAACCAGACCTGGCGCGCGCGCGCGGAAATTTCCAACGCCGACGTGATTCTCGGCCTTGAATTAGCCGACTTCTGGGGCGCGATTCACTCTTACCGCGACCAGATGGAGCGCACCTCGCGGCCGCTTACGAAACCCGGCGCAAAGCTGATCAGCATCAGCTCCACCGGCCTGTTTTTCAAAAGCAATTACCAGAATTTCCAGCGCTATCCCGAAGTCAATCTCGACATGGCCGCCGATGCGCAGGCCACGCTTCCTTCTTTGATCGAAGCCGTGAAAAAACAGCTTCCCGCCGCCCGCAAGAGCGCCTTGCAGGATCGCGGCGCCAGACTGGCGACGGCGCATCAGCAAACGCTGCAAAACGCGCGCGAAGCGGCAACGTACGCATGGGACGCGAGTCCGGTCAGCACCGCTCGCCTCTGCGCGGAGCTCTGGGCGCAAATCAAGGACGAAGACTGGTCGTACGTCTCCACCATTCAATTTGTCAGCCGCTGGCCTACGAAGCTGTGGAACTTCGACAAGTATTACCAGTTTATCGGCGGCTCGGGCGGCTACGGCATCGGCTACGGCGCGCCCTCCGCAGTCGGCGCGGCTCTCGCAAATAAGAAGCACGGACGGCTGTCCGTGAACATCCAGTGCGACGGCGACCTGATGTACGCTCCGGGCGTGCTCTGGACCGCCGCGCACCACCGCATTCCGCTGCTGACGATCATGCACAACAACCGGGCGTACCATCAGGAAGTGATGCAGGTGCAGATCATGGCCGATCGCCACAGCCGCGGCGTGGATCGCGCAAAGATCGGCACCACCATCGACGACCCGGTCATCGACTACGCAAAGCTCGCGCAAGGCATGGGCATGTATGCCGAGGGCCCGATTTCCGATCCCAAGGATCTTGGCGCGGCGATTCACCGCGCGCTCGATGTCGTCAAACGCGGAGAGCCGGCGCTGGTGGACGTTCACACGCAGCCGCGCTAGAGGATGGATGATGCAGGCAGAAAACATTTGCAGCTATATCGCGATTGTGGCCGCTCTGGCGGCCATGCCGATTGCCGTGCAATCGAATGAACCGCGGGCACCCCGCAGCCAGGAGCAATCCAGCAAACTTTCGACGGGCAACGCGCAAAAGGGAAAAATTGTTTTTGAATCTCTCGGCTGCAACAAATGCCACGGCTCGGAAGGAGAAGGCGTTTCGGGTTCAGGGCCCGGCGGCGGCGTCCCCCGCATTGCTTCCACTTCTCTCGCTCTTCCAGCCTTCATTCAATTGGTTCGCAAGCCAAAAGGCGTGATGCCGCCCTTTGGCAGCGAGAAGGCCTCTGACTCAGACCTTGCCGACGTCTACGCACTTCTGCAAACGCTGAAGCCGCCCACAAAACAAGAGCCGTCGGCAGCGGCGAATCCCGGCAATGGCCAACGACTGTTTGTGAGAGATGGCTGTTACGAATGCCACGGCTATCTGGGCCAGGGTTCCACATCGACCGGCGGTACACGTCTCGGCCCGCCGCAGATTCCGCTTTCCGCGTTCATCAGCTACGTGCGCGAACCAACCGGTCAAATGCCGCCCTACACCTCAAAAGCAATTTCCAACGAAGATCTCGCCGAAATCTACAATTTCCTGAAATCCGTTCCGCCACCGCCGCCCCTAAAATCCATCCCACTCCTGAATCAGTAATTGCCAGCCTAGCTTTTTCTCCAAACGCTGGCCTTTGTAGGGGCGGAGCTTGCTCCGCCCTCTTGGGTTACTCTTGCTTTCCCAGTGGCCCTCGCCCGCAGCAGGCTAGGCCCGCTTCACCACTAATTCCGGCAACACCTTTTCCAAACAATACTCCGGCCGGCGAAAAAATCCCGGCAGGTCGCTCAGGCGCTGCTGCAACTTCTCGAACTGATCCGCGCGCACGGTAACGTGCCCCAGCTTTCTCCCCGCGCGCGGTTCTTTCCCGTAAAGATGCAGGTGCGCGTTCGAAACCTTCAGCACTTCCGTGCTTTCCGGAATTTCGGCGATCAGGTTGATCATCGCGGAAACGCCCACCGCCGCCGTCGATCCCAGCGGCATCCCCAGAATCGCGCGCAGATGATTTTCAAACTGGCTCGTCACCGCACCTTCAATCGTCCAATGCCCGGAGTTGTGAACCCGCGGCGCCATCTCGTTCGCCAGCAACCGCCCGCCAACTTCAAAAAACTCGATGCACAACACGCCCACATAGCCGAGCGCTTTAAGCAGCTTCCGCGCCGCGTCTTCCGCTTCCAGTTGCAAGCTCGCCGTCAGGTTCGGCGCGGGCGCCAGTGACAACCGCAGAATCCCGCCGCGATGGTGATTCTCAATCAGCGGATAAAACGCGATCTCCCCGCCACGCCCCCGCACGCCCAGGATCGAAACCTCCCGCGTAAACGGCACAAATTTCTCCAGAATCAGCGGCACGTCCGGCAACTCCACTCGCGCTTTCTCCACGTCCTCCGCCGTTCGCAGCAGCCACTGCCCTTTCCCGTCGTAGCCCATCCGGCAGGTTTTCAGCATCGCCGGCAAGCCTACCTGCTCCACCGCCGCGTCCAGATCTTCCCGCGTTGCAATCTCCGCAAATTCCGTCGTGGGAATCTCCAGCCTGCGGAACAGCCGCTTTTCCCGCAATCGCTCCTGCGCCTCTTCGAGCGCCTCAGTGGGCGGATACACCGGAACGCGTTCCGCCAGGAACTTGGCCGCCGCGACCGCCACATTTTCAAATTCGTAAGTCACCACTTCCAGCCCGTGCGAAAACTTTTCCAGCGCCTGCTGATCATTGAAGTCGGCGGTGACTCGATTGGCGATGCGCCCCACCGGCGCTTCCGGCGAAGGATCCAGAAACCGGAAATGCAGCCCCAGCGGATAACCGGCCAGCGCCAGCATGTAGCCGAGTTGTCCTCCACCCAGAATGCCGATGGTCATTTCTTTTTCTTTCCGGATAGTTGCGCGTGCATGGCGTTCAACGCCTTCCGAGCCGCTGCGGCCGGATCGGGCTGCGAAAGAACTTTCCTAGTCTGGGCAATTCGAAACGCGCGAAGCGATTCACGAATCGTCGGGTGCTTGTTCCCCAAAATCGCCGCTGCCAGCAGCGCCGCGTTGATCGCGCCTGCCTTCCCGATCGCCAGCGTGCCCACGGGAATTCCTCCCGGCATTTGCGCGATCGAAAGCAGCGAATCCAACCCCTTCAGCGCCTTCGATTCCACCGGCACGCCCAGCACCGGCAGCACCGTCTTCGACGCGGCCATACCGGGCAGGTGCGCCGCGCCGCCCGCGCCGGCGATGACCACTTCGATCCCGCGCTTTTCGGCGCTCGCCGCATATTCGAAAAGCAAGTCGGGTGTGCGGTGCGCGGAAACGACCCGTGTTTCG
>Ga0210403_10002598_pt1 | contig 16231 bp, 11 predicted proteins | sample IncBWC19MmetaG_FD_150863 | JGI IMG/M metagenome (GOLD analysis project Ga0210403, IMG submission 150863) | Forest soil microbial communities from Barre Woods Harvard Forest LTER site, Petersham, Massachusetts, United States - Inc-BW-C-19-M | ecosystem: Environmental > Terrestrial > Soil >... | reverse complement strand
ATCAAGGAAATAAAGAAACACAGCTTCTACATGAAACCCGGCGAGAAGCGCCGGGCAAAAGAAGCGCTTTCGCGGAAGCGACTGCGCAAAAAGCAGCGTCGCGAGCAGGATTAATCCCCTGCACGAGACGCGGCTCGGCGCCGCACTTCCGGGATCAGGCCCCTATCTGGCAGAGCAAGTTGGGTGTTTGTTCTAATTCTATGCCCGCAGGCCCAAGGGATCCGCGCCCAGCGTTCCTGATTACAGGTCCAGGCGCTTCATCAGGCCCGACGTGCAAGAGCCCGGCCCCCCGCCCGATATGGGTCCAGGGGGAGCGGGGTCATGGAATTCCACGATAAGGTCCTGAAGTGTTCGGAGTGCGGCGCTGAGTTTGTTTTTACCTCCGGCGAACAGATGTTTTTCGCCGACAAGGGTTTCAAGAACGAACCCAAGCGCTGCAAGGGTTGCAAGGCGAAACGGTCGGAAGGCGGTGGTGGTGGCGGCGGAGGTTCCGCTCCACGCGCCGAAACAAAGACCACCTGTTCGCAATGCGGGAAGGAAACCACGGTTCCCTTCCGGCCAACGCAAGGCCGCCCGGTCTTTTGCCGCGAATGCTTTCAGGCCCGTCGCTCGATGGGCGCAGCTTAATCAGGAGATCGAGCCGCAATCTTAGAAGGATGAGAAAAGGGCACCCGCAAGCAAGGGGTGCCCTTTTCTCTTTTTCAAATTCGTTGACTGTTGAATTTTTCAGCTCAGGCCGAACGCGCGAACGAAGCCGATTTCAGATACGCCTCAAACTGCGCCAGCGATTCCGGCATATTCTTTCTTCCATAACCGAATCGAACGTGACCCGGCTCATCGTAAACCGTCCCAGGAAGCAGAAGCACGCCCACATCGCGCACCAGACTCTCGCACCATTCGTGAACATCCTGTTGCGGCTTGAACCGCACAAATCCAATGGTCGCGGCGTTTGGCGGAGTCCACTCAAAGAGGTTGTTGTGGCGGGCAAAGAACGCCGTCAGCAACTGGAGATTGCCCAGCACAATCTGCAGATTGCGATCCATAAACTTTTGCCGGTGCCGGAAGGCAACAGCGGTGAGGAACTCGCTCGGCGCGCTGGAGCAGATTGTGGTGTAGTGCTTCAGCGAGATGATCTTCCGCAGGAGTTCCTTGTCGTGCGAAGCTAACCACGCAAGGCGGAGTCCCGGCAGGCCGTAGCTTTTGCTGACGGATGAGAGGCTGATGGCACGATCGTAAAGATCGCAAGCGGCAGGCAACCGGGTACCAGGGTTGTGTTCGAGCTCCCGATAAACCTCGTCCGAAAAGACATAAATATTGTGATTCGAGGCAAGCTCCAGAACACGGCGGAAGATTTCCGGCGACATCAGCAGCCCCGTCGGGTTATGCGGAGTATTGATATACAAAGCGCGGGTGTTCGGGCGAATCATCGCCTCCAGCGCGCCGATATCGTGGGCCCACGCATCCTCGGACTTGCGTCGCCACTCGCTGACGGCTGCGCCCGTGCTTTTCGGCAAAGTCAGCGCGCTTTCATAGCAAGGCGTCTCCACGATGGCGTGATCCTGCGGCGTCAGCAGAGTATGGTAGAAAAGAAAGATGGCCTCTTCGGCTGCGGAGCCGACCACAACTTGATCGGCATGGATCGTCTTATAAATTTTTGCCAGCACTTCGCGCAGCCAGGGCGCCCCAGGCGATTCCGTATAGCCGCACCAGTGCTTCAGGAAAGCATCGTGAGCGCCGGGTTCGAGAGAGAGGATCTCCTCGATCGTGACCGACTCGGCATCAGAAGAAGAGAGGAGGTATTTGGCGGAAAACTCATGTTTCCCCATGTACTCTTCAATGCGAAAAGGCGTGATTTGCATGGGGGAAAGTGTCTCAATAAGCGTGTATTTCCGTCGAGAGCCAAATTGACCAGGCAATTGATATAAAATGCGCGTGAGTCCCCGGAGAACCCCATGAATTACCCGCTAAGAATCGCCTGGAAACCCGTACTTTTGTGCGCAGCGTTGACGATTGGGCTGAGCGCACGCAGCGGAGAACCTCCCAGAAAGCAATACTGGGTGAAGCTGGTTTGCGAATCAGCTGACCGGATCGCCACCGTGCGTTTCGGACCTGGCGGAGCGGTCGTGGAGAAAACTGCGGAAACGCGAATCCTGCAGAGCGACATCAGCGGCCCGCACGGTATTGCCTTTTCGCCCGACAAAAAGAATTTCTATGTCACCATCGGCCACGGCAGGCCTTTCGGCACCGCCTTGAAATATGAAACCGCCACCGACCATGTCACAAACCAGGTATCGTTGGGACTCTTCCCGGCCACCGCCGATGTGACCCCCGACGGAAACTTTCTTTTCGCGGTGAATTTCAACCTTCACGGTGATGCCGTACCCAGCAGCGTGTCGGTTGTGGATACCAACGAAATGGTCGAAGTCGCGCGCATTCCGACCTGCATCATGCCGCATGGCTCAAGAATTTCCCGCGATGGCCGGCATCAATACTCCGCTTGCATGATGAACGACCTCCTGGTGGAAATTGACACCGAAAACATGAAAGTGTCCCGCACCTTTCGGGTGAGCGCCGGCATAGAACAGGGATATCCGGGATTGCCGCAGGAGAAGGTTGAGCACCACGAAGGCATGACGATGCCAATGAACATGGCGGCCATTACGTGCAGCCCCACCTGGGCCCAGCCATCTAGCGACGGCAGCCGAGTCTACGTGGCTTGCAACAAATCCAGCGAAATCGTGGAAGTGGACACGAAAGAATGGAAACTCGTGCGCCGGATTCCGGCCGGCAACGGCGTCTACAATCTCGGCGTAACTTCCGACGGCAAACTTCTGCTCGCTACCAACAAACGCGACGCCTCGGTTTCCATTTTCGATGCCGCCAGCGGAAAGGAACTCGCCCGTCTGCCCACCAAACGCAAAGTAGTCCACGGCGTGGTCGTTTCCCCGGATAATCTCTTCGCCTTCTTCACCGTGGAAGGCATTGGCGAACAGCCTGGCACGGTCGAGGTGGTAGACCTCGAGACCAGGGAAATTGTGGCGGAGGTTGATACTCCGCCACAAGCCGCAGGAATTGATTTCTGGAAAATGGAATAGGGGTTACGCATTCACAAGAGGAAAATTGCCGCCGGGGCTGGACGCCGTCGGATTTGGAAATCCAGCGCTCACGCGCTGGGCTAAGGTCTGTCGCGCCGGCGGCCCTTCTCCAGCAAAGACCGCGACAAAAAATTCCAGAAACATCTCTGCTATTGGAGCGGAGGATCGGTGGTCATTGAATAAGGTTTCGCCTTGCCGAGTTTGATCATCCACATGCCTGCGTGAACATCATTCACGAAGATTAGACCTTTATAGGGAAACGCGCCCCAGGCAAAGGGAAGGTTTGGCCGAAAACCCTGGGGATCGGCGCTCCAAAAATGTGCAATTTCCCGTCCCTGGTTGTACAGCTCGCCGCGCAGCTCACCGGAAACATCCAGCACCCTGGCTCCTCCGCTGTAGTAGCCCATATAGAGCACGTCGTCCACAACCCAGATGTTGTGCGAGCCGCCCTCCGGCACGCTGTACGTCGCCACTTCGCGGGGATTCGAGAGATCGCTGACGTCCAGCACGTGCGCAATTCCGCGGACCGGAATCCTGCTTCGCGACGCCAGATCAAAACTTCCCGGAAATACTTCATCGCCTACGAACAGGTAATTCTTGTAACGGAAAATAGCGTGCGCGCCTGCAAGCCAGCCGGAGCCGTACAGCTCGTCATAATTGAACCGGTAGCTGGAGACAAATTTCGGGTGCTCGGGACTTCCCCCTTTGATGCCGTTTCCAACGTCAAGAATGATGGCGCCATCGCGCCAGTAAGCGAGATACGCCAACCCGTCAATGACCTGCAGGTCGTGGAGATAGCGGCCCGCCATAGTGTAACCGCCGCCTTCATCCGCGGGGAGTGGAATCCTCATCTGCCCGGAACTTTCCACCTGCCAGCGCCCCACTTCCTTGGGATTTTTCACGTCGGCGAAATCGATCACTCGCATGGAACCGGTGGCGTCGTCGGTCAGATAAACATAATGCGTATTGATATACGCACTGTGAACGCCGCCCGTCACCGTTGCCGTGTACTCCGAGAGAACTTTGGGATGCATCGGGTCAGAAGTATCGAGAAAAACGATGCCGTTCTTCCGGCTCGAGGCGCCTTCGCGGGTGATGACGCCAATCTTGCCGTCGGGGGTGACGCTGACGTCGTTCACGAGACGAGCATCAACCTTGAGGGGATCTGCAGTTTGCGGATGCGCAGGATCCGCGATGTCGTAAAGATAGACCTTGTCGCTGATGCCGGAGAGATAAGCGTAGTGGTCCCAAATCCATTCCTCAGCGAACTGTTCGTCCTTCGGCATCACGTGGCCGACAAGTTCGGTCTCCCGCGCAATGTTTCGCGGTGCAACCGCAACGCTAGCGAACGCCGTGCGGTCACCGACAGCCGCCTGAATCGTGTATGTTCCGGGCCGTTCGGCGACAAAGCCGCCATCCGGAAAAATCTCCGCGCCGGGATTCTGTACCGACCACGAGACTTCGGTGGAGATGGCCCCGGCCTTCTTGTCCTTAGCCGCAAAGTGCACAACATCACCGGTTTTCGCGCTCGCGGTCGCAGGAGAAATCTCGAGGCTTACGACGGAATTCTTCGCGACGCGAACGGTAGTTTCCCCGGTGATGCCATCACCGCCGGCGCGAATCCTCGCGTCCCCCGGCTTCAAAGCGTGCACCAAACCAGCCAAATCCACGCTGGCAATCGAAGGATTCTCCGAAGTCCATGTCAGCGAAATGTCCGTGCGCGGATCGCCACCAGCATTGCGCGGCGTAGCAGTCAGCCGGTGTGTTGCTCCCGCGGCGAGCGGCGCCGACGGCGCGGAAACATCAATGCGTGCGATGTGCGGCTTGCCGACGGTGACGTGGGCATAGCCGATCTTTTTCCCAATCACCGCTTCCACGGTAATTTCGCCCGGCTGCACAAAGGTAACCTCGCCGGTATCTTCGGCCACGGCGGAATCGAACGGCGCCGCGTACCAATGCTTGATGGGGTCCGGCAACGGCTGTCCGTTGGCGTCCTTGGGAACCGCCTTGAATTGCAGCTTGGTGCCAACCGCGGCAGTGGACTTGAGGGGCGTAACCTCGATGCTCGCCACCTTGGATTCCTCTTCCGTCTTTTTATCCGCTTCCTGCGGCGATTTTGCAGCCACCAATCCCGCCAGCAGCAAACAAACTGGCGACAGCCAGGCAACCGAAACGAACCCCTTCGACAGCAAAGAGCGATTGCTCATCGACACCCTCAATTCCGCATTAGAGATGATTGCATCCGGCCAAATAATCCAATGTCGCGCGAGTCTATGGCAGGCGCGGAACCCTGTCAATGGACCGCTGTTTATGAGTCGCGAGCTACGATGTGTTTTTCAAGGGGTAGGAGTATGATATGGCTCCGAAGTCCACACAAGAGACCCAGCCAGCCGGGAGGGCCACCATGGCTCACCGCTTCACCATCGGTGTCGAAGAGGAATTTCAAATCATCGATCCAGAATCCTTGGAATTGCGCTCGCACGTAGTCCAACTGATCTCCTCCGCGGCTGCGCGCGGAGTAGGCGATCTGGTGAAGCAGGAAATGCACCAGTCCATCGTCGAAACCGGCACAAAGATTTGCGAAAACGTCAGCGAACTGCGCCTCGAAATGCATCGCACGCGTAGCGAACTGGTCCTGGCGGCTGAAAGCACCGGCTTGCGTGTGGCCGCCGCCGGAACGCATCCCTTTTCCAGCTGGATCGACCAGGTGATTTCTCCCGGCGAACGCTACCAGAATATCGTCGAGGAAATGGGGCAACTGGCCAGATCGCTGCTAATTTTCGGAATGCACATTCACGTCGCCATGCCGGACAAGCAGACAACGATCGACATGATGAACATGGTGCGTTATTTTCTGCCGCACCTGCTCGCACTTTCCACCAGCTCCCCATTCTGGATGGGGCGGAACACCGGCCTGAAATCCTTCCGCACCACGGTTTTCCGACGCTTCCCCCGCACTGGAATCCCCGAAGTATTCGAATCGTGGAGCGAGTATGAGAATTTTATAAACCTGCTTGTAAAGCTGAACTGCATCGACACGGGCAAGAAAATCTGGTGGGACGTGCGCCCGCATCCGACTTACGGCACCCTGGAATTTCGCATGTTCGACACCGCGACGCGCGTGGAAGAAGCCGTCGCGATCGCGGCCCTGACCCAGGCAATCGTCGTCAAGTTGCACCGCCTGTATACCCACAATCAGAGCTGGCGTATTTACCGCCGCGCTTTGATCGAAGAAAACAAGTGGCGTGCCGCGCGATACGGCATTGAAGGGAAGCTGATCGATTTCGGACGCGAAGCCGAAGTGCCGATGCGCGAGCTGATGCTGGAACTGATGGAATTGATCGACGACGTCGTCGACGATCTCGGCAGCCGCAGTGCCGTCGAATACATCCACACGATTCTGAATGAAGGAACCAGCGCGGAACGCCAGTTGCGCGTCTACCAGCAGACCGGCGACCTCAAAGACGTGGTGCGCCATCTGGTAATGGAAACGCGCGCCAGTGTGCAGGACGCGAAATCGAACTCCGCCGCCGCGATTAACTGAACCGGACAATCGAGCTGCGCGGCTGAACGAAGAAAGAGGAGACTCCCATGGCTAAAGTCGGATTGATGTGCGGACGCGAGTTCAGCTTTCCTCCGGCGTTTATCGCACGCGTGAACGAACTCGGGAAAAAAGACGGCGTCAACGCTGAGTTCGTAAAACTTGGCGGCACAAAAATGGGTGAACCGGCGGAGTATCGCGTAATCGTGGATCGCATCTCGCACGAAGTGGAGTATTACCGCGGCTATCTGAAACACGCAGTGCTGCAAGGCACGTACGTCATCAACAATCCTTTCTGGTGGACCGCCGACGACAAGTATTTCAACTATTCCGTCATGTCCAAACTCGGCATCGCGATTCCCAAAACCGTGTTGCTTCCCCAAAAGGGCTACCCCTCCGATGTGGACATCAACTCGGAATCGCTGCGAAATTTGACATATCCGATCGACTGGGATGGCCTGCTCGACCATGTCGGCCGCCCAGCGATTCTGAAACCCTTCTCTGGCGGCGGCTGGAAGCACGTTTACAAGGTGCACAACAAGGAAGAGTTGCTGGAGGCGTACGACAAGACGTCGCCTTACTGCATGACGCTCCAGGAGTTCATCGATTTCACGCAATACGTGCGGTGCTTCACGTTCGGAAAAACCGACATTCTGCCAGTTGCCTACGACCCCAAAGAACGAAAGTATCTTGTGGAGCACACCTACCTATCGAAGGAACTGGGTGCGCGGGTAGTAAAAGACGCGCAAACCATCAATCTCGCGCTCGGCTACGAAATGAACACGATCGAATTCGCCATGAAGGACGGCGTGCCCTATGCCATCGATTTCCTGAATCCCGCCCCGGATTTCGAGCGCGACCGCATCACCGAATTTTATTTCGAACAAGTGGTGGAGAAAATGTCGAGACTGGTGATCGATCGCGCGCTGCACGGGAATATTGCCAACACCTGGCCGCGCTGGGAAGAGATGCTCGGCATCGGCGCCGCTGCTGGGTTCACCGGAGCGCCCCGTGCAGCCCAGGCGGCGCAGAGAGCGCCTTCCGGATCCACGAAAAGATAATGGCAAGCCGCACTTCATCCCCCACCCAGGATCCAGTCGAATCCTGGAATGCACTCCTGAGGCCGCTCCTCAAGGAGTCTCCTGCTTTCCCGAAGAAATTTCTAAAAGAACTAAAGGACGCCAAGCTCACCTTCGGAAATCGTGTTCATTGCCCATTTCTCCGGCCGTTTTTTCTCTCGCCGGAAGATGAAGCCCGGGTGCGCCACGCAACGGAGATACTCGCTCGTGTCGGGGAACGGGTTGCCAGCGCCGCGATGGAGGACCAATCCCTTTTCGCACAATTTCATTTGCGTCCCGAAGAAGAACGGTTGGTGCGTTTGCCCGCGGGCCGTGGACCGGCGAGCACCGCCTCTCGAGTGGACGCCTTCCTCTTACCGGAGTCGCTCAAATTCACTGAATACAATGGCGAATCACCCGCCGGCTCCGGCTATACGGAAACGCTCTCGGAAATTTTCCGTGAACTTCCCGTGATGAAGCAGTTCGCAGAGCGATTTGAAATTCACAGCTATCCGCTGAGCGCGCAGCTGCTGAATGCCCTGATGGGCACGTATCGCGATTGGGGCGGAACGTCGCAGCACCCGCAAATGCTGATCGTGGACTGGAAGGAAGTGCCGACCTGGAGCGAATTCGTATTGTTAAAAGAACGCTTCGAAGCGCTGCGCGTGCCCGTGGTCCTTGCCGATCCGCGGGAACTCGAATGGGACGGCAAGAAACTTTCGGCCAAGGGAAAGAAAATCGATCTCGTTTACCGGCGCGTGCTGATCAACGACATTGTGGCCAGGCCAAAGGAGTGCGCGGCGCTTGTGAAGGCTTACGAAGCCCAGGCGGTTTGCGTTGCCAACAATTTCCGCTGCAAGATTCCCCACGTGAAAGCGTTCTTCGCCGTATTGACCGAGCAGAAGAACGCAAAGCTATTTTCTTCCGAGGAATTGGATGTAATTCGGCAGCATGTGCCGTGGACCCGCGTGGTTGAAGACGTGAAAACGGACTACCAGAGCGAGCCAATCGGCCTGCTCGACTATATCCGGAAAAATCAGAAAGACCTCGTCCTGAAACCCAGCGACGAGTACGGCGGCACTGGCGTGACGCTCGGTTGGGAAGTAGACGGGAAGCACTGGGAAAAATCGATCCAGGCGGCCCTTCCCGACGGGAAGTCACAGCACGGTTGCTGGATCGTGCAGGAAAAAATTGCCATGCGGCGCGGCGAGTTCCCCTACATCGGCGCCAATGGCAAAGTGGAGTTCCGCGACATGCTCGTGGACCTGGCGCCTTACATGTTCCGGGGAAAACTTGCCGGATACTTAACAAGGCTCAGCGCCAGCAGCCTGGCCAATGTCACCAGCGGGGGTGGCCAGATCCCGGCATTCCGCGTCGCACCGAAACGGGCGGAAAAAGTGGCCGGCCAGGGAAATTCCTAGCAACCGCATTTTTGGCCTGGAGCGCGAATCAGGTAAAATAATGAAGATGTCTTTTGGAAACGCTCCAATTGAACTGATGGCCGGCGCGGAAAACGCCATTGATGTGTGCCTGGGTGTGCAACCCGGCGAGCATGTCGCGCTGATCGCGGATGAAATCAGCCGCACCGTGGCCGCGAGCCTCGAAAAAGCACTGATTGAGCGCGGCGCCGAATTCACGGGCCTGTTGCTGGAGGATTTCGGTCCTCGTCCAATGAAGGGCGCCCCGGAGCCTGTTCTCCAGGCGCTGGAAACGGCCGATGTAGGCGTGTTGTGCATGACGCCGCAACCGGGCGAGCTCAGCGCGCGCATGTCCATCGTAAAGGTTGTGGAACGCCGCCAGATTCGCTACGCCCACATGGTCGGCGTTACTCCCGAAATCATGCAGGAAGGCATGCGCGCGGACTACCGCATGGTCGACCGCCTGAGCGACAAGCTGCGCGAACGCATGCTTCGCGCGGAAACTCTCACTGTGAAGACCGAAGCCGGCACATCCTTTTCCGCGCACTTTGACCGCCATCTCGATTGGGTAAAGACAAGCGGCCTCATCAGCCCGCGCTACTGGTCGAATCTTCCCGCAGGGGAAGTCTTCACCACGCCCGGCACGGTGGATGGCAAATTCGTCTGTGATGCAACCGCCGGTGATTACTTCAACGGAAAATATGGCGATCTTCAAGCCACACCGCTGGTGCTGGAAATTATCGGCGGGCGCCTGATCCACGCCGAATGCGAGCGCAAAGATCTGGAAGAAGAATTCTGGCAGTATTGCCACACCGACGAAAACAGCGACCGCGTCGGCGAACTCGCGTTCGGGACGAACCTCGGCCTCACGCGCATGATCGGCATCCTGCTGCAGGACGAAAAATTCCCCGGCGTCCACATCGCCTTCGGCGATCCCTACGGCAGCCAAACCCACGCCGACTGGAAATCACGCACCCATGTGGATGTGCTCACGCGCAATTGCGATGTCTGGATCGACCAGGACCAGGTCATCGAAGAAGGCCGCTACCAGATGGATCACCTCGGCCTGGCCTGACAAATTCCCCTAATACAGTTTGCTGACGTATTCGCGCATCTGGTGCTTCCAGTAGGGCCAATCGTGGCCGCCTTCGGGGCCCCAGTTGTCAACTGAGTGCCGAATCCCCCTGCCGGTGAGAACTTCCGACAGGCGGTAGGTCGGGCCGCTGTGCTCCCACGGCCCCGTGCCAGTGATGAGGTGAATGTCGCACGAAGCGAGTTGCTCGTAGTACCAGGAATCGGAAAGATTCGCCAGGTAATCCACGGGATTGTTGAAATAAAAATTGTCGTCGTACATCCCATCCATGAAATTCCGCAGATCGTAAACTCCCGACATCGCAAAGCACCGTTTGAAAATATCCGGATGCTTGAACAGCGCATTCGCCGCGTGATACGCGCCAAACGAAGCACCCATCGTGGCAATCCCCACCCGCGATTGGCAGTTGTCCCAGATAAAAGGCACAACTTCCTCGCGCAGATACGAATCGAACACGGATTGCACGTAGCTCCGGTGAAACGGATGCGCCCCCTTGTTATAAAAGCTGAGGCCATTGATCGAATTCACCGTGTAAAACTTGATGCGCCCGGCATCTATAAATTCCGCCAGCGCGCCCACCATGCTCTGCCCTTCCAGTTCCGACTCGTCGCCCGCACTGGTCGGGAAGCCCATCAGCGGCGGTCCCCAGTGGCCATAAGCCACAACGCCAAGTTCGAAGCCCAAACGTGGGGAATGCCAACGGTGATATTCGCGTTTCATCGTGGATTGCTCTCCGTGCTGCGGGAGACGAGTATGCCAGCGCATAGCGAACAGGGCAACGAATTTGCGTGTTCTCGCGCGGACGTGCAGAAACAATCATCCCGGCTTGCAAGCCAATAGAATGCGGGTAGGATAGAGAACGGAAGTAGACGGATTTTAAGTGATTTTCGTCGGCAAGAACGCCAATTCAGGTGAAGACATGATCCAAATTGAAAATGTCAGCCGTCGCGGTTTTCTCAAAGGGATTGTTGGCACAGGTGCGTTTGTACTGAGCGCGCGCTACTTCCCGGAGAGTTTGCTGGCCGCCGCAAAACCGTCGGCCGCGGATTCGATGGCGGCGGCAGCTCTGCAGCCCAATGTCTATCTCGCCATCGCAACCGATGGAACGGTGTTTATCGTTGCCCACCGCGCGGAAATGGGCAGCGGCGACCGCACTGGTTTGCCCATGATCGTGGCCGACGAACTCGACGCCGACTGGAATCGAGTAAAAGTCGTACAGGGCGGCGGCGACGCAAAATACGGCGACCAGGACACGGATGGTTCGCACTCTGTAAGAAGCTTCTTCGACACCCTGCGCGAATCCGGCGCCAGTGGCCGCTTGATGCTGGTGCGCGCCGCGGCACAGAAGTGGGGCGTACCCGAAAAAGAATGCTTCACCGAACCCGGCATGGTGGTGCACAAACCGAGCGGCAAAAAACTCAGTTACGGAGAATTGGCTTCCACCGCCGCAAAGCTGCCGGTGCCGAAAAAAGAAGAGTTGCAACTGAAAGCCCGCAGCGACTGGCGCTACATCGGCAAGCCAAGGCCGGCTTACGACCTGAAGAATATGGTTTCCGGCCAGGCCAACTATGGCCAGGATGCGCGCATGGATGGAATGCTTTACGCGTCAGTGATGCACCCGCCGGTTTACGGAAGTTCACCCATGAGTGTCGACGATTCCGCCGCTTTGAAAGTCGCCGGTGTGAAGCAGACCACAACGATTGATACGTTCAAACCGCCAATCGGCTACCAGGCGTTGGGCGGTGTGGCGGTGATTGCCGACAACAGCTGGGCCGCCTTCCAGGGAAAGAAAAAACTCAAGGTGGAATGGACAAAGAGCGACCACAGCGCGTGGAATTCAGACGCCTTCCGGAAAGAAATGGAAGCAACCTCGCTGAAGCCCTGTAAGGTGGTCCGGGAAAACGGGAATGTGGACACCGAATTCAAGAAGGGCGGCAAAGTCGTCGAGGCGCAATACTACGCGCCGATGCTGGCCCACGCCTCGATGGAGCCCCCCGCCGCGCTAGCCGTTTTCAAAGACGGAAAAGTGGAAGCCTGGGCGCCTTCGCAAAATCCGCAGGGCGCGCAAGACGCAATCGCCGCCGCAGTTGGTATCAAAAAAGAGGATGTCACCGTGAATGTGACACTCCTTGGCGGCGCATTTGGGCGCAAGTCCTTCCCCGATTTCATCGTCGAAGCAGCCGTGCTCTCAAAAAAGACCGGGAAGCCCGTCAAGGTAGTCTGGAGCCGCGAAGACGATATCAAGTTCGATTCGTTCCACTCGGTCGCCGCGATGTATTTCAAAGCCACGCTCGGCGCGGACGGAAAGCCGACCGCATGGCTGCAACGCAGCGTCTTTCCCCCGATCGCGTCCACATTCGACGCCACCGAATATGCCGACGCCGGAGAAATCGGACTCGGCTTCAGCGACGTGCCCTTTGCTCTTGCAAATCATCGCGCGGAAAACGGACCCGCGCCTGCGCATACCCGCATCGGCTGGCTGCGTTCGGTTGCCAACGTCTATCACGCTTTTGGAATTCATTCCTTCGTGGGCGAATTGGCCAATGCCGCTGGTAAGGATCAGGTGGATTACATCCTGGCGCTTCTTGGCCCAGACCGCATCATTCCGAAGACCGAACTGCCAAAGGATTACACCAATTACGACGGCGATTACGAACAGTATCCCATCGACGTAGCCAGGCTGCGCCGCGTCGTGCAACTCGCAGCCGAAAAATCCGGTTGGGGCAAGCAAAAACTCGGCAACGGCCTGGGAATGGGAATTGCCGTGCACCGTAGCTTCCTCACCTATGTCGCAACGGTCGTGCAAGCCGAAGTGAAAGACGGCCAGGTGAAAATACATCGCGTGGATTCCGCGCTCGATGCCGGAACGATCGTCAACCCAATAACGGTCCGGCAGCAATTTGAGGGCGCGGCAACGATGGGCACCAGCATTGCACTCTACGGCGAAATCACCGCCACCAGCGGCATCATCGACCAGTCCAACTTTGACTCCTACCAGGTGGCGCGCATGAACGTTGCGCCGCGCGAAACCAACGTTCACATCGTGGCCAGCGAGGCGCCCCCCGCCGGAATCGGCGAGCCGGGCCTGCCGCCGTTTGCCCCCGCGCTTTACAACGCGATCTTCGCGGCGACAGGAAAACGCCTGCGAGAGATGCCGCTCTCGAAACTCGGCTTGGCGTGAGGAATAGCAATTAGTTTTTCAGTCTCTGAAGAGAATGGTGGCGGAGATCAGCGAATAGGGCGCGGCGAGGCTGCGCCCGTTTCTTTTTTGGCGTAGTATGCCGTTCGGGAGGGTTGCGTTGACACGAATCCTGAAATTCCAGTGCTTGCTATTCGCCATCTTTGCAATCCCGGCTTTCGCCCAGCGCCGCCCGGTGCTGCCACAGATCGATGAACCACATCCTTATTACTACCGCGAGCTGTATCTACCGCAATTGACGAGCGGCCCCAGCAGCCTGACCTGGGGCCCGGGCTCGAAGGAGTTGATTTACTCGATGGCAGGCTCGCTCTGGCGTCAGAAGCTCGAGTCCGACGTTGCCACGCAGTTGACAGACGGACCAGGTTACGACTACCAGCCCGATTGGTCTCCGGATGGAAAAAGTGTCGTCTACGTTTCCTACCAGAAAGACGCTATGGAGTTGTGGCTGCTGGACCTCGCCACGGGAAAAACTTCTCAACTGACCAACGGAGGCGCCGTAAATCTGGAACCGCGATGGTCGCCCGACGGAAAGAAAATTGTGTGGGTGTCCACGCAATACAACCGCCGCTTCCACGTTTTCATGGGCGACGTAAGAAACGGTGCGCTGGAAAATCCAGTGCGCCTCACCGGCGAAACCAAGAGTTCCCTGCCCCGCTACTACTACAGCGCATACGACATGGAAATCAATCCGGTCTGGACCCGCGACGGCAAGGAAATTCTCTTCGTCTCCAATCGCGGCCACATCCACGGCACCGGCGGCTTCTGGCTGATGAACGCGGAACCCGGCGCCGAAGCGCGCGAAATTCATTACGAAGAAACCAGTTGGAAAGCCCGACCCGATTTTTCCCCCGACGGCTCCCGCATGATCTATAGCTCCTATCTGGGCCGCCAGTGGCAAAACCTCTGGCTGATGCCGGCCAAGGGCGGCGATGCGTTCCCAATATCCTACGGTGATTGGGACGAAACCAACGTTCGTTGGTCGCCAGACGGAAAACGCATTGCCTATATTTCTAACCAGGATGGCTCGACTAACATTCACCTGCAGACTTTTGAAGGGGCTCACGCAGAAAAGATCCGAACGAAGACGCGCAAATATCTTCGCCCACACGGTTATCTCCGCGTAAACGCGTTCGGCGCAGAGCTTTCTGGCGCAATCCGAATCTCTGCCGCGGACGAACGTGGCAAATTTGCTGGCTCAACCGAAGCGACAATTTATGCCGATGATGGATTCGATCGCCAGGAACGGCCATTTGAGAGGAACTACTATTACCTCCTAAAGAGCAATTCGGACTATCTTGAAGTTCCGGCGGGAAAGATCACGATTGAACTTTCCCAGGGTCTAGAGAATTGGCCAGTCCGAAGGACTGTGGAAGTGAAGCCCGATGAATCGGCAACCACGGAGATTGTTCTCAAGTATTTCAAGTTCAGTGATTCGCATAGGGATCACTGGGTTGCATCCGATCTTCACGTCCACATGAATTATGGTGGAACCTATCGAACCGAACCGAACGATCTGATTGATATGGGCGAAGCTGAAGGACTTGAGATCATCAATCAGTTGACAGTCAACAAAGAGCAAAGATTCCCGGACATTGGCTTTCTTGTTTTTGAAGAGGCCGATTCCGCCCAGAAAACGGAGCATCACGGCAAAGGCACTGTTTTCGTCCAGGGTCAGGAGTTTCATACGAGTTATTGGGGGCACCGAGGGATTCTTCGTTTGAAGAATCACTTGTTGCTGCCCGGATATGCCGGGTATCCGAACACGGCGGCGGCGAGTTTGTATCCGATGAATGCAGATGTGTACGACATGGCCCACGCGCAGGGCGCACTGGTGGGCGCGGTACATCCGTTCGATTCGGTGCCCGACCCGTTTGCGAAGCCCGCGCAGCGCATCACCGACGAATTGCCTGTGGACGTTGCGCTCGGAAAACTAGACTACGTGGAAATCGTCGGCTTCAGCGACCACAAATCGACGGCGGAGGTTTGGTACAAACTGCTGAACCTAGGATTCAAATTGCCCGCCGGTGCCGGAACCGACGCGACTTCGAATTACGCTGCTCCGATCCGCGGGCAGGTAGGTTTCGATCGCGTATATGTTTGGACCCCCGTATGGCCCGCGAGCATTGATACCTGGCTCGATGAATTGAAGCAAGGCCGCACTTTCGCCACGAACGGGCCGTTGATTGAATTCAAGTTGGGCGGAGAAATGGTCGGAAGCGAATTGAAATTTGATGGCCCGCAGGCAGCAGTTCCCTTCACCGCGAAATTGCGCTCCATCGTTCCCGTGGACCACCTGGAAGTCGTCTGTAACGGAAAAGTTGTGAAAGCTCTGCCAACCGACGCGGCAAAGGAATCCGCTGATGTCAACGGCATTCTGCCGTTGCAGGAAAGCGGCTGGTGTGTCCTCCGCGCCTGGAGCGAAAAAGCTGAATACCCCGTGATGGACAATTACAGCTACGCAACAACAAGCCCCGTATACGTAACCATCGCGGGCAAACGAACCTACTTCAAAAAAGACGCCGAATATTTCCAGGCGTGGATTGACCGCACAATCGAAAGCACCACGCAATATCCGGACTGGAATTCACCCGCGGAAAAAGACCTGGTCATGAAGAGGCTGCACGAAGCGCGAACCGTCTACCAGAACCTGCACTAGCTCACAATAAGCGATGGTATCTTCAAGGTTCGTCACAAGCACGCTCACGGCGGTGTGTCGGCTTGTCCCCAACAGGATATTAGAGATAGAATTCCGCAGTTGACGTGATGCGGCACCTTTTGAGTGGCTTGGTTCGAATTCAGGACAACAGCCTTTCCCAGAACAGGGGCA
>Ga0210403_10002595_pt1 | contig 16239 bp, 13 predicted proteins | sample IncBWC19MmetaG_FD_150863 | JGI IMG/M metagenome (GOLD analysis project Ga0210403, IMG submission 150863) | Forest soil microbial communities from Barre Woods Harvard Forest LTER site, Petersham, Massachusetts, United States - Inc-BW-C-19-M | ecosystem: Environmental > Terrestrial > Soil >... | reverse complement strand
GCATTTCCTTTGCTCGGAGTCTGGCCGGAGCTGGGGCGCGGCTTCACGACGGAAGAAGACCGGTACGGTTCGGGTAGCGTCGTCGTTCTCTCGCACGCACTTTGGGAACACCAATACAGCCGCGATCCCAACATTCTGGGGCAGACAGTAAAGCTGGATGAAAAACCGTTCACGGTAATCGGAGTGATGCCAGGCTCGTTCCGGTTCCCATTCGACGGAGCGCCGCTTTCCGAGATGGCCGATCTATGGGTGCCACTCGCGTTCGAGCCAGACCTCCTCAGCCCCGAGAATCGCACCAGAGAGTTTGGCGTTGGCCTGATCGGCCGCCTGAAGCCGGGCGTCAGCAAAGAACAGGCGCAGAGGGATGTCGAGAATGTTGCGACGGGATTCATGCAGCAGTATGGCTATTCGGGGACCGTGCGCGTCGTGCCCAAAGCCCACGCTTTTGCGGGGCGCACGGTGGAAAAAGCCAGGCCGCTTGTCATCCTCCTGATTTTGGCGGTTGGCTGCGTGTTGATTATTGCTTGCGCCAATGTTGCGAATTTGCTTCTGGCCCGCGCCAGCCATCGCAGCCGGGAAATGGCGGTGCGGAGCGCCATCGGCGCCAACCCGGCGCGCCTTGTGCGGCAATGCCTGGTGGAAAGTGTGTTGCTGTCTATTTGCGGGGCGAGTGCCGGCATCATCGTGTCGGCAGCATCGATTGCGGGGCTCCGGCGGTTCGGTCCTGCGGACGTTCCCCGTCTGCATGACGTAATGCTGCATCCCAATGTCCTGTTGTTCACGCTGGGACTTTCAGTCGTGACCGCTCTTCTCTTCGGCTTCGTGCCTGCGTGGCGGCTCGCGCATGTTACGCCGCAAGCGTGTTTGAAGGAATCGACCCAGGCTGGTCCGGCGCGGGGAACGCAGAAGCTGCAGAACTCGGTGGCGACGGTTGAGATTGCCGCAGCCCTGGTCCTGCTCATTGCCGGCGGATTGCTGCTGCGAAGCTTCGTGAGATTGCTGGACTCGCCGTTTGGATTCGATCCGAAGGGCGTATTTGTGGTTCGCACTCTGTTCGATCGCGCACGCTACCCGGATCCAATGAAGCGACAGGCCGCACAGAAAGAGTTACTCGATCGTCTTGCGCACTTGCCGGGAGTGACCGCGGTGGCGACGGCGAGTCATCTTCCGCTGAGCGACGTGAGGCAGATTGGTTTTCGCTTGGAGCATGCTCCCGCGGATGACTATCACTGGGCGGAGAATTCTTTGGTCAGCCCCGGCTACTTTCGTTCCATGGGGATCTCGTTGCTCGCAGGCAGGGATTTCACCGAGCAAGATCGGCCCGACACTCCGAACGTGGCGATTGTCAGCAAGAAACTGGCACGGGAGTATTTTCCTGGCCGGAGCGCCATTGGAGAACGATTCCAGTGGGGTGATCGAGCCTTCTTCACGATCACTGGGGTTGCCGCAGATGTTCATATTTCGGCGCTGGATGCCGATCCGCCTCCGATGATCTACACATCGATGTTCCAGGTAGAAAGCGGTGCCAGCGGGCGCACGGCGTTTGTGTTGCGAAGCAAAGACCAGGACGAGGGATTGTTCCAGGAAGTGCAACAGCAGGTCTGGGCGGTCGACAAGGATCTGCCAATCTACAACACAACCACGCTATCAAAGCTGGTCTCAGAGTCTCTGGCACAGCGTCGTTTCACGGTATTGCTGTTGGGCAGCTTTGCAGTCGTCGCAATGCTTCTGGCAGGCATAGGCCTCTTTGGAGTGATCTCTTATTTGGTTGCGGAGCGGACGCGGGAATTCGGAGTGCGCATGGCGCTGGGTGCGGACCGGACTAGCATCTATTGGCAAGTACTGAAACGCGCAGCTCTGTTGGCGGCTGGAGGCTGTGGAATCGGTTTGTTGTTGTCTGTGTTTGCCTCGCGACTGCTTCAGGCGAGCCTTTATCAGGTTAGCCGTTTCGATTGGCCCACCCTTGTCTTTGTACCATTCCTGCTGCTCAGCGTTGCTCTGTTTGCCGCCTACTGGCCAGCCCGCCGAGCGACGAAGGTCGATCCTGTGGTGGCGCTGCGATACGAATGAAGATTTGAATTTTCGATAGGAGAGTCATGAGCGGACCGGGAACCATTTATAGACGGCACTGCAGGATATGGATTGTTCTTGAAGCAGCGCTTTCGCTCGGGTTTTTTCTGGCCGGGCTTGAAGCCAAGGCGCAGAATCTGATCGACTATTCAAAGCCGGTCTCGCACTTCCCTTATCTTATTAGTCCTTACGTGGCGCATGAGGTGGCGCCGCCTTCGTTCGGGAATACTCCGCGAGTTGAGTCTTTGCTGAAGAATGGCAAGCTGAGGCTTTCATTGGGCGACGCGGTCACACTGGCGCTGGAGAACAATCTCGATATTGCGATCGCCCGCTTCAATTTGTCGATCGCAGATACAGACATCATGCGCGCGAAATCTGGGGAGACGGTGCGCGGTGTCGCGACTGGCCTGGTGCAGGGAACACCCGGCGGAGGAGTCGGAGGGTTTGGCAGCGGCGCGCCCGGCGCGGGCGCCGGCGGAACGTCGGGTGGCGCGGGCGGAGCGGGCACCGGTGCTTCAGGCCTGGTGCAATCCACACTTGGCATCGGCACTCCAATCGATTCCTACGATCCAATCATTTCGGGGGGCATGAACGTTGAGCATGCCACTTATCCTGAATCCAGCACCGTGCTTTACGGTGTACAGTCGCTGCAGCAGCATGCTGGCATTGCCAATTTCAGCTATTCCCAGGGTTTTGGTTCAGGCACGCTGCTGACAGTGGGGTTCACCAATGACCGGATCACGAGCAATAGTGGGTTCTCCATTCTCTCTCCGGAACTCGACAGCGGGTTTCGGCTGACCTTGCGCCAGCATCTGCTGGCCGGGTTTGGCTTTGGGCCGAACCTGCGTTATATCCACATTGCCCGCAATAACCGGGAGATTTCCGACGTAGCATTTCGGGGTCAAGTCATCGCCACGGTTTCTCAAATCCAAAACATCTACTGGGATTTGGTGAATGCGTACGAGGACGTTAAAGTCAAGGAACGCTCTTTGGAGCTGGCAGAAAAAACTCTCTCCGATGACCGCGAACAGGTAAAGATCGGCGCCATCGCACCCATGGAAGTGATGAAAGCGGAGAGCGAAGAATCGGCTCGCAGCCAGGATCTGTTGCTCTCGCAGAACGGATTGCAGCTGCAGGAACTTCTGGTCAAGAATGCGATCACACGTGATTTGAGCGATCCGATTCTGGCTTCGGCTTCGGTGGTGCCGACTGACACCATGAGCATTCCAAAAGAAGAGCCGGTGACTCCGATTCAGGATTTGATCTCCGATGCCCAGGCGCATCGTCCAGAGTTGGCCGAAGCGCGCATGGACCTGACCAATCGCGAGATCACTCGCAAAAGCGCGGCGAACGCGCTGAAGCCGAGTTTGGACTTTGTGGCCTGGTATGGCGCTTACGGTCTGGCGGGCGTGCAAACTCCGCCCTGGCAGTATCAGGGACCGCCGATACCTCCGGTTGCCACCACCGGCTATCCCGAGGCATTCTATGACCTGTTCAAGAACAATTCTCCGGACTACGCGGTAGGGCTCAATCTTACAATTCCGCTGCGCAACCGCGGCGCCCAAGCCGACCAGGTCCGCTCCCAGTTGGAATATCGTCAGGCCCAACTGCATCTGCAGCAGCTTCAGAACCTGATTGGGATCGAGGTCCGCAACGCACAGTTTGCCTTGCTGCAAAATCGGTCGCGAGTCGAAGCCGCGCGCAAGGCCCGTGATTTGGCGCAGCAGACTTTCGATGTTGAGCAGAAGAAGAAAGCGCTCGGTGCTTCCACCAGCAACTTAGTGCTGCAGGCGGACCGCGATCTGGCGCAGGCTGAATCGAATTTTGTGGAAGCCATGTCCACCTACGAAAAATCGATTGTGGAACTGGACCGCGCCACGGGCTTGACGCTGGCACGCGCCGGCATCGAGATTGAAGAGGCGGTGCGCGGCGAAGTGCAACAGACCCCGCATTTCGCCGGGGTCGCTCCCAGGAAGGATACTGGAGTTGACGAGTCGCGGCCGCAGAGCAACTAAGCTTTCGGAGACCGAGAGTTGAAATCCGGCCTGCCCACTCAGGATTGAGATGATATGACCACGACGGCGTTATCCTCTATGACTATGCCTACGAGTTCAAATTCCGGTGCGCGGCTACTGATTGCCGATGATCAGCGAGACGTACTTGAGGCTTTGCGTCTGCTGCTAAAGCCGGAAGGTTTCACGATTGAAGCCGTGACGTCGCCCACCGGCGTGCTGGACGCGCTCGAATCGCGGGAGTTCGATGCTGTGCTGATTGATCTGAATTACACCCGCGATACCACATCTGGTCAGGAGGGTCTCGACCTGCTTTCGCGAATCCAGGCAAATGACAGCACGTTGCCGGTGATCGTCATGACCGCATGGGGAAGCGTGGATGTGGCGGTTGAGGCGATGCGGCGGGGCGCGCGCGACTTCATCCAGAAGCCGTGGGAGAATGCGCGCCTGCTCTCGGTGTTGCGTACTCAGGTTGAGTTGAGCGGCGCATTGCGGCGCGGCCAGCGACTCGAAGCAGAGAACCGTTTGCTGCGGGCCGAAGGGCTGCCCAAGTTCATCGCCAACTCAGAGGCGATCCAACCGGTGCTACGACTGATCACGAACGTTGGTCCGTCCGATGCCAACGTTCTGATTACGGGAGAACACGGTAGCGGAAAAGAAGTCGTGGCTCGGACCTTGCATGCGCTTTCCAGCCGCGCCTCTCGTCCTTTGGTTGCGGTGAATACTGGCGGCTTGCCGGAGGGAATCTTTGAAAGCGAGTTGTTCGGGCACGTAAAGGGAGCTTTCACGGATGCCAGGACGGACCGGATCGGTCGCTTTGAATTGGCGCATGGCGGAACACTTTTTCTGGACGAGATTGCAAACGTTCCACTTTCCCAGCAAGCCAAGCTGTTGCGGGTGCTCGAGAGCGGAGAGATGGAACGAGTAGGCTCTTCGCAAACCCGCCGCGTGGATGTGCGAATAATCTCTGCGACCAATGCCAACCTTAATGCGGAAGTGGACGCGGAACGCTTTCGACAAGACCTTCTTTTTCGGCTGAACACGGTCGAGGTCCATGTTCCGCCGTTACGGGAGCGTCGGCAAGACATCTCGCAGCTTGCCATGTATTTCCTCAGTCGCTACGCTGAACGATATCGCAAACCGGCTAAAACGCTGGATCCGTCAGCCATGCAGGCGATGTTGGAGTATTCTTGGCCTGGAAACGTGCGTGAACTGGACCACGCGATTGAGCGCGCGGTGCTGCTTTCAAGCGGAGACCTGGTACGAGTCAGCGACTTGAGCCTGCGGAATCCGCGCGAGAGCACGCAGCGGATGGAGGATCTCAGCCTTGAAGAGGTGGAGTCCTTGTTGATCCGCAAAGCCATCGACCGCTATGGTGGAAACATCAGTCAGGCAGCCGACGCGCTTGGTCTGAGCCGGAGCGCGCTCTACAGACGGCTGCAGAAATATGGAATCGGAAGCAGCTAATCACGCTCGGGACGCAGCGGCGGCCACAGGCGCGTCTCGGCCGGAGTCTCGAGCCCATCCACCAAGAAAATCCAAACGCCGCTTGAGCCACGAAAACCGGATTCTACTGTTAACCTTGGCTTCCGGTGCCGTCGGGGTCGTGCTCGCACTGGTCTTGCTGTGGACCGGCGATCACGAATTCAGCACGCGCTGGAGCCTCACATTTCTCGTGGTGATGATCTGGTTGGGCTTTGCTTTCGCCCTGCGGTCAGCCGTGATCCGGCCCTTGCAGACTCTTTCCAACATGCAGTCCGCACTACGGGAGGGTGATTTTTCTTTCCGAGTGCGCGGCGCGAAAATGGGAGATGCCCTGGGAGAGCTGATGATCGAGGTAAATGCGCTCTCGGAAATGTTGCGCGAGCAGCGCCTGGGCGCCATGGAAGCCAGTGCGCTGCTCACCACCGTGATGACTGAAATCGACGTTGCTGTATTTGCCTTTGATGGCGACCGCAAGTTGCGACTGGTGAACCGCGCCGGCGAGCGCGTAATGGCTCAGAATGCAGAGCGTTTGCTGGGCAAGAGCGCCGAGGATTTGGGCCTGTCGGAATGCCTGGAGGGAGAATCGGCGCGAACCCTCGAAAAGAATTTTCCCGGCCATTCGGGACGCTGGGGGGTTCGCAGGTCGATATTTCGGCAGGGCGGCAAACCGCATTACCTGGTTGTAATCGCCGATCTAAGCCGGGCTTTGCGTGAGGAAGAACGGCAGGCTTGGCAGCGCTTGGTGCGAGTGCTGGGCCATGAACTGAACAATTCCCTGGCCCCGATTTGCTCCATCGCGGGCAGTCTTGAAGACATCATGAAACGGGAAGTTCGTGCCGCCGATTGGGAGGACGATTTGCGCCGCGGGCTGCGCGTGATTGTCGATCGTTCAGACGCTCTCAGCCGATTTATGCGCGACTACTCCAGGCTTACTCGTCTGCCCAAGCCTCAGCTTCGCCCCACGGAGGTAAATGCACTCGTCAGCGGTGCGGCTGCCTTGGAAAGACGTATCGCGGTAACGATAGAGTCAGGGCCGGAGGTCACGCTGGATGCCGATCCCGACCAACTGCAGCAATTGCTGATTAACTTGATCCGCAACGCGGTTGACGCATCGCTCGAAAATGGGGGAAAGGTCAGAGTAGGTTGGTCGCGGAATAGCAGTTGGCTGCATCTGTTTGTGCAGGACGAGGGCGCCGGAATCGCCAATCCATCGAACTTATTCGTGCCCTTCTTCACCACCAAACCCGGTGGGTCCGGCATTGGCTTAGCGTTGAGCCGGCAAATCGCCGAGGCTCACGGGGGAAGCGTTTCTCTGCACAATCGTACTGAAGGCAATGGCTGCGAAGCCGTTATCCAGTTGCCGCTCGAAGGCTAGCGAATACCAGAACCCAAGACTTCGTGAGGTACAATGTGTCTCTTCCAAAAGCAGACACATACGAGGCTGGACGGGAGGCTCCGAGAGTAATCTGCGACAGTCGGAGGTCCAGCAAATAGTTGGATCGAGATTTTCCCCGCACGAATAAAGAACACTCTTCCCGGAGGCTACATGAAACGGCTGCTACTGTTGACAGTCTTATGTCTAATCTTGCCCGTAGCGTCACAGGCACAAACGGAAACGGTGACCAGCAAGTCGGACCGCATGTTCTTTCCTCACGATACGTTTTACGGTTGGGCACAGTTTGAAATCGCTCCTCCACACAACGAGATTGATCCGAATCTGTGTGCCGGAAACGCTGGCAGCTACGGGGGCGTGAACGCTCCGTGCAGCATGTTCGCGCGCTATATGATCTCCGGACTTTTGGAGGTGCGTCCCTTTGGCAAGGGTCAGTTCCGCCGCATCATGTTCTTCGGAGAGCCCAACTTCTTGTTTGGCAAGAACATTCCGCAAACGCTCTACACCTGGTCATGGGACGCGATTGGCATTGAGCATTCATGGGGATTGGGAGTTTATATCGCCAAGGGATTCGAATTCCGCGTGACCCAGCACTTCCTGTTCGACCGGTTGGGTGCGCGCGACCGCAACCTGGGGCCTGCGGATTTGGGCAACAACGGCCCGTGGGGAAGATACAACGCAATCGGCGTTAGGAAATATTTTGGCACGCGAAGGTGGTGAAGGTTCATTCATGGATGCCTGGACTCGAGCGCATAGTTACGAACATCGCCAAACCCGGTCACACTGATGTGGCCAATCGACATCCAACGCTCGAGTGTGTGGTGACCGGTGCGATGAAGAATGTAAGAGATGCCGACGGAGGTCATGGTTGCGGCTGCCTCCAAGCTAGCGAATCCTGCCGAATTATTTACCACCTCGTCGGGGAGCAGAATCTCTTGTCTCCCACGAGCCTGGAAGTTGCGAGTGGACGCATAGTCCATGCCTCGGGTCACGGCAATTCCGGAAAAGAGCGCAAGATTTGTACGATCCCAGAATGCGTGTGTTGAAGGAGCCGTCGGCGGAGAGGGAAGAGCAGCCACGGTTGGATTCGAGCCATCCGTCAACTTCGAATCGGCCGATGAAGGTCCTTTGGGGCGAAATTGTTGGGCTGTCGCGGATTGTCCGATGAAGAGGCAGACACCGCACAGCAGCATTGCGATCCTGAACGATTTGCGTAGAGGCGAAATCGCGATTGCAAGATGCACGTCGATATTGTAAAGGCGAAGCCACAGGTGGCGAAGTCGAGCGAGGAGCGCCTCAGAATCTCCGTTCGGCTGAACCCAATTTCTCGCGCGTCCCTTGAAACCTTTATAATTGTTGGTTCCCTTATACTTTCTGGAGGACATGTAATGGCGGTCTCATACAACGGCCTTTCGGTGCCTGCAAATGGCGCGCGAATCACCTATAGCAACGGGCGCTACCAGGTGCCCGACAACCCGATTATTCCTTTCATTGAGGGCGATGGCACTGGCCGAGATATTTGGAAAGCGTCCGTGCGCGTATTCGATGCCGCGGTGCAGAAAGCGTACGCGGGCAAGCGCCGGGTCGCCTGGTATGAAGTGTTTGCAGGTGAGAAAGCCAAAGCTGAGTTCAACAATTGGCTGCCCGATGACACGATAAATGCGATTCGGGAATTTCGCGTTGCTATCAAAGGTCCGTTGACCACTCCCGTGGGCGGCGGAATGCGCTCGCTGAATGTGGCGTTGCGGCAGATTCTCGATCTCTATGCCTGTGTCCGCCCGGTGAAGTATTACAAGGGGACGCCATCTCCGGTGAAGCACCCGGAACGCATGGACCTGGTGATTTATCGGGAGAATACGGAAGACGTCTATGCCGGAATCGAGTGGGAAGAAGGCACACCCGAAGCTGCGAAGCTCATCGAATTTCTGAACAATGACATGCTGAAGGGAAGCAAGAAGCAGGTCCGGTTGGATTCAGGCGTCGGCATAAAGCCAATATCCGTGACGGGCACCAAGCGCCTGGTGCGCATGGCAATCCAGTTTGCGTTAGACACCGGCCGCAAGAGTGTGACCTTGATGCATAAAGGCAATATTCAGAAGTTTACGGAAGGCGCTTTTCGCAAATGGGGTTATGAGTTGGCCGCGCAGGAGTTCCGCGACAAGATCGTCACCGAGCGCGAGAGTTGGATCCTGGATAACAAAGATAAGAATCCGAATCTCACGATTGAGGAAAATGCCAATTTGACCGAGCCCGGATTGGAGTTCGCGACGGAAGAATTCCGGCAGTCGATTTATCAGGAAGTGCGAGATGTGCTGAATGCGATCTACGCTACTCACGGCAAGGGTGCATGGAAGAAAAAGCTGATGGTGAACGACCGCATCGCGGATTCAATTTTCCAACAGGTGGTGACCCGAGCGGATGAATATTCGGTATTGGCAACATCCAATCTGAACGGCGACTATATTTCCGACGCTTGTGCGGCCCAGGTCGGCGGGTTGGGCATCGCGCCGGGCGCCAACATCGGCGATGGCTACGCGATTTTCGAGGCGACGCACGGCACCGCTCCCAAGTATGCTGACAAAGACGTTATTAATCCCGGCTCGGTGATTCTCTCCGGAGTGATGATGTTTCGCCTCATGGGTTGGAACGAGGCCGCGGACCTGATCGAGCATGGCATGGAGCGCACCATCGAGCAAAAGCAAGTCACGTATGATTTCGAGCGGTTGATGGAAGGCGCCACCAAAGTGACGACCAGCGGGTTTGCCAGCCACATCATCGGAAATATGGAAGCGGCGGTGTTGAGCGCGTCGCGTTAATACCAAAAATCCTTAACCACGGAGCGCACGAAGGTCCACAAAGGAACGCGGGTCAGACGTGTTGGTTCTTACTTTGAGTGCCGGAGCCTGCCCTGAGCGAAGCCGAAGGGTGTCCTTTGTGGTTTACGAATTTGATCTTCTTATTTAGAAAGAGGAAATCATGCGTAAGAAAGTTACGGTTGTTGGTTCTGGAAATGTAGGCGCCACAGCTGCCCACTGGATCGCCGCCAAGGAACTGGCGGACGTCGTTCTCATCGACATTGTCGAAGGTGTCCCGCAAGGCAAAGGCCTGGACCTGCTCGAAGCCATGCCCATCGAGAAACGTGATTCCCACATCATGGGCACGCAGGATTATGCTGACACAGCCAATTCGGATATCGTCGTGATCACCGCCGGCATTCCGCGCAAGCCGGGCATGAGCCGCGATGATCTGCTCAACACCAACCACAAGATCATGAGGGACGTAGTAGGCAAGGCCGTGCAGCACTCGCCCAACTGCATTCTGATTATCGTATCGAATCCTCTGGATGCGATGGCACAAGCCGCATACAAGATGAGCGGCTTTCCCCGGGAGCGCGTGATCGGCATGGCGGGCGTTCTAGACTCAGCCCGCTTTCGGGCATTCATTTCCGAAGAATTGAAAGTGAGCGTGGAAAACGTGACCGCGTTCGTTCTCGGCGGACATGGCGATACGATGGTCCCACTTCCTCGTTATTCGACCGTGGCGGGAATTCCGATTACCGAACTGATGGACGCCGCAACGGTGGCTCGTCTGGTGCAACGCACCCGCGATGGCGGCGCCGAGATTGTGAAATATTTGAAGACGGGCAGCGCTTACTACGCTCCTTCCGCTGCAGTGGCCGAGATGGTCGAGGCAATCTTGAAAGACAAAAAGAAGATCCTGCCCTGTGCCGCGTATCTGGAAGGAGAATATGGGATCAAGGGTCTCTATGTCGGCGTGCCGGTGAAGCTGGGCGAGAAGGGAATCGAGCAGATCATTCAAATCAAGCTCACGCCGGAAGAGAAAGCAGCGCTGGACAAGAGCGCCGAGGCGGTGAAGGAATTGGTGGGTGTGATTGGCGTGTAGGCTTCGAACCCGAGGCGGTAAATTGATTTGGAGCAAAGCTGGCTCTCAGCCGTGTTTCGCTGTATCATAGGCGCGTTTTCGTGAGGCTCGTATGCGCAAATTTGTTTTGGCTCTCATTGTGGTCGTAGGGCTTGGTTCCACTTGGCTCGCACTCAGGAAGCCGCCGACTCACGACCAGAAGCTGAAGTCCTATTTCCGGAACGGTTCGAGTTTGAAAGTCGGGGCGCCGGTCTGTGTCGATGGTGTTAAGCTGGGTGCGGTTAAGAGCGTGCGCGTAAGCCCTGAATTGGGGGAACGCCCTGTCGAAGTCCTCATGTCATTAAGCACGCGGTATGAACTTAGGATTCCAAATGATTCAACCGTATCTCTGTCCGCCGAAGGCGTGTTGGGCGAAACCTTTGCCGACATTGACACTCGCAACGCCCATGGGCCGGCAATCGGGAACGGTGGGGTGCTCAAGAGTGCGGAAATAACGGCCGCAGATGGCGCACAGGCTGTAAAGCGCCTCGGCGATGCTCTCGTCCAAGCGACCGCAGGCAACTCACCACTACAACCAAGTTCCGGCAAACCGGCGGATTCTGGCGGCAAGTAGCTCTCCGGACCGAAGGTTAAACTCGCTCGATCACCACCGACTTTACCACCACATCTTTATTCGGTTTGTCCTGACGATTGCGCGGGACACCCACGATTTTTTCCGCCACGTTCTGCCCTTCGACTACTTCGCCGAAGATTGTGTGTTTGCCGGTGAGCCACGTCGTGGGTGCCAGTGTGATGAAGAACTGCGAACCGTTTGTGTTGGGGCCGGCATTCGCCATGGCTAGCTTTCCCGGCTTGTCGAATTTGTGCGGCGAGCCCTTGGTTTCGTCCTCGAATTGATAGCCGGGGCCACCCATACCGGTGCCCGCGGGGTCGCCACCCTGGATCATGAACTCGGGAATCACCCGGTGAAAGATGGTTCCATCGTACAGACGGTCGTTGCTCTTCTTGCGGCTGACCGGATGGGTCCACTCGCGTTTTCCTTCGGCGAGTTCAACAAAATTTGCAACCGTTTTGGGGGCGTCCTTTTCAAACAAGCGGCAGACGATACTGCCTTCTGACGTATCAAAAATCGCGTACGTACCTGGCTGGCGGCTCATAGTGATTCCTTTCGTTAACGGATTTATGTCGAGATGCGAGGGCAAGATCCCCTCGCGACTGCCGGCGGAGATGCCAGCACCAAACGGCGCCCTAATTCGCGCCCGTGATTGTGATGTGATTAATTACCACCGGCTTGTAAGGTTTGTCGTTGGAGTCGCGACCCACCCTGGCGATTTGTTTTACCAACTTCACACTGGCTTCATCGCACTGACCGAAGATGGTATAGCCACCGTTCAAGCTCGGATACGCGACCTCGGTGATAAAGAACTGGGAGCCATTGGTGTTGGGCCCGGCATTCGCGTAGGCCAGGCGTCCGGGCCGATCGAACTTCAGGTCATTGGAGGTTTCATTCTTGAAGGCATAGCCGGGATCACCGGTTCCGGTGCCCATCGGGTCGCCGCCCTGAATCATAAAGCCAGGGATTACGCGGTGGAAGGTGGTGCCGTCATAAAGCGGAACACCGTGTTTTTTCTGGTGAGTGACGGGGCTGGTCCAATCCTTCGTTCCGGTGGCCAAGCCGATGAAATTGGCCACTCCGATCGGGGCCTTGTCCGGAAACAAGGTGCAGGTCAGGTTTCCTGCCGTGGTCTCGATTACAGCCGTAGGATGATCCGAAGCCGTTGCCGGCTTGGCCTGTGACCACAGTGTGAGCGAGGACAGAAAGATAGCCGAAGCGAGAATTAGGCATTTGCGCATACGATGCTCCTTGAGTGTATTAATTCCGAATCTTGAATTGTACGCCAGCCGCCGTGAAATTTACTTGCCCAGGGCCGGTTGCGCCTGCAACTCACGGCTGACGCGTTCTACTTCTTTGAAAACCCGCATCACATTGCCGCCGAGTATCTTATGGATATCCTCGGCGCTGTAGCTGCGATCAAGTAGCGCCTGGGTAATCTTGGGCAGATCAGCCGCGGAATCCATGCCTGCTGGAGTCGCGCCGCTTACGCCATCAAAGTCCGAGCCCAGCCCTACGTGGTCTACGCCGGCGACTTTCGCGATGTGATCAATGTGATCGATCAAAACCGTGAACGGGGGGCGCGGGATCTTGGCCATCCATTCTCTCGTGATCCTATCCTCATCTGCGTATGTTACCTGCTTTCCGTCAGCTTTAAGTTTCGCCAGGTAGGCACGAGTCGCGGCTTCCTGCTCTTTTTGCTGAGCCTGGACCGCATTCCAATAGTTTTGATCCAAAAAGCCAGCAAAGAAATTCACGTCTACGACGCCGCCATTCCTGGCTACCGCCCTTAGCATGTCATCCGTCATATTTCGTGGCGCGTTGCACAAAGCGCGGGCCGAGGAGTGCGATGCGATCACAGGGGCCTTGGTTATCGCGATCGTGTCCCAAAAAGTTTTGTCGGCCACATGGGAAATATCGACCATCATTCCCAGGCGATTCATTTCCAGCACGACTTCCTTGCCGAAATCGGTGAGTCCGTTGTGGTGTTGGATCTTCGGGTCATCAATATCTCCGGAGGAATCAGCCCACTCGTTGGTGTTCGACCACGAGAGCGTCATGTAACGCACACCGAGACGGTAGAAATCGCGAAGAAGATGAATATCGTTCTCGATGGAGTGACCACCTTCGATTCCCATCAAGGCCGCAAGTTTCTTCTGCTTGTGGGCGCGTTCGATGTCGTCGACGGAAAACGCCATCATCATTCGATCGGGATGGCGCGCAGCCTGCTCGTAGACGGAATCGATGAGATCCAGGGTGTGCTGGGCGAAGTGGCCCTGATTGGTTTCAGGTTCGACCCAGATGGAAAAGAACTCGGCGCCTAAGTTTCCGGCGCGAGCTTTGTCAAGGCTGATGTGGCCGAAATCTTTTGGATCGGTCGAACCGATATCGAAGTTATCGTCGAGAAAACGCTGCGGCGTGTCAGCATGTGTGTCGATGACAATCGCCGAATTATGTATGGCGAGAGCCTGCGGGCTCACGTCTGACGCCTCTTTGGCCTGGGCAAGAGCTAGGGTCGAGCCAAGGATCAACAGCGCAGAAAAAAGCGTGAATTTCGCCAGAGAAAAGCGCTTTGAGATTTCCGTGGATAGCAAGGGATCGATTGTATACGGTTGCGGGTAGAGAAAAAATGAAGAGTTAGATTCTCACGCCACGATTAATCGATAGGAATATGCGTGGAGTTGTCTGCGATTAGCCTACCTCGTGAGTCCAACACGACTACTTTACGGAACTGGGTTCAAGGACGGAATTATTCGTGCCTTCGCCGTTGAAGGAGAGATTTAGCAGCTGTGCCCCTGGGTCGTCCTGTGTTTCATCCTGCTGCTGTCCGGCGGGCGTGTTCGACTCGCGCAAGTCGCCGTAGCGGCCCGATACGGCTACGTGAAACACCCATTGATGGCGTTCTTCCTCTGGTTCCACCAGACCCTGATCCCTGAGTGGGATTAGATATTGCTCCATCCACGCCACCTGCTGCTTGGTCATTCCCCGGCGTTGAATGTCGACAGTAATGCCAGCCAGGTGAGAAGAAGCCGTTTCGCCCTTTTCGGGTGCAGCATTGCGGTTGTGCCTTCGAAGCTTTTTCTGCACCAGCACCGTGCGGACGGCGGAGTTCACCTGAATCTGATCGTGGAACTGTTTATAGTAAGCTTCGCTTAGATCGTCAAGAAAATCGCGTGTCCACGGCCGGCAATAACGGCGGTCTGGATCGAGGCGAGGATCGAAGCGCAATGTTTGGCCTGCCACAATCGGAACCAGTTCCTGGCTGGCGATCAGTTGATCGAGCTCAGCTTGATTCTGAATTCGCGGCAATTCGAGGCGGTCGATTTCTTCGTTCTGGCGCAGCAACGATTCGTGGGACGGGCGGAATACCGGATTCCAAAGAAGGCGCCGTAGGTGCCCATGGTGTTTGCTGGCGCGATGTGCGTTTTGGCTGGGCACCACCTGATGCAGCCCAAAAGCTTGCCCGCACACTGCGGCGGCCAGAAATATCAACAGGAAAGCTCGCTCTGTTTTAACCTTCACGAAGTGTGCCTCAAATCTTTAACGCGTGTTGCAGGCGGCTATTTTAAATCACAGTCGCTGGATGCCAAGCCAGCTTTCGGCTACGAGGTTACCAAAGAGTGCCGTGGCCAGATTACCGCTCGTTACTCTCACTCGCACCGTTCGACTTTTCATCCACTTACCCCTGCAGCTAAGGTGCCGTTTCTAAGAACCGGATTGCTTTGGTCTATGTGCCTAAGAAATCAGCGGTTACAGCTTCGACGCTAAGCAAGGAAGTGCGCACTATACCACTGTTTGACCGTTTGAGTCCCAGGAAATGTCACAGATGGGCCATTTTGGCCCATTTGCCTCGTCACTTCCGGATCAGATCTCCGATGGCCTGTTTCATGACCTCGCCGCTAACCTCGGAAATGGATCGGGTCAGGGGAATATCCTTGGGGCACACCTCGACGCAGTTCTGGGCGTAGCCGCATTCTTGAATACCCCCGTCGCCCATCAGTGCGGCCAGGCGCTCGCGTTTCAACTCTGCTCCGGTGGGGTGCGTGTTGAAGAGGCGAACCTGCGAAATGGTGGCAGCACCCACGAAACCCGTACCCTCATTGAACTGCGGGCAAGCTTCCATACAGCAACAACAGGAGATACAACGCGACAGCGGATAGGCCGCCTCCTGTACTTCAGGACTCACACGTGGGCCGGGTCCCAGGTCGTAGGTGCCATCGATGGGGACCCAGGCCTTTACCGTTTTCAGGTTTTCAAATAGAACGCTGCGGTCGACGGTTAGATCGCGGATCACAGGGAACTTGGTAAATGGTTCGAGGCGGATGGGCTGCTCGAGTTTGTCCACCAACGCGGAGCAAGCCATGCGGGCGCGGCCATTGATGAGCATGGCGCAGGAGCCGCAGACTTCCTCAAGACAATTGGAGTCGTAAGTAATCGGCGTGGTCGGCTTGCCGGCACGAGTGACCGGATTACGGGCGATTTCCATCAACGAGGAAATCACATTCATGCCCGGCTGCCAGGTGAGCTCGAATTCTTCCCAACGAGACTGCGCTTTGGGATTGTCTTGGCGTTTGATCTTTATGATGACCGCTTTGTGATCAGGCATTCGTTATATTCTTTCGAACATTGTCCTTCTGATACTCACTTCAAAAACAATGTCATTCTGAGCGAAGCGAAGAACCTCTGCACGTTTCCGAATGTCGCGCAAATCCACAGATCCTTCGCTTCGCTCAGGATGACAGGCGTAAAAAGACATCGGAGTGCTATTTTGCTACGTCATACTT
>Ga0210403_10002593_pt1 | contig 16242 bp, 12 predicted proteins | sample IncBWC19MmetaG_FD_150863 | JGI IMG/M metagenome (GOLD analysis project Ga0210403, IMG submission 150863) | Forest soil microbial communities from Barre Woods Harvard Forest LTER site, Petersham, Massachusetts, United States - Inc-BW-C-19-M | ecosystem: Environmental > Terrestrial > Soil >... | reverse complement strand
TCCCGGCTCATGTCTATTGGGGCGCGCAGACCCAACGATCGCTTCTTCACTTCGATATAGGACGCGACCTCATGCCGCCCGAGCTGATTCGCGCTTTCGGAATCCTCAAAAAGGCATGCGCGCTTGTGAATCAGGATCTCGGCAAGCTTCCCGCTGACAAGGCAAAGCTAATAGTGCAGGCTGCGGACGAAGTCATCGCGGGTAAGCTCAACGATCAGTTTCCCCTGCGCATATGGCAGACCGGCAGCGGCACGCAGACGAACATGAACGTCAATGAGGTGATCTCCAACCGAGCCATCGAGCTGGCGGGCGGCCACCTGGGATCGAAGAAGCCTATCCATCCCAATGACGACGTAAATATGTCGCAGTCGTCAAACGATACGTTTCCGACCGCCATGCATGTCGCCGCCGCGGAGCGGGTGAAGAACGGGTTAATTCCCGCGATCAATAGTGTTCATGATGCCATCGCAGCCAAGGCACATGAATTCAAAGATGTAGTAAAAATCGGGCGCACACACTTGCAAGATGCCGTACCGCTGACGTTCGGACAGGAATTCGGAGGTTGGGCATCGTTATTAGAGCGCGACATCAAACGCCTCGAAGCTGCACTTGATGGCCTCTATGACCTCGCCATTGGAGGCACTGCCGTCGGGACCGGACTGAATGCACCGCCCGAGTTCGCTGAACGCGCGGCGAAGAAGATCGCCGAACTCACAGGACTTCCCTTCCGCTCGCATCCCAATAAATTCGCCGCTTTGTCCGCGCATGACGAAATCGTGTTCGCGCAAGGTGCGCTTGAAACTCTGGCGGCGTCGTTCATGAAAATTTCAAACGACATACGCTGGCTGGCTTCCGGCCCCCGCTGCGGGCTGGGCGAACTCTCGATCCCGGAGAACGAACCCGGCTCGTCGATCATGCCCGGCAAAGTGAATCCCACGCAGTGCGAGGCCATGACTATGGTGTGTGCTCAGGTCCACGGCGCAACTGCCGCAGTCGGATTCGCCGGCTCGCAAGGCAACTTCGAGCTCAACGTCTTCAAGCCAGTAATCATTTACAACTTCCTGCATTCGGTCACACTGGTTACGGACGCATGCCACGGATATGTCGAATACATGATCAAGGGCATCGAAGTTGATCGCGCCAAGGTTGACTGGTATGTCAAGAACTCACTGATGCTGGTAACGGCGCTGGCTCCGAAGGTGGGATACGATAAAGCCGCCCACATCGCGCACACTGCGCACGTCGACAAGACGAGTCTACTCGAAGCAGCGCTGAAGCTTGGATATCTGACACGGGAAGAATTCGATCAGCTAATGAAGCCTGAAAAGATGACGAAACCATAGTCGCTTTGCGTGCCTCATAGCCCGTAAGACTCCAGACATAGCCGCTGGCGCGAACTCAAAGCCGATCGTTTGCATCTATAAACATTCGAGAGGAATCAAGATACGTTGCGCCTGGCAACTAGCGGAAGGTGAAAGATCGCACGATGGAGCGACGACCGTTAATCGACCACATATCCGTTTATGCTCTTGCACTGAGTTTTGCTTTCTGCCGGCTGGCGCATGGCCAGATACTCAATGGTCCTACGAACCCGGCGCCGGCGACACAATCTCGCTCTTCCTCGGATCCAAGCCGCACATACAACACGAACGACTACGGCCAGAGCGGCGGCGCTGTGAGCGGGCAGAATCCGTTTTATGGCAGCGTTCCTGACGGCAAAGCCACGGCTGAGGTCTTGCCTTTGTCATTGAGAGACGCGATGGATCGCGGGCTGAAAAACAACCTTGGCCTGCTCCTTCAGAGCGACAACACTCTGACCGCGCGTGGAGAAAAATGGAAGGAATTGAGCGCTCTGCTTCCAAACGTCAATGCTGGAATCACCGAAAGCGCGACCCAAATTGATCTTGCCGCCGAAGGGTTTCGATTTAACACGCCGGGTATACCCAGAGTTATTGGCCCGGTCGGGATCTTTGAGGCGAACGCTTTCCTCACGCAATCGGTATTCGATCTTCATGCAATCGATCGAAAACGCGGCGCCTCTGCCAACGAGAGCGCCGCCCGATACAATTACAAGGACGCTCGAGAATTGGTTGTCCTCGCCGTCGGCAACTCGTACTTGCAGACGCTTTCAGCCGCAGCCCGGGTAGAGACATTGGAGGCACAGGTGCAAACCGCGCAAGCGCTCTATGGCAAATCGGTGGATCAGCAAAATGCTGGAGTGATTCCCTCGATCGATAGCCTGCGTGCCAGGGTGGAGTTGCAAAGCCAACAGCAACAACTTATTGTTGCCCGAAATAATTTCGCAAAGCAAAAGCTCACGCTGGCCCGGATCGTAGGATTGCCAACAGGGCAGGAGTTTATTCTTGCCGATAAAGTTCCATATGCGCCGCTGGCGCAAATGACTGTGGAGGAAGCTTTGCAGCGTGCCTATGCATCGCGGTCGGACTTCCAGGCTGCAGAGCAACAGGTACGCGGGGCGCAATACTTTCGCAATGCCGCGACCGCTGAACACTACCCTTCGTTGAATATAGCGGGAAACTATGGCGACGCGGGAATCCGGCCAGGCAGTTCGCACGGGGTGTTCGAGGTCGGGGCAACCCTCGAGATTCCACTTTTTGAGGGCGGGCGCGCTCACGCCGACGTCCTCGAGGCGGAAGCCACTCTTCGCCGGAGCCAACAGCAGCTTGCAAATCTACGCGCGCAAATTGATTATGAAGTCCGTAACGCCCTTTTAGACCTGGCTGCGGCTGCCGATCAGGTAGAAGTCGCTCGCAGCTCCGTCGATCTGTCAGGTCAAACGCTCGTGCAAGCCCGCGACCGCTTTACCGCCGGTGTGACCGACAATTTGGAAGTCATCCAGGCGCAGCAGGCGGTTGCGTCTACGAATGAAAGTTATATTTCCAGTCTTTACGCGCACAATCTGGCCAAGCTCTCTTTGGCTCGCGCCATTGGTTTCGTAGAAGAAGGGGTCAAACAATACCTGCAGAGTAAGTGATATGCCACAAAATACAGACACAATTGAGCAAGACCAAAACGAGCGCGAGCATCCGGCGGTAGTCGAACCTCAAGCTGATAAGCAGCACGCTCCCTTGCCGGCTTCGGAGAGGGATCTCCACCAGAGACGGATCAATGTGAGCAGCCCGCGGTTTCGCATGGCCGCGATCATTGCCGCGCTCGTGCTGGTGGTGGCGCTCTTTTTCCTCTGGCGATATTTTTCCAGCTATGAGAACACCGACGACGCACAGGTCGATGGGCACTTGAATTCCGTCAGCTCGCGAATCAGCGGGCACGTACAAAAATTACTGGTTGCAGATAACCAATTCGTTGAGGCAGGAACTCCCTTGGTCGAAATTGATCCCAGTGATTATCAGGTGGCTTTCGATCGGGCAAAGGCCGAGTATGACTCCGCGCTGGCAGCCGCCAGGGGCGCGCAGGTGAACGTTCCAATTACATCTATCAACACCGGCAGCCAACTCAGCACAGCTGAGGCAGACACAGAAAACGCACGCGCTGGAATTGCGGCAGCCCGCCAGCAGCATTCCGCCGCAATCGCTCAGGTTGCCCAAGCTCAGGCCAACAATGTGAAGGCTCAAAATGACGTGGCACGATACAAGTTGCTGGTGGATAAACAGGAAATTTCACAGCAGCAATATGAGCAGGCGATTGCGGCAGCGCAATCCAGCGCGGCGAGCGTAGACGCTGCCAGAGATACGGCGTCCGCCGCCGCGGATCAGATAAGACAGGCCGAGGCAAGGCTAGCCCAGGCGGAATCCAATAGACGGGCCGCCAGCACTGGTCCGCAGCAACTAGCCGTCATGCGAGCCCGGGCGCAGTCTGCCGAAGCCGATGCCGAGCAAAAAAAGGCGGCACTCGAGCAGGCTCGACTTAATTTGCAATACACTTGCATCGTCGCGCCAGTCAGCGGGATTGTCACCAATCGCACGGTCGAGATCGGTCAAAATGTCCAGATTGGGCAAGATCTCATGAAAATTATTAACTTGGACGATATTTGGGTGACCGCGAACTTCAAAGAGACCCAACTGCGCAAAATGAAAGTGGGTCAGCCAGTTACCATAAAGGCGGATATAAACGGAAAAGAGTATAAGGGACGCCTTCAGAGCCTTTCCGGCGCCAGCGGAACAATCACAAGCTTGCTGCCTCCGGAGAATGCCACCGGCAATTATGTGAAGGTGGTCCAGCGCATTCCGGTTAAGATTACGTTTGATCCGGGAGAGACAAGCGACCATGTCTTGCGGCCCGGAATGTCGGTCGAGCCAAAGGTGTGGATTCGATGAGATAATCGGCGCGCTGGCAGTTTTAGGTACTCCTTTGTATCGAATTATCACTGTCGAACGTGAGTACGGATGTGGCGGCGGAGAAATCGCCCGCGAACTGTCGGTCCGGCTGGGATGGAAACTCTGGGATCAAGCTCTAACGCAGGAGATCGCCAAACTAGCCAACGTAGAGTGCTCCGCGGTCGAACGTTGTGAAGAGCGCGTCGAGAGCACGTTCTATCGCATGGCGAAGGTTTTCTGGCGCGGCAGTAATGAGCGCAGTATGGCGCTTCCGGGATCGCACGGTTTTGATGCCGATCAAATGGTCGAGATTGGCCAGCACGTCATGGAAGACGCCGCAAGAGCTGGTAACTGCGTAATCGTGGGGCGCGGCGCTCCTTATTTCTTGCGGCAACACTCCAACGCGTTTCATGTTTTTCTGTACGCATGCCGAACCGAAAAGCTTCGCAGAATCCTTGCCCTGGGCAAGACCGAGCAAGAAGCCAACGACCTGCTGGATACCGTGGATGGCGAGCGCATCGCGTTCGTGAAGCACTATTTCGACGCCGACTGGCCCACTCGCGGGCTATATCACCTGATGATCAACACGGCGATCGGAAATGAGAATGTAATCTCGACCATCCTGAACACCATGCAAATTATGGAACAGGAATCGAGTCCGAATCTGGCCAGATCGTGCGAGCCAGTGGCCTCAGAATCTTAATCTTTTTCTCTCTGCTCTCGGTCGCTTGATTTCAGACACTCGTCATTGGAAGTCTTCCTCAAAATGTGAGATGGTTCGGTTAAGCAATGGGATTGAATCATCTCGATCTCGCGATCATCGCAGCCTACTTAGCGGGAATCACGCTTTTTGGTCTCCGCTTCCGCAAGCGTCAGCGATCGATGCGCGATTATTTTCTGGCCGATCGCAATATTCCCTGGTGGGCAATCGCGCTCTCTATCGTCGCAGCCGAGACCAGTACTCTAACCATCATTAGCATTCCCGGCCTCGCGTACGATACGAACTTCACCTTCCTACAAGTCGTTCTGGGTTATTTGGTGGGACGCGTCATCATCAGTTTCGTTCTGCTGCCGCATTATTTTCGGGGTGAGCTATATACCGCTTATCAATTGATCGAGCGCCGGTTTGGCGGCGGCTTGCGATCTCTGACCGCAGGCCTTTTTCTGTTGACGAGAGCAGTTGCGGAGGGTGTTCGCATTTATGCGGTTTCCATCGTCGTAGCAATTGCACTTGGAACAGGAGAGGTCGCCTCAATAGCGATCATTACTTTGTTGACCCTGATCTACACATTCGAGGGAGGTTTGGCCGCGGTGATTTGGACGGATGTCGTCCAGACTGCAATTTATGTTGCCGGTACATTGGTCGGAGTATTCACGATCCTGCACCTCGTGCCGGGAGGCTGGACCACAATTCATGAGGTCGCAGCGAACGCCGGAAAGTTGCGCGTCTTCGATTTCGCGCCGAATTTCTGGAAGCCATACACGTTTTGGGCCGGCCTGATCGGGGGAGCGTTCTTGACGACCGCAAGTCATGGTACCGACCAATTAATCGTGCAGCGGCTTTTAGCGGCGCGGAATCAGCGTCAATCGGTCACGGCGCTGCTTTCAAGCGGTGTCGCGGTGCTGTTTCAATTCTCACTGTTTCTGCTGGTCGGCGTGATGCTGTTTGTCTATTACCGGGTGCCGTCAGCAACCTTTGGCAGGGCGGACAGAATTTTTCCAACGTTCATTGTCACCCAGATGCCCCACGGAATATCCGGACTATTGATCGCCGCTATCCTGGCGGCAGCGATGTCGAACTTGAGCGCAGCGCTTAATTCTCTTTCATCCAGTTCAATGATGGATTTCTACTTACGAGGTAATCGCGAAATATCCGAGCCGCGGAAAATGCAAATCTCGCGAGTCTCGACATTACTCTGGGCGTTGATTCTCTTCGGACTCGCGGTGCTATCGCTGCACAAAGTAGGACGCGTAGTCGAGGTCGGATTGCAGATTGCGTCCGTGGCGTATGGTGCACTGCTGGGCGTTTTCATGCTGGGTGTCCTGACCAAGCGAGCAAACCAAACCGGCGCGATCGTAGGCATGGTGTGTGGATTCATCGCAGAAGTTTATCTATGGCTGGGAACTCCAGTTCCGTGGACGTGGTACGTTGCGATCGGAACAGTCGTGACTTTTGGAATCGGATATCTATCGAGCCTCGCGGCGAGCACCACTCAACGCACGTAGACCCAAGAGCTTGTCCTGCCTACGCGAATCAGTTTGCCACTTTCATTCGATTCTGCCAGTGCGACCACACAAACCAGACGATTCCCGCCAGAATCAATACTCCAATGGCCGCGTCGAACTTGTGGAAATATTTTCCAATCCCGCGCCAATTTTCGCCTAGCTTCATTCCAAACCAAGCCAAGGCCAGACACCACAGCCATGAGCCGATAAAAGTGTACAGATGAAAACGTCCGCGCGGCATTCGCGCGACGCCTGCGGGAAGTGCAATAAAAGTTCGCACCACCGGCAGCAATCGACCGAAGAATACAGCAAGGTATCCCCACTTGCTGAAGAAGCGATCTGCCCACTCGAGTTCGTGCTTGCTGAGAAGCAGCCAGCGTCCATACTTCTCGACCAGCGGACGTCCGCCATAGCTGCCGATTTCATAAGCGATCAGCGATCCGATGTTGCAGCCAATCGCTCCGGCGGTCGCAACCCAAAGCAATTTCATGGCGCCCGTATAAACAAGATATCCAGCGAAAGGCATGATCAACTCGGATGGCAATGGAATGCACGCGGATTCGATCGCCATCAGAATGGTGATGCCGCCGTATCCGGTTGCCGCAATCAGTGATTTGATGAAAACGAAAAGAATGCCTAGGATTTTCTCGGTCATTTTTGGCTATTGGTGCTCTTCAAGTTCCAACAAAGCGCGGTCAAGGAGGCTCTTACAAGCGAGAGAATCTGAGCACAAATGCGCGCTCACCGGTAAGGGCACGGCTTTCAGCCGTGCCGAAAATTTGATTTAGAAGCACTTACGGCACGACTGGAAGTCGTGCCCTCCCCAAACCCGTGGCTTACCTGACCCTCCCACAACAACGGTCCTAGAAAGACCCTTCCTGGGTGAATGTGAATCCGGGAAGCGACGCGCCCTCGGCGGTTTTCGCCACTTTGACCTTGACGGTAGGCGCATCGGGGGCGGTGACCTCAGCCGGACGCAGCACCGCGTAGTGCGAGAATACTTCGCTGTAGACCTTGGTTACGAGATAATCCTGGCCACCGTCGTCCTTGCGCCAGACCTGCCCAAGCTGAATCGACTTCACTGCCACGTTGTTTCCTCGATTAAATCTATAAGCTCATCTTTGAGAGTACCGAGACAAGATTCGCTCGTCAACGTCTCAGGTTCGCTCAGGATTACCGATGGACGCGATAGTCCCGTTGCGGACGTTAACTTTCCCGAATTCAGCACAACAGTGGGCCCTTCGATTTGCTACTATTTCGGGCAGCACAAAATCTTATGGCACGAGGCCTGACAACGCGTCAGCCGGGCAAGTCTGGACGGCATGAAGGTGTTCGAAAGCCGGTTCCTCCGAGAGAACATGTTTCGGTAAAACCGAAACGTGCGCCCGTTTCAAAAACTAAATCCACTAAAGGCAAGCAAACCTACAACCCGGTGTCCCCCGAGCGCATTCAGGAAATTCTCAAGCGCCTCGACCGGCTCTACCCCGATGCTACCTGCGCTTTGACCCACAGCAGCGCGTGGGAATTGCTCGCGGCGACCATCCTTTCGGCCCAGTCTACTGATGTAAACGTCAATCGCGTTACTCCCGAGATTTTTCGAAAATATCCCACGGTAAACGATTTTGCCGCGCTAACCCCGGAGCAACTTGAGCCTGACATTCGCTCCACCGGATTCTTCCGCAACAAATCGAAATCGGTTGTTGGCGCGGCGAAACGAATCGTCAGCGAGTTCGGAGGAAATGTTCCAGACAATATGGACGACCTCCTCTCCCTTCCCGGCGTCGCGCGCAAGACGGCAAATGTCGTCCTTGGGACATGGTTCAAGAAAGGCGTCGGGATAGTTGTCGACACTCACGTTTACCGGATCAGCCGCCGGCTGGAACTGACGAAACAGGATGATCCAAAAAAAATCGAGCAAGACCTGATGAAAGTGATTCCACCGGAGAAGTGGATTCTCTTCGCCCACCAGCTCATCTGGCACGGCAGAAGATTATGCATCGCACGCAAACCTAAGTGTGCGGAGTGCCCGCTGGAAAACATCTGTCACGCCGCCGACAAGACTTGGACAACAGTGGAAATTCACAAGAACGCACAACCTTAGGGCAATCTTCGAGTCTTTTTTGTGAGTTGAAGTTAGCTTTGTCCGCAATGCATTGATGGGTAGCTCTATAGATAGCGACGGCAAAATGCGTCCTCCCCCTTCCCTTTTAGGTCAATGAGCGTGATGGCCTGTTTACCACAACTGGGCTATGCTAACCTGCTTTCGTTAGCTGTAAAGTCTTTATGCTTCGCGCTCCAAGGTTCGCGTGCCTCTCGTTCCTGTGCTTAACGCTGGCCGCACAGGAGCCTATTACTTCACCAAAACGCGTTGACCTGCCCTCTACGTGGACTGAGCGTAGTAAGCCCGTAGAGGTCCCCGCTCCCGATGCAAAGCTTGTGTTGCGGGTCGTCGGCAAGAAGACTGGGCATTCATATCCCGACGATGAGATGGAGCCAGATTACTTCATCGAGAAGGACGAGCGGCGTCTTTCCCCAGCCATTCACGTATACAGCTCACCTTACGCGCTGTGGTCACCAGCATCGGACTTGCTGGCCCTCACGTCGACGGATGGCGGCCTAGTAGGCAGCTGGGAAGTCTTCGTTTACGACATTGTGAAGGACAGGGTGGTGGAACACAATGTGATGAAGCAAGTACAGGTTGACTTGGCCCGTCGGTATCCCGGTGGCATCAATCCGCCGGGGCTGACCTTCTTTTCAGACGCGGAACGCGCACAGTTCGCTCGCGACGTGAAATGGGTAGATGTGCTGGCGTGTCGTTGGCTTCACGACCCGGAACGATTGCTCGTGAATGCTCAAGTGCCGCCAAGCAGCAGTTGTGGAGCGAACATGGGCAAAAGCACCGCTTACATCATCGAGCCGCGTTCAGGACGCATTCTCCACACATACTCGGAGCAGGAATCCGAACGGTTGTGGAATGAGTGTGAGGGCAACTGAGCGGTTAACTTACGTAACATCGCAATTTCACTCTATTAAGGGTTTTGAGGAGACAAGGTCGAGAGACTGCATTGACTTGCCGCGGCTTGGCCCATAATATGGTGGCGTTTAGCGTGAGCTTCGTCTATTGATCGGCCAAACTATCTCGCACTACCGGATTGTCGAAAAGCTCGGTGGCGGCGGCATGGGTGTTGTCTACAAAGTCCGCGTTCTTTGCCTGGTATCGCTGAAGCAGCGTAGAGGATCTTAGGTCGGCACCTTCAAAATCAAATAGCCTCCCAATAGCACAAAAATTAGATCCGGAGACCACGCTGCCAGCGCCGGTGGCAATTGGCTGATGTTTCCCATGGCCTCAAACATTTCCGAAGTCACCGAGTAAACCACCGCAATGCCCACGGCTGTGGCCACGCCAGCAAGCGCGCCCCGTTTCCCTCCAGAAAGCGAAAACGGGATCGCAATCACCGCCATAACAAAAGTAATAATTGGAAAGGCAAATTTCTTTTGCAGTTGCACGCGAAGCCGGACCACGTCGAATCCGCTTTGCTGCAAATCATGAATGTACCGCCGCAGTTCTTCGTAATTCATCTCCGACGACTGTATGACTTCTTTTTGGAAATAGGCTGGCGGCTCGCTAATGGCAGCAAACGTCGAGACATCGAAGGTGCGATATTTCTCGATCGCAGAACCGTGAAAAGAACGCTCCCATCCTTTCGTACAAACCCAGCGTTGGAGACTGTCGTCCCAACGCGCCCGCTCGGCAAATATCCTGCTCGTGAGCTGAAACGTAGGGGGATCGAACTGGAATACCGACAAGCTGCCAAACTGCGAGCGCTCCGGATCAAAGAGTTGGTAATAGTAAATAGTGGAATTTCTTCCGAATATCCACTTGCGGTCGGGATTTAGATAAGTCTGCGGCGGCTTCCCCTTGATGCGATTACGCAGTGCGTCCTGCCGCTTGTTGGCGTGAGGGAGATAGAACTGATCAAAAAAGAAAAGTCCCGCCGCCAGCAGAGTTGAGGCGATCAGCAAGGGAACGATGATGCGATATATGCTGATCCCAGTCGCCTTCATGGCAGTGATCTCGTTGGATCGCTGCATCCATCCCAGAGTAATGAGAATCGCCAACAGAATGCCGTAGTGGCTGGTCGTGTAGATGAAATACGGAGTTACGTTAAATAGATATTCCCCCACAACGACTGGCGAAATCTGATTGCGAAGAATGTCGCCGAGCAGTTCGAATAACGTAAACACCAGGAGCAGCATGATGAAGGCGGAAAGCACGAGACCCAGATTCACGAAAAACTCGCGCAGCACGTAATCATCCAGGATCATGGGAAAGCGGGCACTGAAAACACGCCGCCGCGACACTGCCCGTTGAAATACGTCTTCGGTACCATTGGCGCGAGGAGTTTTTCTCCTCTCCTTGAACCTGGCCTTAAACGGAATCCAGATTCGCAGCGAACCAACTTCGAAGGGTCGCCGCTCGACCCTCCACAAGAGGCATGCCCCGAATAGAAAGAAGACAATGTCGGCAAGCCACACCCCCGGACCCGGCGGGATTCTGCCCTGCCGCGCCAGCGACACTCCTAAGAGCGATACAAAGTAGTAGGCGAAAACCAGCAGGATGGTAAGGACAAATCCGCTGGACTTGCCTCCTTTCTTCGAGGACAGCCCAAGCGGAATTCCAACGAGCGCGAGGACCACGCATGCAGTCGGCAAGGCGAACCGGCGATTCCATTCGATGTCATACCATCGAGCCAACACCGGATCACTCTTTGCTTTTGTCTTAGCTTCAGCCCGCAACTCTCGCGTCGATAGTTGCGTGAGTGGAGCTGGTTCCTGTTCTCTAACATTTTCCGTTTGCGGCAATTCAATCGGCCAATCGGTCTGTTCAAACGTCGAGACCTGATAGCGATCAGGCGAGACTGGGTCGATTTCGTGCATCGAGCCATTTGTCAGGTGAAGGTGCAGAGTTCGCGGGCCTTCGCTGACCAGAATCCCTTGTTGAGCCACGGTAATGCGCGGCGCCGATGGGGTGCTGATATCAGCGACAAAAACTCCCTTCCAGATGGCCGCGCCCTGTGTGCCCTTCACGTCTTGAACGTAGAGCACAAGTTTTGGAAAACCCTCGTAGAACACCCGGGGTTGTATCTCAAAGGAGACTTGCGAACCCTTCAGCCGGTCCTGCAACCCAGCCAACGCGGCCTGAGATCTTGGCACCAGATAAGTCCCGTTGAACAATGCAAGAGCCCAGGCAACCAGAACGAAAATAGAAATGAATCGAAGGAACGACCAAACCCCAATGCCGCTGGCCCGCATGGCAGTAATTTCACTATCAGCCGCGAGCCGGCTGAAACCAATCAGAATTCCCACCAGAACCGCCATCGGGATCGTGTAGGTGAGCGTTGCGGGCAAGCTGAAGAAAAACACTTTCACTACGGCTGGGAGGGGAGCGCTGTTCCTGATTATCAGTTCGAGAATGTGCCCTAAGTCCCGCGTAAACAGGATGAAGGTGAAAACTCCCAGCCCGATCAAGGCGTGCGACGTGACTTCACGCAGAATATAACGAGTAAGAATTCGCATCGGGAGGAGCCACCATGAAAGTCTAGCACGGTAAAAATAGGGGAGTCTTCAATGGAATCCTGAAGATACAGCGCACTTTTACCGCTCAAATGCGGCTAATGGTCGTATTACTTGCGTAATGTGCGTCCTCTTACTCCTAGCCATTAGGCTTAAAGAACAATTCTGGGCTCCGGGAGACATGTATCTTCACCACCGAGATAAGCAACGGGACTCGCACCGCGTCCGCTCGCGCGTTTATCCATAGCCTGAATATTTTAATAAAATATGTGCGCCTCTACGGCTTTGACCATAAACGCACAGAAGGCCAATTTGAAATTACGTGGAGAGAGTTGCAGCAAGGTCTTCCCAAGGACCGCGATGGAAACTTCCTCCTCGGCGTCTCCGAAAATCGCCTGCTGCTCGATGGTATCGCTCTGGAATCTGGCCAAGCCGAACAAAGTTTTGCAAAATTGTTGACCACTGCAGGCCTTGCCAGCATTCACTTTTCCAACCAGGTGACAATAGAAGACTTCGCGCTGCTGGTGAAGGCTTTTTCCACCGCTGGTTCCAAAGCGCAGGACGTCACAAAGCAAATCAAAGACACTTTTGGAAACAACAAGCAAGCCAGCATCCGAATCAACGAGGTGAAATTTGTTGCCGCCGATCCAGCTACCGGCGATGTCAGCATAGCGGCGCAACTGGCCGCGCAGTCCCTCGGTCCTGAGTTCAAGCAATGGCTGAATGATCCGCAAAAGCTCATGCAGTTAATTGCCGCTGCGGAAGGTGCTCGGAGTGGCGGTTCCGGAGGGACCGGTGGGACGGGAACTGGAGTCGGTTCCAGTTTAGCTCCAGGAAGTTTTCCGAACGCGCCTGCGGGGGGCCACCCATCCGCCGGAAATGACCCGGCCACATCTGGAACTGGCGGCAACTGGACCAGCGGTGTCGTGCCGCTGCAAGAGGAAGAAGTCATCCAAGCGATTCGCCTACTGACCAGATTCGGTGAGGTGGGAAGCGATCCTTCCGCCAAGCCTGAGCAGTTCCAAAGTGAACTGAACAGAGTAGATTCGGCTACCAGGCTCAACCTCCAGCAGCTGCTGCAGAGCCTATCGGCCAAAGTTCCTTCTCAACGAGACGACACGCCGTTGCTGATGAGAGCCGCGGAACATATGGCCATTCGCTTCGCTTTAGAGCGGTTTCAAAAAGGCGAGGTGAAAGTCAACGCCGTCCATCAAATGCTCGAACACATGAGCCGTCAAATGGACAGCCTTCGCCAGATTCTGCGGCTGCAGGAAGACAAGATGAGTAAGGCCGGCATTTTGGTCGAATCTCACGCCGACATCCTAGATCGAATGTTCTGGGCTGAAGTTCCCGACGCTGGCAAGAAGAGTGTTCTGCTTTCTGACGAAGCTCCTTGCGTTCCAGCTCGAAACGTCCGCCAGTTCGTTGAATTGCTGCTTGAGCAGGGCGACAAAGAAACGGCGATAGAGGTACTTCAGAACTACGCATCATGCCTGAGCGCTAAAGACCCCGAGCCTCGTCGCAAAATCGCGACCGGCTTAAGCCAACTGGCTGACCTCTTTGCAATTTGTGACGAAGGCTTACTTGGCTCTACGGTCCGCAAGCTTGCGGAAACTCTTGTCAAGGAGCCGGACTCTGAGTTGCAAAGCTTGCTGAGCGCGGCCTTCGTTCGGCTCAGTTCAGAAGCCAGCGCCGTGAAACTTTACGGGGCATTGAATGAAGTCTGCGATGCCATGGATGTTGTCGCAAAGCAGCGCCCTGTGCTCGCGGATGACTTGCGGCCCCGCATCGGTATCGAGAACCGCCTTCCTGAGTTCCTCGAAGAAGCGTTACGTCTTCCGCAAGTGCCGGCAGACTTGGTGATGGTTTTACGCCGTACTTCGCGGGCGGCTGTTGAGCATCTGGCCGACCGCTTCTTTCGTTGCATGCGACGCGACGAATGCGACCGCATGGTAAATCTGGTAAAGGATCTTGGCCCTCCGGGAATGTTGCACCTGCGGGAAATGCTGCGTATGGGGCCTCCCCGGCAGGCGTCATCGGTTATTGGACTCCTGAGTCGGCTCGATGTCCCCACCATGCTGGAATTGCTTCCTACGCGTCTGCCGGAGTGGAACCGTTTCTATCACGACTTGGTGGTGCGCCAAATTGCATATGGCGCCGCTTTCGATCGGGGACGCTCCCTATTGGAGTTGCTCGAAATTCTCGATCCGCTGGTTCTCCCTCAGGCTCTGGACGAAATTGGCATGAGCGGAGACCGCTCCGCCGTCCCGCCCTTGATTGTCATGGCAGAGTCTGGGGAAACCGAAGGTCGCTCGCCATTGCTTCAACTGAAGGCTGTCGAATCCCTGGGAAGGTTGCGCGAAGGGGATTCGATCATGGTTCTTCGAAACCTTCTGGAAGCAAAAAAGATGTGGAAATGGGTCCACCCGCGTGAATTGCGGATTGCGGCCGCCCAGGCGCTGACCAAGATCGACCCCACATACAGCAGCAAGATCATGGCAGAAAGCGGCCTTGAGCCCGCAGAACTGGCGGTAGCCGCGTTGGACGCCGCGCCTGCGTGCCCGTGGGTACGGCAACGCCGTTATGAACGGATTGTTCTGAAGAAACCCATTTCAGCGACGATCAGCAGTTCGTGGGGAAAGTCGGGCATTTTAATCAATGAACTAAGCTTGGGCGGAGGCATGGGCACCAAGCAGGATAATCTAAGAGTCGGCTCGGAAGCCTCTCTCGACATGACCGCCGGCATGCGCCACATTCGCGCCGAGGTTTTGCTGCGCCGCGCCCGCGTCAATGAAGTGGGATTCGAAATTGTAAACACTGATCTGGAAAGTCGCTATCGCTTGCGCCGGGTTCTATTGGAAGCTATTGGGAAAGCTCCGGAAGATAAGAAAGAACAGTGGAGCGAGGCACGCAAGAACTGAAGGCATCGAAACTTAAGAAAGAAGCCTCTGGTTCACAGAGGCTTTTTTCTTTGTACTCGGTCTACTTCACCTTCACAAAGATTATCAGAAGGGTGTAAAGCGCTAGAGACTCGATCAAGGCTAGCCCCAAGATGAGGGCGATCTGAATAGTGCCACTTGCGGACGGATTCCTGGCTAGGGCCTCAGTCGCCGCCGCCGTCGCCCGGCCCTGCCCTATCCCGCATCCCGCAGAAGCAATCGCCATAGAAAAGCCAGCGCTAAGGGCCACCCAGTTCACCGGATTCGAAGTTCCTCCGCCCTGAGCAAACGCAGGCACGGCGAAACACATTACCGCCAACGCCATAAAAACATAACTCATCACACGCATCGTTTTTTCTCCTTCTATGAAATACCGCCAGTGGGTGGTTGACGTTACCGAACAAACGCCCTCACGCTGAACGGATGCAACAAAAATCTTAGTTTTCGAGTTTCAAGTCTCGGGTTTCGACTCCAAACAAAACCCAAAAAACGAAACTGTTCATCCGAAACCAGAAACTCGAAACTGCTCTCCTCAGTGCGCTTCCGCGACCGCTCCGGCCAGATACACCGTAGTTAAAAGTACGAAAATGTAGGTCTGCAACAAAGCCACTCCAAGGTGCAGTGCGATAAGCACCACGGGAAGGCCGATCGGTATTAGGGAGAAGATTATGAGGATAATCATATCGCCAGCAAACATATTGGCGTAAAGACGGATTGTCAGCGAAAGGACCCGAGCGAGGTGACTGAACGGCTCGACAACCAGCATCACTGGCGCTAGAGTAATTCTGACAAATACCGGTATGGTTCGATCCTGAGGGCCCAAGAAATGTGCCGCATAGCGAGCAAGGCCATTTTTCCGCACACCTTGGGCGTGATAATAGAGAAATGCAACCAACGCGCACCCGAGCGGGACCTCTGGTGAGGCCGTTGGCGATTCTAGTCCCGGGATCAATCCGATGAGATTTGAAATCAGTATGAAAAGAGCTAAAGTCGCGAGGAACGGGGTAAAACGCTCGCTGTGATGGCCAATAATGTTTTCGCTCTGCCCATTCACAAAACCGTCAAGCAATTCAAACGTGTGTTGCAATGGCCTCGGATTGTCCACCGACAAGCTTGTTCTCAACAGAGCAAACATCAATACCAGGAACAGAAAAACCAATAACTCCATTGAAAATGCGTTGGTGATCGGCGCCTGCGGATAGGTTGGC
>Ga0210403_10002592_pt1 | contig 16247 bp, 13 predicted proteins | sample IncBWC19MmetaG_FD_150863 | JGI IMG/M metagenome (GOLD analysis project Ga0210403, IMG submission 150863) | Forest soil microbial communities from Barre Woods Harvard Forest LTER site, Petersham, Massachusetts, United States - Inc-BW-C-19-M | ecosystem: Environmental > Terrestrial > Soil >... | reverse complement strand
GATGAATGCCGGGCTGCCGTGGCCAAGATTAATACCGGGCATCCACCGGGGATAGAGCTCGCCATCCTCAATCTGTTGATTGAAATAATGCTGGTATTCGATGTGCTCCTGCCGATCATGGCCATCGACAAGGCCCTTGGTCAGGTAAGGATAGGTCAGCGCGATGGCCGCGACCACGAGCAAGGCGATGTGCACTCGGGCCGTGAGTTTTTTTGTCATTGGCCTTCTTTTGGAGGATGCCGTTTCATTATCCTGGAGTAAGAGTGGGCGATCCAATCGAGTTGAGCGGTTGGCGCTGGACAGTAAACGATCGTGTTTTGTAAAGAACCAGGCTCCGGACGCCAATCAAGAAAAACCCAAAAAGCCCCTCGGTATTGACAATTGACGGAAGGTTGGGGAAAATGCGCATGGCGAACAAAAAGCGAAGATAAGACTCCTCCCTTCTTGTCTTCCCTGAGTTTTCTATGCCCGCAAATTCGGCTCAATTGCGTGCCGCGGTCGAACTCGCCCTGGCGGGGCGCGTGTCCGCTCCTTTTGCGCTTCCCGAGCGCCGGGTGGAGTTTGTCTCGACGGGCATTTCGGAAGTGGATGCGCTGGCGGGAGGTTTGCCGCGCGGCGCGCTCACGGAAATTTTCGGCCCCACTTGCTCGGGGCGCACCAGTTTATTGTTCTCCGCTTTGGAGGCGCGGACAAGCCATGCGGAAGCGTGCGCGCTGGTGGATGGGAGCGACGCCTTCGATCCGCAATCCGCGGAAGCCGCAGGAATCGACCTGAAGCGGCTGCTGTGGGTGCGCTGCCGCACGCTGGAGCAAAGTTTTCGCGCCACCGATTTTCTTCTGGCTGCAGGGGGATTTGGCTTCATCGCGCTCGATCTGGGCGACACGCCCGGCGAGCTGGTGCATCGCGTCCCGCTCGAGACGTGGTTTCGTTTCCGGCGCGCCGTGGAAGGGACGCCGACCATTTTATTTGTCCTCGAAGAGGAGCCGCATGCGAAGACGTGCGCTTCGCTGGTGCTGCAGGTCGAAGCGGCGCGTTCGCGCTGGAACCTGACGGCCCAAGACGAAAGCGCCGCCGGTTTGCACCGCTATCCGTTTTCGCGGCTGTTTGACGGTTCAGATGTCCGCGCCGAGCTCGTTCGCTCCCGCACGCAGCAGGGCGTGAAAACCGATTTTCGCGATGGCCGCGATCCACTGGTGGCGGGAGGCGACAAATCCATCGTGTTTGAAACGCGGGAAATTTCTGGGCTGCCGAGGAGCCGGCCAACCTGATGCCGCAACCGCAACACGACAGAAATTTATGGGATGAGGTTATTCAAACTGTTTCATGGCATTTGCTTCCGTTCACGTTCCGAATTTCATGGTGCAAGCCGTCGTTCGCGCGGAGCCCGAGTTGCGCGGCCGGGCGCTGGCGCTCGTCGAGGGCGAGCCGCCGCTCTGGAAAATTGTGGCCGCGAATCCAGGCGCGCTGCAGGCGGGAATCGAACTCGGCATGGGAGGATCGCAGGCCAAACAATTTTCGAGCGTGGAAATCCTCCGGCGCTCCTCCGGTCTCGAAAAAGCCGCTCACGCGGCGCTGCTGGACGTGGGCTGGTCCGTATCGCCGCGCGTCGAGGACACTGCGGCGGACACCATCGTTCTCGATATTGCCGGGCTGACCTCGCTGTTTGGATTCGTAAAAAATCTGGCCGAGGCGCTGGCCGAGAGCGCGTCGAATATCGGCCTGCGTCCGCATATTGCGGTGGCATCGAATATTGAAGCCGCGATTCATGCGGCGCGAGGTTTCCACGGAATTACTTTAATCCCGCCGGGGGAAGAATCGGAGCGATTGAGTTCGCTGCCCGTGGAAGTGCTCTTTCCTTCCGTCGAGACTTTTGAAACGTTGTGCCGCTGGGGCATTCGCACCTGCGGGGAGCTCGCGGCGTTGCCGCTCCTGCCGCTTTCGGAGCGCCTGGGGCGGGAAGGGGTTCGCCTGCATGAACTGGCGCGCGGAACGCACGATCGTTCGCTCGCGCTGGCCCAGCCGGAAACTTTCTTTGAAGAAGAGATGGCGCTCGACTACGCCGTCACCGAGCTCGAACCGCTGTCTTTCCTGCTCGGGCGTTTGCTCGATCAATTGTGCGCCCGTTTGGAGGCGCGCTCGCTTGCCGCTACTTCGTTTTGCCTGCGGCTCGATTTGCAGGATTCCGATGAGGAGGAGCCGGAGAATGTTGAAATCTGGCGACAAAATTCTACTGCGAAAATCGATTCCAAAACTTTTGAGAAAATTCTGTGCCTGCCCGTGCCCATGCGGGATTCCAAAACGCTGCTGAAATTGCTTCGTCTGCAGTTGCAGGCCGATTCGCCGCACGGCTCGATTGTGAAAATTTCGCTTGCCGCGGAGCCGGCCCGGCCGCGCGCGGGCCAAAAAGGACTTTTCGTTCCGGATGCTCCCGATCCGGAAAAGCTGGAAGTGACCATCGCGCGCCTCGCGGGCCTCGTCGGGAATTCGAACGTCGGCTCGCCCCAACTCGTGGACACGCATCGTCCCGGCGAGTTTCGAATGGCGTCCTATGTTTCGGCACAGGAAGAATCGAGCGGTGACGGCCTTCGCTTTTCTCCGAATTTCTCTGTGGTCTCTGTGTTGGAGGTTGGAAAGAAGCTCAAAACAGAGCAGCGGAACTGCAGCTCGCCCGAAACTTCAGCGGCTAAAGCCGATTTAGAACCGGCGGTGACGGCCGGGCTGAAGCCCGGCCCTACAAAGCGAAACGAAGATTTCTCGCGCGCGGCGATTGCGTTTCGACAGTTCCGGCCGGAGATTCCGGCGAATGTGGAATCCGCGGAAGCATCTCCCTGCCGCATTTCGTTCCGAGGAGCGCGCGGCGAAGTGATCGCAGCGTCGGGACCCTGGCGCACTTCCGGCGATTGGTGGGAGGAACGCGGCTGGCGGCAGGACGAATGGGACATGGAAATTCGTTTCAATCGGTCGGCCGCCGCTCCATCGGATTCATCAGGCGGCAAGCGCGCTTCGCGCCGGGGCGTGCCCGACGGAATTTACCGGATTTATTACGACTGGACGCGCCACGGCTGGTTTGTGCGCGGCCGGTACGACTGATTCTTGCCGCGCCCGATGCGCGGTTGTTGTAGCCCGAGTCTTTAGACCCGGGGTTCGTCGTTTGGTGGCGGGAATCCGTTTTGATGCAATTTTGTTTGGACTGCAAGACGATCCCCGCCTCTAAAGAGGCAGGCTACAGCAACTGGTTACAGCAACCGGTTACAGCCGGCATCGGTCCGTCGCTCCGGCGCATTTTGATGAATGACTTCTGATGTACACCGAGCTTCACGCGCGCTCCGCATTCAGCTTTCTCGAAGGCGCTTCACTGCCCGAGGAATTCGCCGAGGCCTGCGCGGCACACGGAATGGCGGCCATGGCGCTCCTCGACCGCGACGGGGTCTACGGCGCGCCGCGCTTTTATCTCGCCGCCCAAAAATCTTCGATTCGCGCACATATCGGCGCCGAAGTGACTTCGGCGGAGGGATGGCGATACCCGCTGCTGGTGACTTCGCGCTTCGGATACCAGAACCTTTGCCGGCTCGTCACCCGCATGAAATTGCGCGCGCCGAAGGGCAAGGGAAGCGTTTCCGTTTCGGATGTCGCCGAACGGACGGAAGGCCTTGTCTGCCTGACCGGCGGTGAAGAAGGTCCGCTGGCGCATGCCCTCGAACAGGGAGGAATCGAAAACGGAATCGAATGCGTGCGGAATTTGTGCGAGCTGTTTGGCCGCGAAAATGTCTATGTGGAATTGCAGCGGCATCTTTGCCGCGAAGAAGAGGCGCGCAATCAGGCCGCCGTCGAAATCGCGCGAAGGCTGCACCTGCCTCTTCTGGCGACGAACGGCGTGCGTTACGCCGTGCCGCAAAGACGCGAAACGCTCGACGTTTTCACCTGTATCCGGAACCATAAAACGCTCGCCACCGCGGGCCGGCTCCTCTCTTCCAATTCCGAGCGCCATTTGAAATCGCCCGCAAAATTGAAGCGCCTGTTTGCGGATCTTCCGGAAGCCATCGCGAACACGCAGGAGCTTTCCTCGCGTTTGCAATTCGGCCTGAACGATCTGGGCTACAAATTTCCGACCTATCCGGTTCCGAATGGCGGCTCGCAAATTCAATTTTTGCGCGAACTGGGCCGCCAGGGTCTCATTCATCGCTACGGGCCGAATGATGAACGCGCGCGCCTGCAAATCGAGCGGGAACTGGCCGTCATCGAAAAGCTCGCTCTCGCTGGCTACTTTCTGATCGTCTGGGACATCGTCCGGTTCTGCCGCGAGAAAAATATTCTGGTGCAAGGGCGCGGCTCGGCGGCCAACAGCGCGGTGTGTTACGCGCTGGGAATTACCGCCGTCGATCCGGTGGGGATGGAGCTGCTCTTCGAGCGATTCCTTTCCGAGGAGCGCGGGGAATGGCCGGACATCGATCTCGATTTGCCAAGCGGCGACCAACGCGAACGCGCCATCCAGTACGTCTACGAGCGCTACGGCAAACTGGGCGCGGCCATGACCGCCAACGTCATCACGTATCGTGGCCGCTCGGCCGCGCGCGAAATCGGGAAGGCGCTGTCCTTTGACGTCGAAACGATCAACCGCCTGACGAAGCTCGTGAGCCGCTGGGAATATCAGGATCCGAAGGAAACGCTGGCCAGCCAATTCCGTGATGCCGGCTTCGATCTGGGCCATCCGCAAATTCGCAAATTTTTCGATCTGTGTCTCGAAGTTCAGGATTTGCCGCGCCATCTCGGCCAGCATTCCGGCGGGCTGGTGGTGTGCCAGGGGCAGCTCGATTCGGTGGTGCCACTCGAGCCGGCGACCATGCCGGGGCGCGTCGTGGTTCAGTGGGACAAGGACGACTGCGCCGCCATGGGAATCGTGAAAGTGGACCTTCTCGGGCTCGGCATGATGGCCGTGCTCGAGGAATCGTTGCAAACGATCAAGAAACACCACGACGAGGAGATCGATCTGGGGCGCCTGCCCGCCAACGATCCGGCTGTTTATGGCGCGCTGCAAAAAGCGGACACGGTGGGTATGTTTCAGGTGGAAAGCCGCGCGCAGATGTCTTGCTTGCCTCGCCTCATGCCGAAATGTTTTTACGACATCGTGGTGCAGGTGGCGATCATCCGTCCCGGACCCATCGTCGGGCAGATGGTGAATCCTTATTTAAAGCGGCGGCAGGGGCGCGAAGAGGTGGACTATCTGCATCCTTCTCTCGAGCCCGTGCTGAAGCGCACGCTCGGTGTGCCTTTGTTTCAGGAGCAGCTTTTGCGCATCGCCATGCTCGCCGCGGGATTTACGGGAGGCGAAGCGAAAGAGCTACGCCGCGCCATGGGCTTCAAGCGCTCCGAAAAACGCATGAAGGACATCGAGCAGAAATTGCGGGCCGGGATGGCGCGTCAGGGCATTGCACCGGAGGCGCAGGATAAAATCATCCGCTCGATCACTTCGTTCGCGTTGTACGGATTTCCGGAATCGCACGCCGCGAGCTTCGCGCTCATCGCCTACGCGAGCGCCTATTTGAAATGCCATTACCTCGCGGCGTTCACCGTCGCCATGCTGAACAATCAGCCGATGGGTTTCTACCAGCCCGCCACTCTGGTGAAGGACGCGCAGCGGCACGGCCTGAAAGTGCGCCCGGTGGATATCACGCGTTCGGATTGGCTGTGCACGCTCGAGAAAAACGATGAGAATTTTGTCATGCGGCTGGGCTTGCGCAGCGTCCGGGGCCTGCGCGCCGAGGTCGCGCAATCCATCGTGCGCGAGCGCGAGATTCGTCCCTTCGCCTCCATCGACGATCTAAAGATGCGCGTGCCCGGGATTCAAAAGTCCGAGCTGGCCATGCTCGCGGAAATCGGCGCCCTGAATTTTATTTCGGCGAAGAAGAGTTCTCATCGCCGCGACGCTTTGTGGCAGGTCGAACGCGTCGCGAGGAGCGCGGGGCCGTTGCTGGAGGCGCCGGAATCACTGGAAGTGCTGGAAGAGACGGAGCCTGCCGAAAAAGAGCAAGCGTTAGAATTTGCGGGAAGCCACGAGAAACAGGTTCCCGCGCTTGCCGTTTCTCCGCTGCAACCCATGACCGCGGGCGAACGACTGACCGCCGATTTTCACGGCACGGGCATGACCGTCGGCCCGCATCCCATGCGCTACTACCGCAAGCAAATGAAAAGCCAGGGCGTTTCTTCCGCCGGCGACCTCGCGCGTCTGCCAAACGGCAGGCGAGTTCGCATTGCCGGCCACGTGATCGCCCGCCAGCGGCCCGGCACCGCCAAAGGTTTTGTGTTTCTGAGCCTCGAGGATGAAACCGGCATCGCCAACGCGATCATTGCACCGCAGACGTACGAAAAATTTCATCTCATCATCGTTCACCAGCAATTTCTGCTACTGGAGGGAGAACTGCAAAATCAGGAAAACGTGATTTCGGTGAAAGTCGAAACGGCCTGGCCGCTCTCGATCAGCCGCCTCGAAACCAGTTCGCACGATTTCCACTGAGATTTATTCTCGCAACCCGAGTCCCGGAGGGACGGCAGAACGTAGCCCAGCAAGCCAGTGCTGGGTTTCGCTCGCCCCGTGGTTACCGAATGCGTAGGCCGTTGTTTCGCCCCTCCAGGGCTTGGCTGCTTCAACCGCCAGATTCCCAGGGCTTACGCCCTGGGCTACGGTCTTTCGCGCCTCCGGCGCTATCTGTCAGAAATGCGAGGCGGGTTGGACGGTGGGCTTTCCCAAAACCTCAAGATTGCGTAGTTGCCGGCTCGTGATATAGCTTCCGCCTGATGGAAATGGGCACGCATAGCCTGAAGTGCAAATCAAAACTGCGGGACCCTGTTCCCGTGCAGATCGTCATGATTGTGTGGCTCGGCTGGACGGGCTTTGCGGCGAACCAGGGTTCCACCCAGGTCGTACTCTGGTTCCTCGCGATTATGCTTTTCTACTTGGCGCTCGCGCCGTTGCGCTAGAATCGGGCCGCAAGGGGGTAACAGTGAAGATTCGGTTTCCAATTGGCTTCGTGGCGCTCCTGGCGATGGCGCTGCCTTGCGGTCTGCGCGCGCAAATCGATGACGCGACGAAGCAGCTCTCGCACGACATTTTCAAGGAACTGATCGAAATCAATACGACCGATTCGGTCGGTAGCACCACCGTTGCGGCGCAAGCCATGGCCAAGCGGTTGCTCGACGCCGGCTTCCCCGCGAGCGACGTTCAGGTGCTCGGTCCTAACGATCGCAAGGGCAATCTCGTCGCGCGCCTGCACGGCACCGGCGCGCGGAAGCCGATTCTCTTCATTTGCCATCTCGACGTTGTGGAAGCGCGGCGCGAGGATTGGTCGCTGGACCCCTTCAAGTTCACGGAGAAGGACGGGTACTTCTACGGGCGCGGCACGGAGGACATTAAGGAAGGCGACGCGATCCTTATTACCACATTGATTCGCCTGAAGCGCGAAGGGTACAAGCCGGACCGCAACATTATCCTGGCGCTGACGGCCGACGAAGAGGGCGGCACATCCAACGGCGTCGAGTGGCTGCTGAAGAATCATCGCGATCTGATCGACGCGGAGTTCGTCATCAATCCGGACGCGGGCGATTTCGAGATGGACGAAGGCAAGCGGATCCTGGTGGGCATCCAGGCGAGTGAAAAGCTGTACGCCGATTTTCAACTCGAGGTGCACAACAAAGGCGGGCACAGCTCGCTGCCCGAACCCGACAACGCGATTTACCAGCTCGCCGAAGGCCTTACGCGGCTCGAACACTACACGTTTCCCTTTGAGTTGAACGAAGTAACACGCGCGTATTTCGCGAAGGAGGCGGACATCGTCGGCGGCGCAACGGGCGCGGACATGAAGGCGATCTTGCGCACGCCTCCCGACGAAGCCGCCGCGGCGCGGCTCTCGAGAGAGCCGTTCCACAACGCGCGCCTGCGGACCACTTGCGTAGCAACGCGCCTCGATGCCGGCCACGCCAACAATGCGCTGCCCGGAACGGCCCGCGCGATCGTGAACTGCCGCATTTTGCCCGGCCACACCCGGGACGAAATTCGCGCGCAATTGATCAAAATTCTGGCGGAGCCGGAAATCAACGCCACGCCCGTGGACAGCACGGGTGCGGCGCTCGGAGAGAATCCGCCGTCGACGTTGCGTCCCGATGTGATGGGCCCGCTGGAGCGCGTCGTCAACCAAATGTGGCCCGGCGTCCCGGTGGTTCCGGTGCTGGATGCCGGAGCGAGCGACGGCATACACACGCGAGCGGTGGGAATTCCCACGTACGGCTTGCCCGGCGTTTTCATCGACCTGAACGACGATCGCTCGCACGGCCGCGACGAGAGACTGCCGGTGGCATCGTTCTACGAAGGCGTCGACTTCTACTACCGGTTCACGAAGGCGCTGACGTCGCCGCAATAGTGTAGCGTCGCTCGGTGACGGGCTTCCGGCACGGGGCACAGCGTTGTAGCGCCCGCCTTTGTTTTCAGGCGGGCATCCGTCGGTTCGGCGATCTTTTTCGAGAATCGCAGTTCGGAAGGGGACGACATGAAAAGAAACGCGAAACTAATGTGGAGCGCACTCGCTCTAGGCGCGAGCTGCCTTGCCGTAGGATTGATGTCCGGGGCTCCTGCCTGGCCGCAGTCACCTACTCTCAGCATCACGTTGGCGGGACAATCCATGATTCGCTCGGATTTCCGCGTTCACGCGCCCACGGCGGCCGCGGCGATATCCCCGCTGCTCAGGGGCGACGTGATCTTCACGAATTTTGAGGCGACGGTCGCAGAAAAAGGCGAGTCGGTCACGGAAGGCAGGGGATTCGTCTCCCCGCCGGAAGCCCTCGACGCGCTGCAGTCCCTGGGCTTCAATCTTGTCGCTCTGTCCGACAATCACTCCTTTGATCTGAAGGTGACGGGAATCCAAAATACGCTTCGCGAAGTGAAGAGCCGCAACCTGGCCCACGCTGGGATCGGCAACACGCTGGAGGAAGCCGCCGCGCCGGGGTATCTGCGCACGCCGAAGGGCACGATCGCGCTCGTCTCGATGGCATCCGGCCTGATCGCGGAGGGCGGATCGGCCACGGCGAACCGGCCGGGAGTGAACGAGCTGCGCATCGAGGCCGGAGGCAAGCCGAACGAATCCACGACGCTGCTTCCGTCCGAGCCTGGCAACGAGCCGAACGCGGAGGACAAGAGCCGCATTCTGCAAAGCATCCGCGACGCCCGCCAGCATGCCGACCTCGTCGTCGTGTACGAGCACAACCATATCTTCTTGAACCGGCCGTTCAGCGCGTTGTTCGAGGAAGAATTGCCGGAGCGCCTCGCGCCGGCGGATTGGCTCAAGCGATGGACGCACGATGAAATCGACGCCGGCGCGGACATCATCGTGATGCACGGCTCACCCATGATCCACGGCGTCGAAATTTATCGTGGCCGGCCGATCTTGTACGATCTGGGCAACTTCATTTTCAACTTGCCGCCGACGATCGTGTATCTCGAGGAGCCCATCATCTGGGAAAGCGTAGTCGCGCACGTCGAGCTTCAGGGCAAAGATTTGAAATCGGTCACATTCCAGCCGATCGTGATGAATAAGGTCGGCCAGGGCCAGTCCGACACGCAGAATCCGTACGCCAACAATCTCTACCTCCAGACCCGCGGCTTGCCAAAGCCGGCGACCGGCGAACAGGCGCGCTACATCCTCGAGCGGCTGGCGGACGCCTCGCGTCCGTTCGGCACCACCGTCGAAATTAAAGGTGAGATGGCGGAGATCAAACTGAAAAAATAAAATTAAACCTTGAATCCACAGATGAACACAGATTCACACTGATAAAAACAAAAGCGGCGACAGTCAGATTCACATATTCTTAAGCAGGACGGATTCGGTTTTGCTTTTATCTGTGTTGATCTGTGTTCATCTGTGGATTCGTTTTTTCTGATGGCCGGATTGCATTCCCGCCCTCGCGGATATATGTTGCGGTCCGGCGAGGAGGAAAGACATGAAGCGGCGGATCGTGTTAGCGTTTTGCGTTTCGGTGGGAATTGGATTGGCGCTCGTGGCGCCGGGGGTGCGAGTGCAATCGGCGGAAAAGGAACAGCGTTTCCCTTTGCTCAAGGTGGAGCAGCTCAACGAGCAGCAAAAGCCGTTCGCGGACGAAATTTTGAAGGTCTCGAGCATTGGCATTTCCGGGCCGTACAACATGATGCTGCGCAGCCCGGTCATGGGCCAGCGCATGTTCGCGATGCTCGATTACCTGCGGTTCAATACGTCGGTGCCGCGCCGGCTGAATGAATTCGCCATTCTGATTCAGGCGCGCCTGTGGACTTCGCAAGTCGAGTGGACCGCGCACTATCCGCTGGCGCTCAAGGTGGGCCTGCCGCAGGCGGTCGCCGACGATCTCAAGGTGGGCAAGCGGCCCGCTTCGATGCAGCCGGACGAGGCGGCGGTCTACGACCTGTGCATGGACCTGGCGAAGGATCACGCTGTGAGCGACGCCACGTTCAAAAAGGTGCGCGAGGTTTTCAGCGACCAGCAGATCGTCGACCTGATCACGGTGAGCGGCGTCTACGTCACACTCGCCATGCTGAGCAACACCGCCGAGGACGCTACGCCCGGAGGCAAGGAGCCGCCGCTGCAGCCGCTTCCGGCGCGGTGATCACCTGCAGGCAGCATTGCCTGAAAAACCGGTCAGGCGTACATTACCGGGTGCCCGGCGACACGAATTGAATTCCAGCCAACTCAACAGGAGAATATTTCAAATGAATTGGAAGCGAATCCTGACCACATGCGCAATTCTCGCGCTGTTTGCGGCTCTTTCCGCGCCTACAAGAGCGCAAGCTCCGCCAGCCGCCGCCCCGGCGGTCCCTGGCCTGACGGTGACCTCTCCGGCATTTGACGACGGCTCGATCATTCCGCCAAAGTTCACGCAGTCGGTTGACAGTTGGGTCTCGCCGCAGCTGAAATGGACCAACGTTCCTCCGAACACGGCGAGCTTCGTTTTGATCGTTCACGATCCGGACGTGGCCATCGACAAGAAGACCGGAGACGTTCTGCACTGGCTGGCCTTCAATATTCCCGGGACCGCGACAGGGCTACCCGAAGCCGTCCCCGCGAATGCCACGCTTCCCGATGGAACTGTTCAAGGGAAGAATCGTAGCGGCGCTGTCGGCTTTCGCGGCCCGGGCGCGCCGGCCGTCGGTCCATATCACCACTACACGTTCGAGTTGTTTGCGCTGGATACGAAGCTCAGCCTGGGTCCGGACGCCACTCGCGACGACGTTTTAGCGGCGATGAACGGCCACATTCTGGGTAAGGGAGTGCTCGTCGGACGCTTCCACAAATAAATGCTGGCACGGACCCCACTGTGGTGTGTGCTGTGGTCAAGAAACCGCTGCTTAGGAGCGCCGCGATGCTCTAACTGTTGATATTACATTCTGGTTTAACCTACTATTTGGCGGTCGAGATTAACTAGCCAGAGGAATCTAATGAAAGTGCGCGTGTATACAATAAGCTTGCTCGGAGTCGCAACCTTACTGTCTCATCCCAAACCGTCCTTCGCCCAGGGCAGCGCTGGTCCCGCCAAAGGGTGGCTTGTAATTCACGGAGGCGGAAATCTGACAAATGAGGTCAAGGACCGCGTGGTCGCTCTAGCAGGCGGTGCCGACGCGAGATTCGTAATGATTCCAACCGCCTTGCCCGATGGGCAGATCGCAGGTCGCAGCGCGAATTTTGCGAAGCTCCTGGAAATCCGGAACTACACCGAGCTACACACTCGAGACCGAGACAGAGCAAATTCAGACGCGTTCGTCGATCCGCTACGCCACGCTTCAGGGGTCTGGATCGATGGTGGCCGCCAATGGCGGCTTGTCAATGCTTATCTAGGAACGGCCGTCGAACGTGAAATCAAGGCACTCCTTGATCGCGGCGGCGTTGTGTTTGGCAGCTCTGCGGGCGCTAGCATTCAGGCGTCCTTCTTGGTCCGTGGCTCTCCGGGCACGGCGAGCAATCCGGACGGCGACAACACGATAATGATGGCTCCCGGTTACGAGGTTGGCTTCGGTTTTCTTCGAAATTCCGCGATCGATCAACATGTGGATGCGCGCGGACGTGAAACGGATCTCGACCCCGTTATCAGCGCACATCCAGACCTGCTAGGTATCGGAATTGATCAAAGCGCAGCGATCATTGTGCATGACGATTCATTGTTCGTTGTAGGTGGACAGGTGGGAATCCATGACGGAAAAAAGCACGTTGGGGGAGGCACTTACTTTCTTCTTTCTTCGGGCCAATCCTACAATTTGAAGAACCGCGCGACTGAACCGCAGGCGAAACTCCCGCTGTCGTTGACCGTAGCCACTGCCAGCCGGTCACCAAAGGAAGGCGGCGCTGGCTTCACAACAGTTGGTAGAGGCGTGCTCCAATCGCAAGAGAATTCCGAATCCGAGCGGATCGAGTATCAGTGCGATGTGGCTCTGTACAGCATTGGAAATAATGCTTATCCGGCGCGTCCAGATGGACCACACAAAATAAGAATTCTTGCCCGCGAGGTGAACACGGATAAGCTTAGCGAGCACATATGCAGCTACTAGCGGTAGCCGCCCAGGAATTCTCCAAGCCCACCGTTCGCCCGTCAAATCCAAATAGGTCCTACTGCTACTTCAGATCCGGCTGATTCGGGACCGCCGTCATCACCGGCGAAGCCAGAATGTAGTTGTGATAGCTCTCCATCATTTGCCACAGACCGGCGTCGTTTGGAGCGAGAACGCGGCTCGACCAGTACGACTTGTCGCCATAGGTAGGCTGAACGGAGACCATCACCACCGCGTCTCCGAAATCCCACGTGCGAATCCACAGCGCCGGCGCCGCTCCCACTTTGGGTGCGTTCGGATTCGCCGCCTTGCGCTTGTTCATTCCGGCGATGCGGTCGGCCTTCGACGGCGAAGCCCCGCCATACGTGCTGACGACGCGCTGATCCATGTTGTCGGCGACGTGCTTTTCCCAATTCGCCTGGCTCGATTCCTGTTCCTGCCATTCGTCGAGCGAAGCCTTTTCACCCGGCGTCAGGGGCTTGTACGGCACGGCCTTGCACGGATTGTTGCAGGGAATGTCGTAGGCCGGCTCGGCGGTTTGAAAATCGCGCTTGGGTATGGCCGCAATTTCCGTGGCGTGCAGAAGTTTCCAGCCCGCCGAACGCTTCACCCAAAATCTCGCCGAATATTTGTTGCCCTCGTTCCACTGAATCCATACGACGCTCTTGCCGTATTTGTGCTCGATGATCTTGACGTCGTCGCTCGCTTCGATCAGCGGCTTCAGTCCGGCGCGAAACGCGTCTTCCTTGGCCCACATGATCCCTTCCGCGTCGATCCAGCTGAAATCCGGGTCGAGCCATTTGTCAGCGGCGGTTTTGTCGCCCTTGGAGAGCGCTGCCGCGACGGTCTTGTCCGCGGTCACCACCGCGTCGTCGGCCGCAATCGACGGAATAGCCGCGAGCGTAGCCAGCACGCCGAGGCACGCTGCTCCGAGAGCGGTGATTTTCCTGACCGAGAAATTCATAATTCCTCCTTGAGTACGCGTCCGTACTTTCCAATACGCGCTTTCGACACGCGAGACGATTCGCTGAAACTCGATGCCTGATGAGACGGTTCGCGCGCCAGGCGAGTTTCGTGAAAGCGTAACCTATCCATGCGCGGAAAGGCTTTCCGAGCCCTGAACCGGCACTTCCCAGCCGCCGGGCGGCGTGACGCGGTCCGTCTCCGCGGGCCTCCACGTTTTCTGCGCGTAAGGATACACGGGCGTGTTTTTCTTCAGGACCGGGTCGACGATGCGCCACGCCTCTTCCACATAGTCCTCTCGCGCGAAAAGGGAATTGTCGCCGGCCATGGCCGCGCTCAGAAGGCGCTCGTACGCGTCCATGTCGCCCGCGTCCGAACTTGCGGCCACCATTTCTCCGCTCTGTAGCTCCATCTTCTCTCCCGGCGCGAGTGACATCAGCCCCATGGCGATGACCACGTCGGGACTGATCCGCAGGCGGAGATGATTTTCCTTCAGGACGCTGTCCGGGATGATCGTCGGAGGCTTGCGAAATTTGCCAACAATCTCCGTGGAAGTGACGGGCAAGCATTTGCCGGCCCGGATGAAGAACGGCACGCCCTTCCATCGCCACGAGTTGATATCCAGGCGCAGCGCGGCGAACGTTTCCGTCTTGGAATCCTTTGCGACTCCCGGCTCGTTCCGGTATCCCTCGAATTGGCCACGGACCAGATTTTTTTCGTCGATGGGAGGAATCGCCTTCAACACTTTCACCTTTTCGTCTCGCAGCGATTCGCTGTCGGACCGGACCGGCGGCTCCATCGCCAGGTTGGATAGCACCTGAAATAGATGGTTTTGGACCACATCGCGGATCGCTCCCGTTCCGTCGTAAAAAGCGCCGCGGCCCTGGACTCCGAAATCTTCCGCCAGGGTGATCTGCACGCTCTCAATGTAGTGGCGATTCCAAAATGCCTCCGCGAACGCGTTGGCGAATCGAAACGCCAGCATGTTATCCACCGGCCGCTTGCCGAGGAAATGATCGATGCGGAAGATACAGGATTCGTCGAAGATCGAGTGCAGGATCTTGTTCAGCTCCACGGCCGAGGCCAGGTCGTGGCCGAACGGCTTCTCGACGATCACGCGCGCGTCACCCTCGCCGTGGGATTTCGCGATATTTTCGACGACCGTCTCGAACAGGACCGGGGGAATCGCGAGGTAGTACGCGGGCCGGTGCGCATCCTTCAATTGTTCGCGCAAGGCCGCGAACGTGGCCGGGTCCTGGTAGTCGCCGTCCACGTAGCGCAGTTGCGCGTTGAGTTTTGCAAAGGCCTCGGGATCGACGCCGCCGTGTTTTTCCAGGCTGTCCTTCGCGCGCGCCCGCAATTGATCCAGATTCCATCCGGCCTTGGCGACGCCCACCACCGGCACGTTTAAAGCGCCGCGCTTGACCATGGCCTGCAGCGCCGGGAATATTTTTTTATAGGCCAGATCGCCGGTGGCTCCAAAGAAGACCAGCGCGTCGGAATGCTCGTTGCTCATCGGATCTCTCCGTGCGCGTGTTTCCGGACTGCCGGCCGGCCGTGATTCTTGTGCGCCCCCACAGGTTAGCATATGCGTCGGGCCGCAAACCTCCGTCAGACCCCCGAAAACAGGCGGGCGCCGGGTGTGGTGGTACAATGCCGACGAGTTCACCAATGCTAGATTCCCCCGCCCGAAGCGAAGCGTCGATCGAGCTCATTTCGCCCGAAAATACGCGCCGCTCCGTGCCGCTGGCCCAGTCACCATTCCTGATTGGACGCGGCGAGGCCGGCAATCAACTGGCGATTCCCGACCGTCGCATCTCCCGCAACTGCGCCGCGATTGTCTTGAGCGATGGGCAATATGCGATCGAGGATCGCGGAAACCAGCTCGGCGTCTTTCTCAACGGCGAGCGTGTATCGGGCAAACGGCCGCTGCGGGACGGCGACGTCGTCACGTTCGGGCTGGAGGACTCCCACCGGATCGTCTTCCACACGGCGTCTCAGACAACCACGATCGAGCATCTCCTCACCCGCGTGGGACGCATCTCCACCAGCGAGACGTCGCCGGTTGGCCTGGGCAAACTCAATCTGCTTCTCGAAGCGACCATGCTGCTGCATTCGCAGCTTCCACTCGACTCCGTGCTCGAAGCCATGCTGGACCGCGCCATTACCGTTACGGACGCCGAGCGCGGCCTGTTGCTCGAAGCCACGCCTTCTGGATCGCTGCAACACCGCCTGGCCCGCCGCGCCGGCGGTGTCAGCATGCCCGCGCAGGGCTTTTCCCCCACGCAAACCGTGCTGCGCATGGCCGTCGAAAGCCAAACCGGAGTCATCACGGGAGACCTTCAACAAGCCGACGCCGCCTTTCGGGGCGCCGAGAGCATCATCGCGCAGCGGCTTCGCTCCGTCGTAGCGATTCCGCTGTATGCCATGCCGCGGGCGAGCACCGCGGAGTCCATGGTCAACGTGCAGCGCGGACACTTCCTGGGCATCCTGTATCTGGATTCCCGGCGTCCGGCGGCGTTCTCAAAGCTGGATCGCCAGATTCTGGACGCCCTGGCCGTGGAAGCCGCGAGCATTCTGGACAACGCGCGCCTCGTCGAGCAGGAGCGGCAACGACAGCGCCTCGAGCAGGAGTTGAGCATCGCCCGCGAAATTCAGCAGGCTCTCTTGCCGCGCGATTTCCGCGACTTTCCGCACCTCACGATTACCG
>Ga0210403_10002591_pt1 | contig 16249 bp, 14 predicted proteins | sample IncBWC19MmetaG_FD_150863 | JGI IMG/M metagenome (GOLD analysis project Ga0210403, IMG submission 150863) | Forest soil microbial communities from Barre Woods Harvard Forest LTER site, Petersham, Massachusetts, United States - Inc-BW-C-19-M | ecosystem: Environmental > Terrestrial > Soil >... | reverse complement strand
AGGCCAGCCATTTTCCGACATCAACGTTTCCAGCGACCGAGACAACGTCCTGGCCCTCTATTACAACCAGGGCTTTCCGGAGGCGACGTTCACCTACACCTCGGAGCCCGATACGTCTCCGGAAGCGCAAGCGGCCACCGCAAAGGAAAATTCCCGCGAGGAAAAATTGACTGGGGACGCCCGCAAGTACGCGATCGAACGCGCACAGCCGGTGAGGCTGGTTTTCAAAATCGCGGAAGGCCCGCGCGTCTCCGTTAAAAGAGTTTTCTACACCGGATACAACCACACTCGCCAGCGCGTCATTCGCCGCGAGGTCAAAGTGACGCCCGGTGCGCCGCTCCGCGAAGGCGACGTCGTTGAATCGCAGCAGAAACTCTACAATCTCGGGGTTTTCAATCGCGTCACCATCGAGCCGCAGAACTCCCTTGGCACCGATCCCGAAAAAGACATTGTCGTCCTTGTCGAAGAAGCCAAGCGTTACACCATCGCCTATGGCGGCGGCTTTGAAGTGCAGCGCTTGGCCAGCACCACCGATCCAACCGGCGGAGAAATTCAGGCCGCGCCGCGCGGTATTCTGGAAATTTCCAAACAAAATGTGACCGGCCGCGCCGATACCCTCGCGCTTAAACTTCGCGGCTCCACCATCCAGGGACGCGCGCTGCTTGCATACAACGCGCCGAACACCTTTAACATTTCGAAATTGAGCCTGCAGGCAAATGCCTACGTCGAAAAAACGCAGGACATCAACACCTTCGGCCAGACCCGCTACGAAGGAAACATCCAGCTCACCGACCAGGTTACTCCGCGCACCTCGCTCTTGTTTCGCTATGTCTTTCGCAAAGTCACCGTCAGCAACCTGAACATTCCCCCGGAAGAAGTGCCGCTGTTCAACCAGCCCACGCTGGTTTCCGAGTTCGGCACAACCTACGTGCGCGATTACCGCGATAATCCCGCGGACGCCACGAAAGGCTCGTTCAGCACGGTGGACATCAGTGCCGCGGCCACCTCCATCGGCTCCAGCGCCAGTTTTCTCCGATATTTTGTGCAGAACTCCACCTACACGCCGCTTTCGCGCAACTGGAATTTCGCCCGCTCGCTGCGCATCGGCATTCTGCAACCGTTTGGCGAGACCGTTTCTCTCAGTTTTCCGGCGCCCACCGTGGCCCCATTGCCGCAGGTCATTCCGCTCCCGGAAAGGCTTTTCGCCGGGGGAGGCACATCCATCCGCGGCTTCGCTCTGAATCAAGCTGGGCCGCGCGACGCGCTCACGGGTTTCCCCGTTGGCGGCCAGGCGCTTGTCCTGCTCAACCAGGAAATCCGTTTTCCCTTGAAGCTGCCGATCATCGGCACCAAGCTGGGCGGAGCGCTGTTCTATGACGCTGGCAACGTCTACAGCCGCGCCAGCCGTGTGAATCTGCGCTGGTCGCCGCCGAAACCCGTTTTCGTCGCAGCCATTCCTGGCCAGCCGTCGGGCCCCTTTAACCCGACGCGCTGCGTGGCCAACTGCACCAATGAATTGAACTATTTTTCCCACACCGTCGGCTTCGGTTTGCGCTACGCCACGCCCATCGGACCCATCCGCATTGACATGGGCTATCAACTGAATCCCGCGGAATTCGTGATCCCTTGCCAGAACAGCAGCGCCTTCTGCCAGCAGGGCGCGCACCTGCAGAAGTTTCAGATATTCTTCAACCTGGGTTCGAGCTTCTGATGCGCAAAAGGCTCACACTCGCGGCGTTCTGCTTCGGCCTGTTGCCGCCGTCTGGCCACGTTCGCGCTCAGGAGGTGGTCGACCGGATTGTTGCCAGGGTTGAAACCGAAATCATCCTGCAGAGCGACGTTCGCCAACTGAGCCGTTACCAGGCTTTCCTCGATGGCAAGCCACAGAGCGACTCGGACATCCTCAATCGCTTGATCGACCAGTGGATCGTCCGCAGCGAAGCCGGCGTCGCCCGGTTTCCGCAGCCCTCCGAGGAAGATGTAAACCGCAGCATCGAACGCTTGAAGCGCTCGTTTTCGTCTCCGGAAGAATTTCAGACGCGGCAAAAACTGAGCGGAATCACCGACGACGAAATTCGCCGTGTCGTCCGCGCCCAGCTGTACCTCAGCAACTATCTGGACAGCCGCTTCCGACCGTCGATCCAGATTGACGAGAAAGCCATCGAAGAGTTTTACCGTTCGCGGGTCGTGCCTCGCGCGGAATCGCGCAATCAAACTCCCCCGACCCTCGAAAATGCCCGGGACTTTATCCAGGAAGCTCTGGTGCAACGGGCCATCAATGAACAAGCCGACCGCTGGCTCAAAGAAAGCCGCTCGCGCGTCCGGGTTGAAACCATGCTCGACGAGAAATCTCAATGACCAAGGAATCTCGGCGCAAAAAGATTCTCTGGCTCGAGCATCTCTTCTGGGTGCTCGGCACCTGGACCCTGCTTGGCGTTGCCTTGGCCGTCATCGCGCTGGGCAGCGGCCTGTTGAATCCCGTCTTGCGCCACTTCCTGGTCAATCGCCTGCAGAATCTGACCGCCAGCCGCGTCGAAGTGCGCACGGTCTCTGTCGGCTGGTTTTCCCTGACCGTCAACGTGAACGGCCTGGTGATTCACGGCAAAGAACCGTCGGGCACGGAGCCTCTCTTCAGTGCCGAGCAGGCGAAGATCGGGCTACGCATCGATTCCTTCTGGGGACGCCGCGTCTCGCTGAACGATCTGGTGCTGGTGCAGCCCAAAGTTCACCTGCGCGTCGAAAAGGACGGCAGCAACAATCTTCCCGCCTTGAAGCAGAACAGCTCCAAACTGCCTCTGCAACAAACGCTCCTCGATTTGCATGTGCGGCATGTCGAAATCAGGGACGGCTGGTTTCTATACAACAATCTGCGTTCGCTGGTGGCGATGGAAGGCGGCGACCTGCGCCTGAACGTAACCGCCGGCGGAACTCCGGAGCGTCCGCTCTATCTGGGAACCATCGACTGGGATTCGATCCAGCTGGCCCGCCGCCGCGATGTGCCGATGCCCGCGAACCTCTCTGCCAAATTTTCGGTGGACCGGGACGCCTTTACGATAGAACAGGCCGTCGTTGATGCCGGACGTTCACACCTGGATCTGCAGGCCAAAACGAAAAACTTCGAATCGCCGGACTGGAGCTATCGCTACCGCGCCTGGCTCGACCTGCTGGACATCCGCGAGGCGTTTCGCACCCCCGAAGTACCGCTGGGCCGCATCGACATGCGGGGCGAGGGCACGCTCACCTCTGGCGTCTTCGGCGGGAAGGGCGAGTTCGCGGCGGATAACATCGTTCTGAGCTTTGACGACTTTCATTCCGCCAATCTCACCAGCCGCTCCAGTTATGTGCTCGAACCCGACGGGGTAGTCCTTCCGGACTTCGGCGCGTATGCGCTCGGTGGCAGCGTCAAAGGCCGCATCACCATGAAGTACGATGGCCTGAAGTTTCGAGGGGAGACCAAAGTTCAGGGCATCCGCCTCGGCGCGGTCACGCCCGCCATCGACCACCCAGGCTTCCCCATCGACAGCCTTCACTGGGACGCCGTGATTTTTGCCGACACCATCGAAACCTGGCACGCGAATTTTCGCGATTTCGATATTTCCGCTCGTATGCGCTGGGACGAACCCGACGAAACCATGCCCGGTCACATTCCCATCACCAGCGAGTCCGTTCTCCGGTACCGCTATACTCCCAACTCTCTCGAGCTCAGCCAGTTCGATTTCGACACGCCCTCCTCTCGAGGCAGCATCACTGGTGTTCTGCACCCGAAAAATACGTCCCTTGACGTCCACATGGATATCGGCGCGCTCCGGCCCTGGGACGATTTCATTCACGCGCTCTCCGGCGACAAGCCCGGCACGCGCGATGCGAAAATCGTCATCGACGGCGCGCTGCAGTGGAACGGAAAGATTTTCGGCCCTTCGGATGGCCCCACTTTCCAGGGGCAATTTCACGGCGAACTCGCGCGCTACGACAATTTCTTTCTGGACTCGCTTGATGGCGACATGGGCTATTCCCCCGATGAGCTGGTGATTACCAGGGGCCGCGTGCGCCGCGGCACGATGGAAGCTAGCGTTGATGGGCATTTGCAACTGACTGATTGGGAGTTTCGCCCGCAAAATCAGTGGGAAAGCGAGCTGAACCTCGAAAAGGTTCCTCTGGAATCGCTCGAACAGCTTGCCGGCGCAAAATATCCAGTTCAGGGTTTGCTCACTGGCCAGTTCCATGGCCGCGGCACCCGCGCGGAACCCTCCCTAACGGGCTTAGTGGATCTGGCGGATGCCACGGTCTACAGCGTTCCGTTCAACCGGCTCCGCGGCCAACTGACAGTGCTGCCGGACGAGGTGCGTCTTTCGAACGCCGAACTGCGGTTTTTTGCTCCTGGCGCGGAAAAAAACGGTGGCGCCGGCATCGTCACCGGCTCCGTCGCCTACCGCTACCCCGATGAATCGCTGACCACGGACCTGGTCGGCGCGTCGCTGCCGCTGGCAAATTTCGGCCGCATTAAAGCTTCGGGACTTCCGCTCGACGGCCAATTGTCGTTCCGCCTGAAATCCAGCGGACCGGTCACTGCGCCGCTTGCCGACGGCTCTTTCCGTGTGGTCAACATGCTGGTCGGCTCGGAAGTCATCGGCAGCTTCGGCGGCGACCTCCAATCCGACGGAAAGCTCGCGAAACTTCAGCTCAACTCCGCGATGAGCGAGGGCGCAATCGCTGGCGGAGCCACCCTGGGTCTCTCGGATCCACTGCCGCTCAACGGGAAAATTTCCGTGCGCAACATCAACCTGGATCCATTTTTGCTTTCCGCTTTGCATTTGGGAAAATTCAAAGGCCACGGCACTGCCGACGGGGACATCACCTTCCAGGGCGAGTTGCAGCGCCCCGAAACGCTTACCCTCGACGGGAATTTTTCCCGCCTGGTCTTCAACTATGGCAACGTACAGCTTGAAAACCAGGGGCCGATCCATCTGACGTCCACAAAAGACAGCCTGAAAATCCTTAGCCTCGCTCTCAAGGGCACGGACACGAACGCTGAATTGACGGGCTCCGTTCAGTTCACCGGGCGCCGCACTGTCGCCATGAAGCTTAACGGCTCCGTCGACTTGCGCCTCCTGAGCGGCTACATGACCGATGTGGACGTTAACGGCCACGCCGAAATCAACACTTCCTTTGAGGGAACGCTCGACCGGCCGCGCATCATCGGCCGCGTTAATCTGAACAACGCTTCCGTACGCTCTGCCGACTTTCCCACAGGGCTCAGCAATCTGAAGGGCGACCTGGTCTTCGACGCCAACCGCCTTTTCTTCAACAATGTCACCGGCGAAGCTGGTGGCGGCCTGATTTCGCTTTCGGGCACGGCCAACTATTCGGAGAAACCGCTTCGCTACGACGTCACCGCAAAAACCGATCGCATCCGCGTTCGTTATCCTGAGGGGATGAGCTGGCTTGTGGGTGGCTCACTGCGCCTCTCTGGAACTCCCGACGGCGGGCTGCTCTCGGGGAAAGTGCAAGTCCAGCGGGTTACTCTCAGTGAAGGCATCGAAGCGGTGGGTGCGCTCACTTCCAGTTCCTCCAGTGGCAGCAGCAGTTCGGATTTTCTGCGCAACCTGCAACTCGATGTGGAAGGCAGTTCCACGCCCGACACGCGTCTTGAATGGCCTGGCGCGCATCTCGAAGCCGAATCCAGCCTGCGCGCCCGCGGCACGGCCGAGCATCCGATTCTCCTGGGACATATCCACGTTTTGTCTGGTGATCTCTACTTCCACAACAACCGCTACAATGTCACACGCGGCGACCTGAATTTTTCCAACCCGTTCCGGATGGATCCGGTGATCAACTTCGAAGCCACCACCAACATTCAGCAATACGAGATCACTCTCAATTTCACCGGGCAGGCCAGCAAGATGAGCCTGTCCTATCGCTCCGATCCGCCGTTGCCCGGGAACGACATCATCGCGCTCCTGGCCCTTGGCCAAACGAGTTCAGAGACCGCCATGCACGGCGGGGTCACCGGGCAGGCTGGCGCCGCCGGTAACAGCGGCGCCACGGCGTTGCTCACGGAAGCGATTTCCAGCCAGTTGGGCGGCCGCGCCGAGCGTTTGTTTGGAATCACCCGGTTCCGCGTGGATCCTGGCCTGGCCGGTTTCGGCACCGCCACCTCCGGGCAGAACCTCGGTGCGCGCGTGACTGTTGAGCAGCAGGTCACCCGCGATCTGACGGTGACCTACGTTTCCAACGTCAGCTCCTCCCAGCAACAGGTGATCCAGGTGGAGTACAACTTGAACCGGAATATCTCGATTGTGGGATTGCGCGATCAGAACGGCACGTTCGGCGTGGACATCAAATTCAAGAAGCGCTTCCAGTAACGCCTTTCAAACAGGAAAATCGGCGAAACGATTATTGCGGATCCTGCTGTTGCGCTGATTGCTGTGCGCCATCCATTTGCCGCGGCAGCCGGCCTTGAAACCGTTTGCCCGTTGTTGCCAGCTGCGCATTCTGCCCAACACTCGGATTTTCCTGCTTGGCCTCCTGCAACGCTGCCTTGGCGGCTTTGCCCGAGGAGAGGCGAATCGACTCCTGAATTTCACGCCCGATCTTGGGCGATTCAGCCGCCACTTTTTGGCCGAGCGGCGAACCGTAGAACTGCAGCAACCCTTTGATCTCGTCGTCGGTGTAGTGCTTGTCGTAAACCGAAATCAATTGATCCGTTACGGCGTCGACGTCAAATCTCTTTTCGTAGCTGTTGATCACCACGTTGACGAATGCCTGTCCCTGCTGGTTGTTGGGCACCGTTTCGAGCAGCCGTTCGCGGTACTGTTCGGCCGCGTGTGTCATGGAGTCCTGCACCTGGTCGCGCGCGCCGACTAACTCCAGCAGCGCGCGGATGTCTGCTTCCTTCGCCGGATCAATCGCGCCAACGGCCAGTTCGCCACTTTGCGCGGCGGCAGAAACTTGCGGAGCGGCCTGGACCTCCGCCAGCGAGCCACCCTGGATGGCTACAAGAAATGTGCCGATGTAAATCAGAATCAGTGCCAGAACCGCCTTCATGACCGCCTCCACATCTTTGCCAGGGCCTTCTCAAATGCCCGATGCCGTTACCGCAAGAAGAAGTCTAGAGAGGCGTGCTGCGTTTTACGCCTGTTCTGAAGTCCAGAATTGCGGAGTACGTCACTGACCATCGGTGCAGGTTGTGGTTCACTGTGGGGTGCGCAGCCGTGTCACAGTTGGAGTTAGCGAGAGGGTAGTTGCGCGGGGGTTGCCGGATTGCGCGGGGGGCAATGGCCACAATTCACCAAGGGAACGGATCGGAGGGCGCCAGATTCACGGAGGAACGCCGGTTGATGGTGGAAAGCCAGATCCGCCGGCGCGGCGTCACCAATGAACGGGTGCTCTACGCTATGGTCGCCGTGCCCCGCCACGAATTTGTGCCGCTGTTTTGGAGCATCCAGGCCTATGCGGACGAGCCGCTTCCCATCGGCCATGGGCAGACCATTTCTCAGCCGTACATCGTGGCGGCCATGGTGGCTTCGCTGGCGCTGAGCGGGTCGGAAAATGTCCTTGAAATCGGCACTGGTTGCGGTTACCAGGCCGCGGTTCTCTCGCTCCTGGCGAGGGAAGTCCACTCCGCCGAAATCCTGCCTGAATTGGCCCGGCCTGCCGCTGAACGCCTCCAACGGCTTGGCTATTTGAATGTGCATGTTCACGGCGGCGATGGCACGCTCGGCTGGCCGGAATCCAGCCCCTACGATGCAATCCTCATTGCCGCCGCGGCGCCCGCGATCCCCGAACCTCTTGTGCAACAACTCGCCGAAGGCGGCCGGCTGGTCGCTCCGGTGGGCGACGAAGACAAACAGGAACTGCAGCTGATCACCAAGCATGAGGGCCAGTTGATTGTGCGGCAGGGCGGCCCCTGCCGGTTTGTGCCACTGATGGGGCGCCACGGCTGGTCGAAATAGCTTCATACTTTGTCGTATAAAGTACTTGACACAGCTTCCCCATCTCCCTATCCTTCCCTCGTGCCTATCCCGCTTCCCAACCGCAGCGCCCTTCCCCGGCCGATTCCTATCGACGCCCGCGCCGCCGATCACCTGCGCTATATCCGCGAAACCATGGAGAGCGCTGCCGAATTTACCGCCGTTCCCGGATGGGGCGGAGTTGCCATGGGCGCCACGGCTCTCGCCGCTGCATTTCTGGCATCGCGTCAGAATTCCCCGCGTGTTTGGCTAGCCGTCTGGCTGGCGGAAGTCTTCGTCGCGGTGGCTATTGCGGCTTCTGCGGCCGCTACCAAAGCTCGCCGCGCCAATTCTTCGCTCTTCCGCGGACCCGGCCGCAAATTTACGCTCAGCTTTGCGCCTCCGATTATCGTCGGGGGATTGCTGACCCTGGCCCTCTTCCAGTTCGGTGCCGTCTCCGTTTTGCCCGGTGTGTGGCTGCTGCTTTATGGTACGGCAATCGTCACTGGGGGCGCGTTTTCCGTCCGCGCCGTGCCCATCATGGGTTTGTGCCTGATGGCCCTGGGCTCGGCGGCTCTGTTCGCTCCGGCGTCCTGGGGCAATGTATTCATGGCCGCGGGATTTGGGATTGTGCAGATTGCCTTTGGTGTTTGGATCGCCTTGCGGTACGGCGGATAAGCGAGTAAGTTTTCGAACGAAAGGTATGCATGGCTAAGTCGTCCATAGCTCGTCAGGAACGCACGCAACGCGAAGAAGGCCCTTCGCCCGTTCGCGGGGCATCCTCGCAGCCCGTGTCAGTTCCGCTCGACCGCTTGATCCACGAACGCATCCGGCTTGGCATCGTGAGCGCGCTCGCGGTAAACCGCGCGCTCACCTTCAACGAGCTGAAAGCGTTGCTGAAAACCACCGACGGAAACCTCAGCGTGCATGCGCGCAAACTGGAGGAAGCGGATTACATCCTGTGCACCAAGTCATTCGACGGGCGGCTGCCCAAGACCGAATATCGACTGGCCCCTGCGGGACGTAAGGCCCTGGAACGCTACCTGGACCACATGGAGGCCCTGATTCGCGCTACCCGCGAGAAGTGAAAATTTTTTGCCTTTGTACTTTGTAATATAAAGTACATTACGTTAGTCGGCGGCGGAGAAAGAATCATGCTCGTGCATAACCCTGTTCTCGAAAAACCTGTCCTCCATCCTCGCGCGTCCGTCCCGGCGGCGGCTTCCCAACTGCACGTCGCCATCATCTGCGACGGCAACGGCCGATGGGCCGCCGCTCGCGCCCTGCCGCGCTCCGCGGGACATCGTGCCGGCGCCGAGGCCGCCCGCCGCGTCATCCGCAGCGCGCCGCATCTCGGCATTCACACCCTCACTCTCTTCGCACTCTCTTCCGCAAACTGGAAGCGGCCCCCCGCCGAAGTCGCTGCAATTCTTGAAATCCTCCAGGAATACCTGCTGGCCGAAACTTCCCATTGCCTCGACGAGGGCATCCGTCTGAGCATCATCGGCCGCCGCGACCGTTTGCCCGCGAATCTCCGCGAAACCATCGCCGATTCCGAAGCCCTCACCGCCAAAGGCACCAGGTTGCATCTCCGGTTGGCCATCGACTACTCCGCGCGCCACACCATTTTTCAAGCCGCCAGCAAGTTTTATAAAGTCACCGACCTCTCCAGCGAAGCCTTCAGCGACGTTCTCGCGGAAGTACAGCGCGGCGGCTCCACTGACGTCGATCTCTTGATTCGTACCGGCGGCGAGCAACGCCTCTCCGATTTTCTGCTTTGGGAATGCGCCTTCGCTGAGTTCTGTTTTCTGCCCAAGCGCTGGCCCGATTTCACGCCCAAAGACCTGCGCGACATGATTCTCGAATTCGAGCACCGCGAACGCACCCGTGGTGGCCTGCCCCGGGAATGTGAGCTTTAAACACGCCATCTGGTCGAAGCGCGTCCCAGTTCGCTTGGTAAGACCAATATTCCGTTGAGAATGAATCATTTACACGGCGGCTCGTCAGCCCGGCCGTGCCCAGACGTTTGCCCCACCCCCATCGTCTATACCTCAGGAGAAAGTCATGGGATCTGTGGGACTTACGCTGCCCCGGGAGCATAAACTCTCTTCTGTGGCACGCGACGGGGAGCGGCGAGTGGAACCATTCGGAGGGCAAACGGAACCAGTTCGGACGAGTGAAGAACTTCCCCAAGATGCGGCCACCGCCGCCGCCTGCCTCAGTGGCAACCTTCAAGGCTACGAGCGCCTTTACCAGTGGCAAGGCACGCGCATGAAGAATCTGGCGCGCAATCTTCTGGGTTCGCAGTCCGACGCCGAAGACGCGGTGCAGGAAACATTTTTGAAAATCCAGCGCAGCATTTCCGGATTTCGCGGGCAATCTTCGTTTGTGACCTGGACGTTCCGCATTCTGGTGAACACCTGCCACGATTTGCGGCGCAGTCGCCTGCGCCGGAAAGACCGAGCGAGCGAAGACGTGGACGCGCTGCCCCCGCGCATGGAACTCCGCGCGCCTGGCGCTCACCCCTCGCTCCGCATGGCGCTTGAACGCGCGCTTGCGAAACTCACCGCCCACCAGCGCGATGTTTTCCTCCTTTACGAAGTGGAAGGATTTCGCCACGCGGAAATCGCCGGCATGCTAGAAATCTCCGAAACAGCTTCCAAGAACACGCTCTTCCAGGCCAAGAAAAATCTCCGGACCATGCTGGAACCTCCCCGCAGTTCCGGAACCGGAGGCGCGCAATGAAAATCACATGCAACGATGGTGAACGGATTTTGCTCGACGGTTCACCCGAAGAATGGGCAGCGCTTGAACAGCACGCCGTCACCTGTGCGGCCTGCGGCGAAGAATTGCGCGCCTGGAAGCAGTTGAGTGCAGCTGCTGAAGAAATGCGCGACTACCAGGAAAGCCCGGCTCTTTGGGCCCGCATCGAAACTTCACTCCGTCAGCAACAAGCGGCGCCCGCTCCACGCAAGACCTTTTGGAGTTCCCTCGATTTCTGGCGCCACGCTGCCACCGCGTGGCAGTCGGCCCTCGTCGGCGCGATGGTGGTAGCGCTTGCAGTTTCCAGCGGCTATCTCTACACCCACCGGGCTGGCTCGCTAACAGACCCCGGAAATAGACTGCTCAAGACCAGCGCACTTGCTGAAGTCGAGCGCACGGAACGGGAATACATGGCCGCCATCGATAAACTCGCAGCCGACGCTGGTCCGCAGTTGGGCGCGGACACGCCGTTGATGGCCAGTTATCGCGAAAAACTTCTCGTTCTGGACAGCGCGATCGCCGACCTGCGCGCTCAAGCCGGGGAGAATCCTTCGAACGCGCACCTTCGCTACCAGCTTCTGGCGATGTACCAGGAAAAACAGCAGACCCTGCAGGATGTTCTGGAGACGAAACGATGAACTCTTTCCGCGCAACTAATTCGCCGGTCATGTGCGGCCCTGCTCTGCTGATCGCCTGCTTTTTGACCGTCCCGGCGGTGGCCTCCGCCAACACGGGGCAGGATGCGGCCACGCGCCAGTTTCAGAAAACGCTCCCTCTCGCCGCGGGGCAGACGCTGAGCATTGAAAACAAGTTCGGTGAAATCCGGATTCATGGCGAAAACTCCCACGAAGCGGTTATTTCTGCGACCATCCGCTCGCAAGCGGGCGCGCAGGCCCAAGCTGAAAAGTTTGCCGAAAGCGTGCAGATCGAAGTCAACCAGGACGCGCATGGAATCTCGATTCGCACCGTCGTTCCCTCCGACAGCCCGTTGGTATTCCGTGTGGGCCACAGGAATTCCTACTCCGTCGATTACGACATCGCGGTCCCTTCGGAAGCGAAACTTTGGGTCAAGAACGCCTTCGGCAACGTGGACATTCGCGGCGCCCGCTCCTGGAACGACGTCGAAAACAGCCACGGCCAACTGACGGTTCGCGATGTGGGCGCCGGCAAACTGACCAACTCCTTCGGCGCGGTGGAAGCCGAGGGCGTCATCGGCGATCTGACGGTAATCAACAGCAATAGCACCGCTAGCGTATCCGCAGTGAAGGGAAACGTGGACATCAAGGACCGCTTCGGCTCCATCACGGCGAAGAATATTCAGGGCAGCGTCACGATCGTCGGCGGCAACGGCCCCGTGGAACTTACCGACGCGGGCAACTCCAGGGTGAATAACTCCTTCGGCCCGGTAACGGCGCGCAATATTCACGGCTCTCTCACCGTCAGCAACAACAATGGCGGGATTGAAGCAAACACCGTCAGCGGCGCAGCCGATCTCAACGGCAGCTTCGGCGCGATCACTTTTACAAACGTCACTGGACACGTGAAGTGCACTACCAACAATGGCCGGGTCACAGGTGGACCAACCGGCGAGGATGTTTATGTGCGCAACAGTTTCGGCGAAGTGTCTCTCGAACAGATCAGCGGCGGGGTGGAAATCGAAAACTCCAACGGCTTAATCAGTCTCCGCGAAGTCAAGGGCACTGCAACGCTGAACACTTCGTTTGGGGCAATCGAAGCAAGCGGCTTGCGGCACGGCGTCAGGGCCACCACCGGCAACGGCCGTATTTCGTTAAGCGACATGGGCGGCGATACCTACGCGAAGACAAGCTTTGGCGCTGTGACCATTACGCGGGTGAATGGCAACCTGATCATCGAAAATTCCAACGGCCAGGTAACGGCAAGTTCCGTGAAAGGCGACGCTTCCGCCAAAACCAGCTTTGCCGCGGTTTCACTCGACGATATCGGCGGCAACATCACCGTGGACAATCAGAATGGCGCCGTAATGCTGACCGCGGCGCGTGGTTCGTCAACGTGCAAAAACATTTCCGCGAAGACATCCTTTTCGCCCATTCAAGTTCGCCTTCCGGAAAGCGCGGGGTACACCCTGACCGCGCGCACTTCCTTCGGGCGCATCAACAGCGAATTGCCAATCACTACCAGCGGACAGGTCGGTGGCGATTCTCTGACCGGCAAAATCGGCAATGGCGGCTGCACGCTTTCCCTGACAAACTCCAACGGCAGCATCGAGATTCTGAAGTTGACGAAATAAGCGGACTGCGTGTGGCTGGTGGTTACTGTGCTTTGCGGCGTTCCCGATCCATGGCAAAAGCGCGGCGAAGCACGCGCACGGCGGTTGAAGTCATTTGAAATTTCTCTAATTCCTGTTCCGTCGCGTACGCAATATCCGTAACGTCGCTCCCTGCCCGGGCTTCGCCCGCCCGCCGTTGGCAAAGATAGTCCACGATGACGTAGTGATATTTAGGGCGAGACCTTTCTCTCGCATTGGCCGCCGCGGGATCCAGAAAAATGCGGTCGAACGCCTCAATCATGTCCAGCACCTGCACCTCGAGCCCGGTTTCCTCCAGCAATTCCCGCGCAACGCCTTGCTGCAAAGACTCTCCCAGCTCCAACGTCCCGCCCGGGATCGACCATTGTCCCAACAGCGGCTCGCTGCCTCGCTTGATCAGCAGCGCTTGCTCGTTCTCAATGACCACTCCGCCAATGCCCACCACCGGCCGATCCGGGTACTCTCTCGCCATGGCCTGTTATTCTTTCATCGAAGGTGTTGAGTTACACTGAATAGCCGGTGAATGAACCTCGACTGCAGGTCCATACGCCGGGTATATAATACGCCGGTTGGTGGGTCCTGGGATTGCAAGCTGCGCCGGCTGAAAATCGAATCGGAGGATGGAGACGTGCTCCGCTGCCCTGAATGTTCCGCTGAAATCGATGTGGACGAAGACGAAGTGGAAGAGGGAGAAATCTTGAGCTGCCCCGAGTGCGAATGCGAACTGGAAGTTTCGCAGACGCATCCCGTGGCCCTGAACCCCATTTCCGATGACCTCGACGAAGAAGAAGACGAAGAGGACGAGGACGATGAAGACGCCGAGGACGAAGACGATTTTGATGAAGACGGCGACCTTCCGGATGACGAGGACGACGAGGATGAAGCCGAGGATGAGGACGAGTGAGGCAAGTCCGCGCATTTCACCAGGCATCTTTGTGTTTCCCGTAATCCATCTAATCTGACGTGAGCCCTTCCCCACGCAGCCTTCTGTCCATGCGCTTTCTGACCACAACGCTCTTTTTCGCGACTCTTTTCTTGCCGCTGATGGCTGCGGCCCAGGAACCCGTTTCGCCTTCACCCCCTGCGTCCCCTCAGGCCCCCGCCGGCGCGCCTACACCGGCGCCTGCGCAGGAAAGCTCCAGCACCAGCAGGCACAAAAGCAAAATCCCACCGTTCTTGATTCTCGGCACGGTTTTCAATGAACACGCCCTGGCCTTCCCCGGCGTTGAAATCAGGATCCGCCGCAAGGGTGAGAAGAAGTTCCGCTACGATACCTACACGAATTCGCGCGGTGAATTTGCCATTCGCGTGCCCGACGGCATCGAATATGAAGTGGTGGTCCGCGAGAAGAACTATAAGGAACAATCGCAGGCTTTCGTGGCCAATATGGCGGACGTACAGAAGCGGCTGACATTTAAACTGGAAAGCACCAGGCCAGCAAAGGCAGGAGATACAAAATGAACAACGCACGAAACATCGCGGCGCTTTTCAGCCTGCTTTTTCTTTTTGTGTTTGCCGGCGCCGCCCAGGATTCCAAGAAAGAAACGCAACTGCGCACCGTGCGCGGGGTCGTCAGCGACAAATCGGAAAACCCATTGCCCAATAGCGTCGTGTTCCTGAAAAATCTGCGCACCAACGCTGTCCGCAGCAATTTTGCCGATGCCGACGGAAATTACCGGTTCAGCGGCCTGGACCCGAACGCTGACTACGAAGTGCATGCCGAATTCGAAGGGGCGAAGTCTCCCGTGCGCAACGTTTCTTCCTTGGATAACCGTAAGGAAATGGTCGTCAATCTGAAAATCGAGCGGAAGAAAAGTTGAGGAGCCGCTGTTCGGGCGAAGCGTTGATCTCATAAGTTCTTTTATTTGAATAACATTTGTCTTCAAGAAACACGCCGCGAGTCTCTTTGGCAATTGCCAGAGTGCCTTCTGTTACCATTAATAGGAGCGTGTTTCTCGATCCGCGCATCGCACAGCAGGTAGCGGCAGTTTCGAGCAGTTCTTTGTCCGGCCTTGGGGGGCCTGGACGATGGGTTACAGGTCCTGGGATTTCGCCGCCGCGTTCGCAGCACTTCTCGCCAGGCGGCCGATGGAACGGGGTAAGCAGTCAATCGGAATTGAGTCGTTGGGGATTGTCAGGAGAAGGTTCTCCGCCCAGGAAAGCTGCTCCCCCAAGTAAACTGAAAGAAAGGTTTTCCAAGTCTTTGCATGAGCCGCAACATTAATCCAGTCCTATCCCTGTTTTCCCAGCCTGAAAACAGCCCGCTTTCGAACGAGAACCACCGCCGCTGCGCCGGGTTTCGGGTTTCGCGAACGATCCTCGCTTTCGTTCTGTTATTCGCGGCTGTTTCCGGTTTCGCGCAAGACGTTTCCCCGAAGAAAACCAGCGCTCAGGCAGGGGCAATTCGTGGAGTCGTCACGACGGTGCAGGACAATACGCCTTCCGGCGTGGCCGGAATCTCGGTGAAACTCACCGGCGATCCACTGCACGGTACTCCCCGGAGCGCTGACACCGATGAGCATGGCGCCTACGAGTTCCAGAGTCTCGAGCCCGGCACCTACACCCTTTCGATCACACTGCAAGGCTTCAAATCCATTTCTAAATCCGTTGTCCTGGCCCCTAAACAGCAAATGGTCCAGGATTTCACCCTTGAACTCGACGTTGTCGCCGAGAAAGTCGAAGTGAAGGAAACTGCCGCCTCCATTTCCACGGAGACTGCCGCTCCGCCTCCGGCTACCGTCACAAACGTGGAACTCACCACCATTCCCACGCCGCAGGAAAAAGTAAAAGACATTCTTCCGTTCACGCCTGGAGTCATCAAGACGCTCGACAGCAAACTGACACTCAAAGGCGCCGACGAAAATCAGAGCTTGTTGCTTGTCAATTCCGCGCGCACCACCGATCCGGTCACCGGAAGTTTCGGCGTTCCCATCCCCACCGACGCCGTCGAATCCTTCGCCGTCTACAAAACCCCGTATGATTCCAGCTTGGGCAGTTTTTCCGGCGGGCTAACTACTATTGAGACCAGGCCGCCTGACGACCAGTGGAGCTTTAAAGTTCGGGGAATCGTTCCTTCCGTCCTTGGCAAAAATGGCAGCATGGTCGGCCTCGCCGAAGCTATTCCCGGCGTCTCTTTCGATGCCCCGCTGGTCCCGCACAAGCTGCTGTTTTCCGAGTCCTTCCAGTATGAAATGAAAAAGACCACGGTTGAGGGCCTCCCCTGGCCGTTCGATATCAGCAAGCGCCAGGG
>Ga0210403_10002590_pt1 | contig 16251 bp, 12 predicted proteins | sample IncBWC19MmetaG_FD_150863 | JGI IMG/M metagenome (GOLD analysis project Ga0210403, IMG submission 150863) | Forest soil microbial communities from Barre Woods Harvard Forest LTER site, Petersham, Massachusetts, United States - Inc-BW-C-19-M | ecosystem: Environmental > Terrestrial > Soil >... | reverse complement strand
CCGGCGGACGACATCGTTGTTCCTGCCTCGGCATGGAAATGAGATAGGCGGGATATCGAGGCCCCGGGCTATGCGGGGGCTCGACGATGGCAGAGCGGAAGGAAAGCGAGCGGGAGGGGCAAGCCCCTCCCCTACAGCGCAGGAGGGTTTGCCCGATCGTTCGTACTCCCGCTGCTGCAGCTATTCCTCTGGAAGTTTGTCCTGGAGTTCACTGGCCAGCTTGCGTACATCTGTTGTTTTGCTGAAGGACTGAACTTCTTGCTTCGAGGAATCCACGTTCACGCCCATGTGCAGGCAGAGTTTCTGCAACATCTGAAGAATGGTGGTGAGTTCTTGTTCCGAAAGCATGCCGACTTGAAGGTCGAGGTGCGAGCGGCGTTCGGATTGGCGGGACATGCGGCTTTGGCTGATCAGCACGAAGATCGTCAAGAACACGCTTTCGGAAGAGACGACGAGCGCCAGGACGCCAAAAGGAAACGGATCGAAGGCCTTGAGTCCTGGGATTACGCGGAGGTTAAACAGGCACCAGCCGGAGATGAGAATCAGTTGAGCGAGCAGGAATCCCATATTGCCGACGAGTTTTGTAATGAGGTCACTAAAGCGCTCGGTGGGAGTGCGGCGATCACGGGCGTCGTGCTCCAGCTCGGCGATGGCATCAATATTGAACTGCGTGGGATTCGCAGCAGCTTTGCGCGGCAATGCATTGTCCATGGGTTAGCTCCTAGAAACTGTTCTTGAAGATACTGCGCTAGCGGGGGAACTGCGGGCAAACTCTACTTTCTCATGAAATGGGCTGCCTGCCCGTTAGCTGACTGGAAGTGTGACCATTGGGCACAGCGGGAGGGGCAAGCCCCTCCCCTACAACCCTGGATGCAAGACGGGCACGGCGTGCCGTGCCCCTACGGAAAATGCGACGGCGTGCTAGTGGATGAAGCTCAAACCACTTGGGATGAATTGGGGGAAGACGTAGGCATACAACATCACAATCACGCCAACTATGCTGGCTAGGGCTACCGAGTGCCAGAAGACGAAGCGGAAGATGGAGCCTTCCTGGCCGACCTGATTGGTGGCGGCGGTGGCGATGCAGATGGATTGGGCATCGATCATTTTGCCCATGACGCCGCCGGCGCTATTGGTGGCGCACATCAGGATGGGGCTGAGGTTGAGCTGCTGGGCGGTGATTTTTTGCAGGCCGCCGAAGAGCACGTTGGAGGAGGTGTCGCTGCCGGTGAGGGCGACGCCGAGCCAGCCGATGAAAGCGCCGAAGAAGGGGAAGAACCAGCCGGTGCGCGTGAAGGCCAGGCCGAGGACGGCGTCCATGCCGGAGTAGCGCGTGACGTAGCCGAGGCCGAGCATGCAGGTCATAGCCACGATGGCGAAGCGCAGGCGGAAGAGTGTGCCGCCGAAGATTTTTATGATTTTGCCGAGGCCGAGGCCAAGGATGATGCCTGAAATGAGAGCGGCCAGGAAGCAGGCTGTGCCAGTGGCGGTGAGCCAGTTGAAGTCGAAACGCGCGGCTTCGGCGGCGGGTTTTGCGACTACTGGAGCGGTGCGAAAGACCTTCGCGTGGAGCCCGGGCCAGTCCCATCCGGCTGGGCCGGGGCGGTTCTTGCCGTCGGGCATGACGACGGTGAAAGCGGGAGTGGTGGCTTTGTTCATGGCGAGCTTGATGCTCGGCAAGCCCCACGCCAGGACGAGCAGCGAGAGGATGGCGAAGGGGAGCCAGGCTTTGGCGATTTGGCCTGCGGTGTAGCGCGTGCCAGCGAGGGATCGCTGACGGATTTTCCATTCGTCGCCCATGGTGTCGGTTACGGAAGTCTGTGCTGCGGCGTCGCCTTTGGCGGCGTCGGCTTCGCGCTCTTCGGGGAAGCGCCAGATGCGCTTGGGCTTCCAGAAGCGGAGGAAGAGCATAGTGGCGAGGAGAGAGACGACGCCGGCGGCGATGTCCACGAGATTGCTGTCCATGTGGTTGGCCCAGAACCATTGGGTGCCTGCGAACGAGATGCCGACGACGAGGATCGCGGGAAAAACTTCCCACGTTTCTGACCAGCTAACCATGGCGCGAACGAGCCAGAAGGGAACGATTACCGCGGTGATCGGGAGAATGCGGCCGATCATGGCGCTGAGATCGCTTTCATTAAGTGCGGTGACGGAAGCGAGCGCGTGGACGGGAGTGCCGATGGCGCCCCAGGCGACGGGAGCGGTGTTGGCGATGAGGTTGAGCGCCGCGGCGTGAAAAGGTTTGAAGCCGAGGCCAATCATGAAAGCCCCGGCGATGGCGACTGGCGCGCCGAAACCGGCGCAGCCTTCGATGAAAGCGCCGAAGCAGAAAGCGACAAGGAGGAGTTGGAGGCGGCGGTCGGGAGTGATGGCGGCGACGGACTGCTTCATGATTTCAAATTGGCCGGTTTCGACGGAGATATCGTAGAGAAAGACGGCGGCGATGACGATCCAGACGATTTTGAGGAGACCGTAGGCGGAGCCGTAGAGAAAGCTGCTGACGGCCATCTGCGCGGGCATGTGGAAGACAAGGATGGCGCAAAGAATTGCGGTGGCCGCGCCGGCGACGGCGCAGAGGTGCGCGCGGACTTTGAAGCCCGCGAGCAAACCGAGCAGAACGACGACGGGCAGAGCGGCGACGAGAGTGGAGAGCCACCAATGGCCCAGTGGATCGTAAACTTGATTCCAAGTCACAGCGAGTCCTCCAGAGGAAAGTAGAGCGTCGTCTCAGGTGCTGAACCGCGAAAGATGCCATGCGCGAGGCAGAGCCGTAGGGACTCGTTTGCCGCCGCCAACAGGTAACGCATGGATTTCGGATGTTGAGTTACCCTCTTGGCCGAATATTGTCAAGAGGGAAGTCTTGTCGTGCGAGTAGCGGACGGTGAGCATGGACCGTGGCCGAAACGGCATCTATACTCACAGCATGCATTCGAATACGGAACTGCTGGGGGCGCTGCGGAAGTATTGGGGTTACGACGCGTTCCGTCCCTTGCAAGAAAATATTGTGAAGAGCCTGCTGGGCGGCCGGGATACGTGCGTGGTGATGCCTACCGGCGGCGGAAAATCGCTCTGCTATCAGTTGCCGGCCGCGATTTTGCAGGACAAGACGGTGATTGTGGTGTCGCCGCTGATTGCGCTGATGCAGGATCAGGTGGCGCAGCTCACGCAGATGGGGATTCCTTCGGCGCTGTTGAACAGTTCGCTGGCAGGCGATGTGCAGTCGTGGGTTTCGCACAAGGCGATGGAAGGGGCGTACCGGCTCTTGTATCTTTCGCCGGAGAGGCTGGCGCGCGAGGACACAGTCGGGTGGCTGCGGCGTCTGCCAATTTCGTTTTTTGCGATTGATGAAGCGCATTGTATTTCGGAGTGGGGACACGAGTTCCGGCCGGAATACCGGCAGCTGAGTTCGCTGCGGAAACATTTTTCGGGGCTGCCGATTGCGGCGTTTACGGCGAGTGCGACGAGGCAGGTGCGGCACGACATTATTGCGCAGCTGGAGTTGCGGGAGCCGGACAAATATATTGCGAGTTTTCACCGGCCAAATTTGCAGTACATCGTGAAGGAATGCGCGGGGAAGACGCAGGATGAGTTGCTGATCCGGGCGTTGCGGAAGTACGCGGATAGCAACGTGATTGTGTACGCGCCGACGATTGCGCGGGTCGAGGAGACCGTGGATTTTTTGGCGGAGCAGGGAGTCTCGGCGATTGGATATCACGGGAAGATGGATAGCGACACGCGGAGAAAGAATCAGGAAAAGTGGATGTCGGACGAAGTGCGCGTGCTGGTGGGGACGGTTGCCTTTGGATTAGGGATAAACAAGGCGGCGGTTCGGGCCGTGATCCATCTGTCCATGCCGAAATCGATCGAGCAGTATTACCAGGAAGCGGGGCGCGCGGGGCGCGATGGAGAACCGGCGGATTGTATTTTGCTTTGGCAGAAGCGGGATGTGGGATTGCTGACGTATTTCGTGCAGCAGCTCACCGATGAGGCGGAGAAAACGCGGGCTTGGCAGCGGTATCGCGAAATTCGCGAGTTCGTGGAAGCGGGTAAGTGCAGGCATCACCAGATTTGCTCGCACTTTGGAGAGATTCGGAAGTGGAATGCCTGCGGGGCTTGCGACGTGTGCGTTGGAGAGCCGGAGTGGCTGGCGGCGGCTGTGGCCATCCGGAGAGTGAAAAAACGCGCGGCAGCGGCTGGAGCCGGCGGCAGCACGAGCTTTCAGGCCAAGGAAACTCGGAGAGAGCCAACCCGGACTGCAGCAGGAGATCCAAGCGCGAGGAGTTTGACCGCGGGGATCGACCCAGAGCTACGCGAATATCTGCGCGAGTGGCGACGAACTACGGCGAGAGAACGAGGCACCGCGGCGTTTATCGTGATGCATGATACCTCCCTCGATGAACTCTGCCGAGTGCAACCGCGGACGCTGAGCGAGCTGCGGCGCGTTTCTGGCTTCGGGGATAAGAAGACGGAGTTGTATGGCCAGAGGATACTGGACGCTCTGACGGAGTTCGCGCGAGGAGCTCGGGCGGCGAAGCAGGATGAGGAAAAGGTGAAGCCAGCGGAAGAGACGATGCGATTGCTGGCGGAGGGGCAGACCTTTGAGGAGATTGCCAAGGCGCGAGGGCGGCAGCTTTAGAGCGTGGTGAATTTAGTCGTGAGTTTGATGGAAAGAGGGGAACTGGAGTTTCAGGCGAGTTGGATACAGGGCGAGAAATTAGCGCAAATCGAAGAGGTTTGCGGACGGTTGGGAACGGAGCGGCTGAAGCCGGTAAAGGATGCGCTGCCGCCGGAAATTACCTACGAGGAGATAAAACTCGTAGTTGCGCGGCTGCGGCTCGAGCAAGAGGATGAGTCGGAAGCGCTGCACCAGTCACGCTGAAGAAAATTGAGATTATTTAGCTGCGTAAGATTCAGAATTGTGCGAGTCGACCAGAAAAGCGGCAGCAGAGTTGCCGCACTCCAAAGAATTTATAGGGCCGAGGAGACGGACGTGCCAGCGGCGGCGAACACAGTGTCCATTTCTGCTTGCGCGAAGGACAGGAAACACTGCACAACGACGGGATCGAATTGCGTGCCGCTGCATTGAATGAGGCGGCGGACGGCTTCTTCGTGGGGAAGGCCTTTGCGGTACGGGCGCGAAGAGACCATGGCGTCGAAGGCGTCGATGACCGTCACAATGCGAGAGACGATCGGGATTTCCGTTTCTTTGAGGCCGGCTGGATAGCCCCTGCCGTTGAATGATTCGTGGTGGTGGAGGATTTCGAGAGCGGCGCGTTCGAATCCGGGAAGCATGCGCAGAACCGCCCAGCCGTACTCGGGGTGCTTTTTCATCAGGGCGTATTCTTCATCGTCCAACTTGCCGGGCTTCTTTAGGATGGAATCGGGAACGCCAACTTTACCGATGTCGTGAAGGAGTGCGGCGACTTCGAGATTTTGAAGTTCACCTTCGTCGAGGCCGAGTTCCTGGCCGACGCGCATGCCCCATTCCGCGAGGCGCGTGCTGTGCACGCCGGTATTGAGATCCTTCAAATCCAGAAGCTGATTGAAAGCGCAGATGACCGAGGTGCGAAGAGCCGAGACTTGTTCCTCGACCTGTTTGACGCGGATGGATTCCGGCGCCCAAGGAAGGCTGGAGCTCATGTTGAGCACCGGAATCATCTGATCCGCCACGTTGCTTACTGGTTTCCGCTCGAGCTGTTCACCCAGGCCGAGATCGCTTGGTAGACATCCAGGCGGCCATGGTTGAGGTCGGGGGTGAGCTGAATCGCATGAGAGAACGCGCTGGCGGCGCTCTTCTGGTTGAGTGACGACTTGACGCTTAGCATCAGATCGGCAGATCCCGCAACGAGCGGCGAACTGAACGACGTGCCGGAGGCGGCCGCGTACGTGCCACCAGGGAAAGTGCTGATGACGTATTCCCCGGGTGCGGCGATCCAAACGTCGGTGTTGCCGTAGTTGGAGAAGGTCGAGCGCGTGTCGTAGTCCGTTGTGGAAGCAATACCCATCACGCTGGAGTTAAGCGCAGCCGGATAGACGGGAGAGCTGGTGCTTTCGTTGCCGGCGGCGGCCACGAGAACAAGGCCGGACTGGTTGGCGTACGAGATGGCTTGCGAGAGTGCTTGCGACGGGCTGGATACGTCGAAGCTCATGTTGACAACGTTGGCATGATGTTGGACCGCGTAGTAGAGAGCGGCGACGATGTTGGAGAGGTAGCCCTGGCCGTTGGAGCCAAAGGCTTTAAGAGGAAGAATTTGCGCTTTGGGCGCGACGAGGTGGATGAGGCCTGTGGTCATGGTGCCATGGCCGAAGTCAGAGGTGGAACTGCCACCGTTATCGAGGACCGCAGCTGAGGATTGATCGAGAACAGCGGCGCTGGACTGTTGAACCATAACGGGTTGCTGGTTCTGTGAGCTAGCGCTGGTCTCCGGCTGCAACTGGGGAACATCGAGCCATTCGGAAGCACCGGGCTGATTGCGGGTAAAGTCGTAGCCTTGCAGCAGAACTGGAACAAGAACGGGGTGGTTGACGTCTACCCCGGTATCAATGACTGCCACGATTCCTGCCCCGGCGATGTTGAAGCCGTTCTGGGCATCAGTTAACCGAATAATCTGGGCAGCGGGTTGTGCGGCATATCCGTGCGTGACCACGGTCCCGTAGTAGTTGACCGGAGCCGTGTCGTACAGCCCTGAGGGAATCGTATTAATAGGCCGTTGAGGGAGCGGCAAGAGCCGATCGGCTTCAACGCTCTGAATTCCAAGCAGTTGTTCGAGGAGGTTCCCGACGAGGCCGAGGAGATTCTGGATCAGATTGCCCGTCGAAGTCACCAGGTAGGTCTGGCCGAGGTTGCCGTCCAAGGAGCCTTGGACTTGGCAGTTTGCCGAGAGGCAGAGCTTCAGGACAGAGCCTAAGCCTCCGGTGGTGCGGACAATGTAGCGGTTCTGCGCCGGCGCGGACGGGGCCGCGAAAGCGAAACAAGCGGTTAGAATCAATAAGATGCCGAGGTTGCGTTTCATAGTGTGTATAGTCCCTTTCGGGTCTCCTACTTCCGAACCAGCCACATATCCGCGCAAAGGGATAACCCGCTAAGTATGGCGGAATCTTCCTTTTGTGCAAATAGTACGGGTGGTTTCTTGGTGCCATTCAAAAGTTACAAGGGATCTTGGTACTTCCGTACCAAAATGGGACACCCTTGTAAAAGTCGTTCCCGAGGCCAAGTTCACGATTTGCCTCCGGGTAAGTTGCCCAAAGCATTCCGCAAGGAAATGACGATGGGCTCTTCGGCTTCGCCGGGGATGGTGAGTTCCAGATCACTGGTGTTCTCGAGTTCGCTGGAGAACTCGCCGAATTGGTTGGTGGCGGCAACAACGGTGTTCCCGCGATGATTTGAGATCGTGACTTGAATATCGCGGCCGATGACGCCCGGGTGGCCGAGATCGAGGAGTTGGCCGGTGATGACCAGGCGATTGGTGCCCGGCTTGGGCTCGATCTGAATATCGATTTGGTAGGGGTCAGCTCGGTAAAGCATTTGTCTTGTGCCTATTACAATGGATCGAGAGCCGGCAACGGCTGGCTGCAGGAAGCTGTCGAAGAGCACTTCGACGAGGCTGCGCGATTCTTTCGGCGGTGTATTTAACCGGGTGGTTAAATACGCTGCTTTGGCCAGGCGCACGGTACTCGCTGGAGGCTGATAGTTGGCCTCCGCGGCGGCCGTTTTGCTGACCTTTTGCCATAGGGAAGCTGTTTCCTTGCAGGGCTTGCAGCCGGTTGCGAGGTGGTTTTGCATAACTTTCTGCCGTCCGGCTGTGACCGTGTGATTCACGAAGTCGACCCACTCCTCTGTTGAATAATGCTTCATATCGCTTCCCCCCCTAATTTCCTTCTTCGCTCCTCCGCTCCCCAGCGGCGGCGACGGATCAACCTCTCCCATCGCATAAGGGAGGGTGGGAGGGCTAAAAATATAGGCTGGGTGAGATTTAATTAAGTCTTTTATTTACAGATAGTTGACCGACAAGAACGAAGGGGGCCCAGAAGTAGGGGTGGGGATTTTGCTGGCGGAGCTCTTTCATAGCGGATTGTAAGGATGTCGCCATGTCGCCGGTTTCGATGAAGCCCTTATAGAAGGACTGCATGAGCTGGGAGGTGCTGCTGTCGTGGACATCCCACAGTGAAAGGAGCAGGGAGGACGCACCGGCGCAAAAGAGGCCGCGCTGCAGGCCGAGGAGTTCGTCGCCGGCGGCGACAAAGTTCATACCGGTGGCGCAGCCGCTGAGAGTGACATGGCGGGCCGAAAGGCGCATTTGATAGAGATCATAGAGGTTAAGGTAGCCATCGCCGAGGCGGATGCCGGAGAACATAGGGTTGTCCTGGCGGTATGTGCCGTGGGTGGCGACATGGAGGAGAGAACTTTGAGAGCCTTTGGTCTTGAGGACTTCCGTGGACGCTTGGTCGCCCAGGAAGAGCTCCGCGCCGGGGAGTATCGAAGCTACGGATTGCACTTCGTCCAGGATTTGGGGGGCGCGCTCATCCGGGATGCCCAGGACCAAAGAGGCTGACAAGTCGCTGGCGGGTTTTTCCTGGCAGAGGGCGAAGACCGTGGCACTGGGCGCGTAGGAAATGGTGTGCGTGTCGCAGAGGTAGGCGTCGCCGTTTTTCAGTGCATGGAAAGGAAGGAAGTGCAGTGGGCCGTGAGGGACGAAGATCAAGTGTTTGGCATTGCTGAGGTGCGGGCGGAGTGGTGCGATTAATTCCGCATACAGAGCTGCGAGATGGCTCTGAGTGGCTTGCAGCAGGGGCTGCGCGAAGCGCTGCGTGTAGGTCGCTCCCATTCGGAATTTGGAGAGTTGGAAACGGAGGAGATGCAGAAAATGAACCACGCGGGAGAAAACGGTGATGGGCTTGATCTCGATGGAATTGCGCGTAAGGACCGCGGCAACCAGGCGATCGCCCGTCGAATAATATTCGATGAGAGCTGAGTCTACGGGGATAGCGGCTTGCAATTGTTCCAGAGAGAAATCGGTAGGAGATTCGAGAGTGGCGTTTTGACGTTCGTGCGCGGGAAGTTCGCGAAGAGTGCGCAAGAGTTCGTTTTCGTGAGAGAGAGCTTTTTCCTGGAGTTGCTGGAGGCGCTTGGCGGAATCCTCTTCGGGGCGGAGTTGTTCGAGTTCGATGCGGTGGTAATACCAGTTTAATTCTTCGCGAAGATCGCGAATCCGGCGAACGAGTTCACTCTGGCCGGAGTCGCCGAGAGGGAGGCTCTGGCCGCTTTGAAAAATCATTTCGGTCATGCTGCGGGACTTTGCGGCTTCGATGCACGAGAAGGCTTCAGCGGCGGAGGAATCGCCACTGTCGCCGCTGAGGTGCAAGTCGACGAGAGCCTCATAGACTTGCAGGCGGTTCTTGACGAAAGAGATTTTCAGCTCTTCCGCGTGCAGACGGCTGCGGAGGGCTTCCAAGGATTTGCGGGCTTCCTGATAGGCAGCGTAGGCAGCGGGGCGATCGCCGCGGGTTTGCGCGAGCTGGCCGCGAAGGAAGTGCGTCTGGTAAGCGAGAACGGGAGCCTGCAGGCCGGAGATTTTGGCGATGGCGGCGTCCGTTTCCGATTGTGCGGCGGGAAGTTCGCCAACTTGCAGCGCAATCCGGGCAAGCAGGAGATGCGCAAGAGCAGACTTGCCGGGCAGAGGAGATTGATCGAAGAATTTGGCTGCGCCAGCGCAGAGACGGCGGGCTTCAAAGTAGCGGCCTTCATGGAAGAGCAGGAGGCCTTGATAGAGATCGAGAAGCCAGGGCCAGACGAGATTTTTCTCGTTGGCGAACATAGCGCGGGCTTTTGTGAAGAGCTCAAGTGCGTGGACGGTTTTTCCCTGCTGGCCGTAGGCGATAGCTCCGTTTGCCAGGGTTTTAGCGGCTTCGTAGCCCATGCCGAGTTTTTCGAAGCGAAGAAAGCCTTCGTGGGCGATCTCGCGGGCTTCTTCGCTGAGGTTGAGCTCGAGATAAATTTCCGAGAGATCGAGATGGCAGAGAGCAAAGTGGTAGGCGTCGCCGGAGAGTTCGCAGGCGCGGCGTGTGGCGAAGAGCATTTCGATGGCGCGGCTGTACTCTCCGCGGAAGTAGTAGAGGTAAGCGATGTTGTAATCGGCCTGGTCGCGGAGGAGCGGCATTCCGTAGCGTTCGCACGCTTCGCGTGCTTTCTTGTAGCAGTCTAGCGAGCGCGGGAAGTCATTCAAGCTGATGAGGCACATGGCCATGTTACTGAGTACGACAGCGATACCTTCGGCGTCTTTATAGGGAAGGAGACCTTCGTAGGCCCGCTCGTATTGAGAGATGGCTTCTTCGAAGCGATCCTGACGGTGATAGACGTTGCCGAGATTGATGTCGAGACGCGCCAAGCGCCAGGGGTCGTTGATGCGCGTGAAGATTTCTTTGGCGCGATCGGCGGCTTTGAAGGCTTTGTCATATTCGCCGAGCAAGATGAGGGGCTGGATGGAACTGCTCAGAGTTCGCGCGGCTTCTTTTTCATTGTTCAAGGCTTCATAGAGTTCAACGGCCTTTTCGTGATGCTCGACGGCGGAAGCATTGTTTCCGCAGGCATAAAGAGCGTTGGCTTTGGCGCGCAGGCCGAGAGCGAGGCTCTCTTTCTTTCGCATTTTCCTGGCGATCAAGACGGCGGCTTCAGAGAGGTTCACGGCCTGGCGCGTGTCGATGCGGACGCGCTCAACAACCAGGCGTGCGAGGCGCTCGACGACGTCGCTGCACAGCAGTCCGCGATGGCGGGCGAAGAATTTCTGTCGAGCGGAATCGGTATCGACATGAGCGAGTTCCAGAAGGAGTTCTTGCCGTGAATTTGTCTTGATAGCGGTGGGCATCAGTCAAATCCCAGCTCGCCGAGATGTTTGCGGAGGCGATCCATGCACTTCTGGCGGGTGAAACCGATAGAGCCGACGGCGAGCCCGAGTTCGGCAGCGACTTCGCTATAGGGGCGCGCAGGAGTTTCGAAGAAAAGAAGTTCAACGAGGCGACGGCATTGCGGCGAGAGAGAAGCCATGGCGTCGCGCAGCATCTGTTCTTCCTGCGTTTGTTGAATCAGAGTTTCGGCAATCGCCGGCGTCTCGGGTTCGGGAAGGTCGGCGTCGCCGTCGCGGCTGACGACGCGCTGCTGTTGGCGCTTCCAACGGTAGCACTGATGATGTGCGACCTGCATGAGCCACTTCGGAAGGGCTCGGGGTTCGCGGAGTTCGGGGAGGCGATTGAGAAGCTCGACGCAAGTGACTTGGAAGATTTCGGCGGCTTCGTGGGGAGGCAATCTGTATTTGACGGGGATCGAATAGATGAGCGCTTTGTACTTTTCGATGAGAAGAGACCAGGCTTCTTCGTTGCCGGAGAGGCACTCTTTCACGAGACGTTCATCGCTCCGCGCGCTAGGAGCTTTCTTCGATGGTTTGGTGAGTACTGGCGTCATCGACCGGTACTCTCCGCGCCATTGCGGAAATAAAGTTGCTCGACGTTCCAGAGGACGTAGGGTTCAAGAACGGCGGGATGGAGATTGGCAAGAGAATTTTTTGCGCCGACGAGAATGTCGGGGCTCGCGAGAAAAATCATGGGCTGATTCTCGGCGAGGATTTCCTGCACGCGGTCGTAGAGTTTTTTGCGTTGATCGTAGCCGGGTGTGGAGAGCTGCTGCTCCATGAGGCGGTCGATTTCGGCTTCCCAGGGGGTGGCGGGATGGGATTGCGAGGGGTTCCACAAATGGGTTCCACCGCTTGATAGCCAGACGTTGAGATCGGGAGTAGGGTCCGCGTCGAAACTGACGAGGCCGAGTAAGCAGGCGTCGTACTCCTTGGTTTGCGTGACGCGATCGATCAGGGAGCGGAATTCGAGGGGGACGACTTGTATGTGCATGCCGAGTTGCTTCAAATCATCTTGAATGAGCGTGGCCATTTTGGTGCGGTCGGCGTTTGATGAGCTCGTGAGGATTGAAAATTCGACGGGCTTACTCTCCGGGTCGAGGAGTGCTGATTCGCCATTCGGCGAGGAGGACCAGGAAAAGCCGGCCTCTTTCAGAAGTGCGCGGGCGCGCTCGAGCGAGCGGGGAGAATGCGGGATAGACGAATTCACCCAACGGCGATTGCCTGGCGTTACGGGGCCCCAGAGGGCTGCGCCGCGTCCTTGATAGACGAGGCGGACGATGGCCTCGCGATCGACGGCAGCGGAGATGGCTTGGCGAAACCTCACGTCGCGGAACCATTTTTGTTTTCGGGCGAGATCGGCGGAAGATTTTTCGCCGAGGTCGTTGAGGTTGAAGAAGAGGAAGTTGTATTCGAGGCCTGGGCCTGCATCGGACATCGAGTAGCCGCGCTGTTGGCGCCCGAGGACAGAGAAGTTTTCGGCGCTGAGGCGGGAGATGATGTCCGTCTCGCCGGATTGAAAGCGAAGAACCTGGGCGTCTGCGCTAGGGACGAAAAGAAAAACAAGTTCGTCGAGATAGGGGAGACGGTTTCCTTTTGAGTCGGTCTTCCAGTAGTACGGATTGCGCTCTAGAACTAGCTTTTGGCCTGCGACGTATTCTTTCAAGCGAAAGGGGCCGAGACCGGCCCACTCGCTCGGCGGAGTGGCGGTGGTCCAGAGTTGGCCGAGCTTTCCTTCCTGGTATGGTTTCTCGAGCAGATGGCGCGGCAAGATGGCGAATCCGTCGAAGAGTCTTTCTTCGACGCCGTCGGGCTTGGCGAATTGGAAGACTAACGTTTGCGCGTCCACTTTGCGGACGGTGATGGGCTTGCCGCCAACGATGAGCTGATCGCGCTGGGCCGCATGGACATTTTCATCGAGGTAGACGCGAAAGGTGAAGAGAACGTCGTCGGCGTCGAGCGAATGGCCATCGGAGAAACGCAGTCCCAGACGAAGAGTGAGCGAGTATTGAAGGCCGTCCGGGGAGATTTTCCAGGATTTGGCGAGAGCGGGCTCTGTGAGTTGGGTGGCGCGATTGATATGAACGAGGTCGGACTGCATTGCGCCGATGACTTCACGAGAGGGCGCGTCAACGGCAGTGAGAGGATTTAGAGTTTTCGGCTCTGCGCGGAGCGAAATAACGAGACGTCCGCCGGAGTGGCCGATATCTCCGGGCAGCGAGAGCAGTTCTTCCTTCGGATTGGTTTGCTGCGGGAGCGGGGATCCCAGTGTTGGCAGCGCGGTGGTCGAAGCGCAAGCCAGGATAAGGCTCAAGGTGATGACGCAGCGCCGGGGGAAGGAGCGTTGTTTTCTCACGATGGGTTCCAGAGATCCTTCTCACCTATCTTGTACGCGACGGTGCGCTGCTGCAATGCACTCGCGAGACGAAGGTATCCGAGAAAGAACGGGACTATTGCCAGAGCGGGTAAGTACATCCACCAGTAGGAGACCAGTACGTTGTATTGCTGGAGGCTCGCGAGGAGATTGCCCCAGCTGGAGAGGGGTTCGGGGACGCCGAGGCCGAGGAAGGAAAGTGTCATTTCGGCGAGGACGAATTGGGGGATGAGAATGGCTGCCTGGGTGAGGATGACGCCCGCTGTCTCGGGCAGGATGTGGCGGCGCAACAAATAGAGATCGGAAGCGCCGAAGCCGCGGGCGGCGCGTACGAAGTCGCGTTCCTTTACGCTGAGGACGACTCCCCGAACCAAGCGAGCAGGCCTCGCCCAGCCGACCATGCCGATAACGACCACGACGAGGAGAAAGGAATCGAACGGGCTGACGGTTAGAGGCAAAAAGGCGCGTAAGGCGAAGAGGAGATAGAGCCACGGGAGCGCGAGGAAAAGTTCGGCGATACGCATCAAGAATTCGTCGCGCCAGCCGCTGAAGTAACCCGCAGCCATACCGATCAGCGCTCCGAGGAGGAGAGTGACTCCTGCGCCAAGGAGACCGGCGAGGAGGGAGACTTGGCCGCCGTAGAGAATGCGGGAGAGTTGATCGCGGCCGAAAGCGTCGCTGCCAAGCAGATAGATTCGGCCACCTTCGGCGCCGAAGAGATGCAGGCGGGATGGCAGGACTCCGAGCAGGCGATAAGCAGCACCGCTCTCAAAAAATTTGAGGGGGACGGCCGTGGTTGTGTTTTCTTCGTATTGATCGAATGAACCTTCTCGCGGACGAAGTGGATAGAAAAAAGGGCGCGCGTGAATGTGGCCTTGCGCGTCGATCAAATGTGCGTGCATGGGAGGAAGATAAGGATGCTCGCGGTCTTGTTCGACAGGATCGTAAGGTGCGAAGAATCCTGCAGCGGCAACGATCCCGTGAAGAAGCAGCAGGATGACAAACCATTTCGCGAGTCTGCGGGGTTGTTTCATTTTGCGCTCGCGGCTATGCGGATACGTGGATCAGCCCAGTAGAGCAACACATCCGCGAAGAGATTTCCTGCGACGAGGAAAAGCATCGAGAGCAGGACGCCGCCGATCACTACATAGAGATCGCGAGCCAGGATGGCTTCAAGCAGGAGAGGGCCAAGACCGGGCCAGCTCATGATGACTTCGACGAGTAGAGACCCGCTCAAGAGTGTGCCAACGCTAAATCCGAAAAGAGAAATCAGGGGATTTGCCGCAGCGCGAAGTGCGTAATGATAAAGAAGCTTCCGATCGGAGATGCCGTGGCTGCGGGCCGCACGCAGAAATGGTGCGCCAAGAACTTCGGTGACGGAAGCGCGAACGTGGCGCACGAGCATTGGGAGAGTTCCGAGGACGAGAGCAACGACCGGGAGCGTCATGTGGGAGACGAGGTCGCGGAGTTTGTGAAGAGGCGACAGTTCATCAAAGCCGACAGAGACAAGGCCACCCGTTGGAAACCAGCCAGTGCGCACCGCCAAGATCAACAAGCCGAGAGCGAGGACCAGATCGGGGACCACGAGGAGAGTTGCCGTGGCCCAAGAGAGAACGCGGTCGGGCGCGCGACCGAGTTGCGCGGCGCTCCAGACGCCGAGGGGGAGGGCCACAAGCCAGGCGAGAATGGTTGCCGTTCCGGTGAGAAGAAGCGTGTTGCGCGCGCGAACCCAGAGAAGCGGAGCGACGGGGGTGTTGTAGGCAAAAGAGAAACCGAGCTCGCCGTGGGCGACGGCGTTCAGCCAATGGAGATACCGGATGGGGAGCGGGCGGTCGAGTTGGTATTGCGCGCGGAGGGCGGCGACGGTGTCAGGAGAGATTTGCGGATTGAGGCGCATTTCGTCGAAATAGTTTCCAGGAGTCAGAGAGGAAAAAAGGAAAGTGAGCAGGGAAACGCCGAGCAACAAGAAAACGGCGTGGAGCGTTCTGCGCAAGAGATAGCGCATCAGAAATTCACCGATTCACGCGGCGATTCGAACAAGCGTGGTGTTGCCGCAAGGAGGCTGCGGGTGGCGTCGTGGGTTGGGGAAGAAAGGATGTTCCTTGCGGGGCCGGATTCCACAATGTGGCCGCGATGCATGACGGCGACGTGATCGGCCAGGTGAGGGGCCATCGCAAAGTCGTGGGTGATGAAGAGATAGGTGAGGCCGAGGGAAGATTGCAGCTCGACCAAAAGATTTGCGATCTGCGCTTGCACGGAGCAATCGAGGGCGGAGAGGGCTTCGTCGAGGATGATGAGTTTTGGCTCGAGCGCGAGGGCTCGTGCGATGGCGAGGCGCTGCTTTTGTCCGCCGCTGAGTTCGCCGGCGCGACGGGCGGCTAATTTACGCGGGAGAGCAACGCGATCGAGAAGTTGTAGCGCGCGGACGGCACGGTCCGATTTGGTGAAGCGCCGCTGAACGAGAAATGGCTCGGTGACGATATCGAGGGCCGTCCACCGCGGGTTGAGAGAACTGGCGGGGTCTTGAAAGACGAGTTGGATCTGCGGGCGGAGCAGACGCTGCCGGTTTTGGTCGAGCGCGGTGACATCGATTCCTTCAAAAAATATTTTCCCGGACGTCGGGGTTTCCAGGCAGGCGATGCAAAGGGCGAGAGTGCTTTTGCCGGAGCCGGACTCGCCGACGAGAGCAAGCGTTGTTTGCGGAGCGATCGAGAAGGACACACCATCGAGTGCGGCGAAATTGTCGATGGCACGCGCGGATTTCCTCGCAGGGTATTGCTTCCCAAGATTTTCGACCTTCAAGAGTGGCTGCATTGGATCGTCCATGGAAGAAAGTCAGCCGGCAAATTTGAAACAAGAGACTTCGTGTAGTTCGCCAGCACTGGCTGCAGCTGGTTCATTGAGACTGCAAACTTCCATTCGCTCCGTGCACCTGGGTTCGAATTGGCAACCTGAGGCATGCAAGGAAAGATCGGG
>Ga0210403_10002588_pt1 | contig 16259 bp, 13 predicted proteins | sample IncBWC19MmetaG_FD_150863 | JGI IMG/M metagenome (GOLD analysis project Ga0210403, IMG submission 150863) | Forest soil microbial communities from Barre Woods Harvard Forest LTER site, Petersham, Massachusetts, United States - Inc-BW-C-19-M | ecosystem: Environmental > Terrestrial > Soil >... | reverse complement strand
CATCCGCCGTTCGCCGCCCTTGCCGGTGACGGAGGTATAGCCGCGGCGGCCCAGCATCCGGCGCTGCAGCCAGAACATCAGCACGGTGATGGCGAGCAGCGGCATCGAATAGGCGGCGGCTTCCTCGACCCGCACCGGATATTCGAAGAACTGCCAGAGCTGCGTCGACACCACGTTGAAACGCGCGGGCAGCGCGATCAGCGCCGGCGCGCCGAACAGCGCGATGGCCTCGAGAAAAGAGATGATGATCCCGCCAATGATCGCCGGCGTCACCAGCGGTAGCGTTATGCGCAGCGTGGTCCGTAGGGTGCGGGCGCCGAGGATGTTGGCCGCGTCCTCCATTTCGGACGACACCAGGTCGAGCGCCGAGCTCGTGAATACAAACGTGTAGGGAAACGAGGTCACGGCGATGACCAGGATCAGGCCGGTCAGCGAATAGATGTTGAAAACGCCGTGCGGGGCGCCGGTCAGCGCCATCCAGACCTTGTTCAGCCATCCGGAATTCGGTCCCGCCAGCAGGATCCAGCCGATGGCGCCGAGATAGGGCGGCGTCACAAAGGCGGCGAACACCATCAGGCGGACGAATGCCTTGCCCGGCATATCGGTGCGGGAAATCGCCCAGGCGATCGGAACCGCAAAGCAGGTGGCCAGCAGCGCGACACCGACGCCAAGCTCGAGTGAGTTCAACAAGGACTGCAGATGCCGGATGTTGCCGTAGGCAGTCCGGTAGTTGGCGAGCGTAAAGTGGCCGGTATCGGTCTCCTGCAGGCTTGAGACGATCAGCCGCAGCACCGGATTCAGGACCAGGAAGGCGAGCACGGCGATCAGCGCCAGCCACAGCAGGACGCTGGCGTCGAGACGCCTTATTCGTGAGGCAAGACCGGAGAATTCTACGGCGCGGAGGTCGAGCGAGTTGTCGGTCACGTTATCTACCCCCGACCCTAGACGCCGAAGGTTTCACGCCACTGCTTGATGACTTCCGGTATGCCCCTGGTGATCTGTTCGACCGTCGGCCGGATGATCTTTACATCCTTGGCCGATTTGGCGCCCGTGGGTGCCGAGACTTCGGGCCGGATGGTTTCGTTGAAGTGATTCACCCAGATCCGGGAAGCGCCCTCGCTCAACAGGAATTCCATGAACAGGCGCGCGGCATTGGGATGCTTGCAGCCCTTCATGACACTGGAGGGGGCGATGATCAATACGGTGCCGTCGGTCGGATAGATCATGGCGAGCGGGTTGCCCTTCTGCACGCTCTCCATCAGCGTGCCGACCGGCCCGGAACCGGCAATGGCGCTTTCGCCGGCGTTCAGCATCGTGACGGTGTCGTTGATTGATCGGCCGACCCGCGGATTGTTCTTCGCGAGCTTTTCGAAGAAGTCCCAGCCATATTGATTGCGCAGCGTCAGCGCCCAGGTGCCGACATAGCCGCTGAAGCCGGGGTGCCCCAGCGCGATGTTGTTGTTCCATTTGGGATCGAGCAGATCGGTCCAGTTCTTCGGCGCGTCGGCTTCCTTCACCTTGGACGTGTTGTAGCCGATCCCGATCATGCCGGCCGAAGTGACGAAATAATAGCCGTCCGGATCGTAGTTCTTGTAGACGTCGATCACCTTGCTCGAGTTCTCGGGAGTGTATTTTTCGAATGCGCCGCCCGCTTTCAACGCGACGGAGTGTCCGAGGTCGGTCGAGCTCAGGACGTCGCACTGAATGGCGCTGGCCTTGATTTCCTGGGTGACGCGCTGGTAAGCGACCTGGGCGGTGGTGCGCAGCACGTTGACCTTGATGCCTGGATAGAGGGATTCGAAACTGCGGCCGAGCGCCTGCGCGGTAATGTCATCGGACTGCGCGGTGTACCAGGTCAGCTCGCCGCCTTCCTTCTTCGCGGCCTCGTAAAGTTCCTTTTCGTGGGGCGTCATTTCAGGGGCGGATTGTGCTCGCGCCTTTCGACTGGCGCCGAGCACGAGAAACGCCGAACTGCCAAGAATGAAGTTGCGCCTCCGAATAGGGAACATGCGGTCCTCACCTGAATTTTGTTTATTCGTTGCGATGAGTATGCGGGCTTTTCCTTCGCGCTTCAATTCATTCCGCCGGGAAAAGCCCTCACACTTTGGAAGGACAGCGTTGCGCTGCACCATCCATTCGGCGCGGGGCCATCGACGCCAGCGAGCCGCGCAGCCCGACTTGGCGCAGCTCGAGAGCGCAAGGTCCTTGCGATGACTTAATCGGGTTTCCTGATTTCCGGCGATCAGCTAGTGCGGAATTTGACCGACAAGCCGTTCGTATCCGCGCGATCCCTCGGAAACGGGTGACTCGCTGGAGTAGCGTTTGACGCCACCACGATCGATCAGAAACATTGGGCGGTAATAATCCCGCACCTGCTGGTCCTCGGCCATGACCATGTGCTGATTGTCCAGCAGGAGCCAGTTTCCGTCGAGCCGCGCCGCGACAACGGCGTGATCTTCCTCGCGGATGTCGTCCCGCAGGATGACGATCCGAAGGTCATCGGCGGAAACCCCTGCCTCCTGGAGAGCTACGAATTTTGCGATGGCGTAATCCTCGCAATCCCCGGCGCCTTTGGCGAGCGTGACAAGGGGTGGGCTCCAGACATCCTCCGCGCCGTAAAGCGCCAAATCGCTCATTGGCTTTATCTTCAGGTTGATCGCGCGGTTGATGTCCCCAAGTCTGGCGCGACCCTCCAGGGTTCGCGCCTTGTCGACAATCGCCAGAAATTGAAGGGCTGCCACCGATTGACAGGATGCGCGGTTCTCCGCGCAGTTCCGCAGAACCCGCTGTTCATCGTCAACCCTGCGCTCGACGTCGAGCCACTTCTCCAGCAAAGTGCCCGTGGTCACCGTCGAGGTGGAAAGCCTGAAGGGTTCGTCGGCTCGCTCGACCGGCGAGGTCAACGTTCCCGCCATGAGTTCGGTCGGTGGAAAGATCAGACATAATCCCCACGCAATCAGAATGGCACGCGCAGCGTTGAAGCTCATCACTCTTCACATCCGGCTCTCTGAGCATCTTTCAATGCGGCCTGACTGTGCTGTTCACCGGCAGCGAATGACGCAGCCACCGACGGTCGTGCCGTCCACAACTGGCTTCGGTGGCAAGCAGGCATGTAACGATCCGGAAAATTCCGTCGTTTGCACTCAAGCACCGCCATCGTTGAAGCCAGCGGGTTTCTCGCCGCGCTCAATTCCAGTTAATTACAAATCCAATCCGTCCAAGCGCTCTCGAAGCAAAATCAAATCTGCCCGATCAACAACCCGTGTTCGGTTCCATGATCGAGACCGACATGAGCGCTGTGCGAAATCGTAAAATGAAATTTCGTGTTGCGCCGGAGCGCGCCGTCTTCAAGCAATCGGGCCGCGGTGCTATGCTGAACGATGTCCAGCGCTGGCCGGGAGGTCCGGAGTGAAGAGACACCGTGCGCTTTTTCCGGTTACAGCCGCCATATTGATCTCGACGCTGGGCGCGCAGGCGCCGAATGCGGAGGAGGCAACCAGCTTAAAGCTCTCGCCTGAGGCGATGCGGGAAATCGCGCAAATCGAGAGTGAGATTGACCGTGTCGAAGCGCAGACGATCGACCGGCTCCATGCGGCGCCGGATAATCAGGTCCAGCAGGTCGAGTTGCTCGGCAAGTTGATGCTGTACGATAGGCATTTGTCGGTCAACCGCAACGAGGCGTGTGCCTTCTGCCACATGCCGGAAACGGGCTTCACCGGTCCGGTATCGGAGTTGAACCGGACCACCGGCTCCTATCCGGGATCGGTGCGCACGCGGTTCAGCGATCGCAAGCCGCAATCGCACGCCTACGCGCCGCTCGCGCCGGTCCTGCACTACAATCCCGGGCAGGGCGATCTCGTCGACGGCAATTTCTGGGACATGCGTGCGACCGGGCGCCGGCTGGGCAACCCGGCTGCCGAGCAGGCGCAGGGGCCGCCGACCAATCCGGTGGAAATGGGCCTGCCCGATATTGCCTGCGCGGTCTATCGCGCCTCGCAGCGGCCTTATCGAGCCATGTTCGAAAACGTGTGGGGAGCGCAGGCCTTCGCGATCGCATGGCCGAGCGACGTGGAAGAGGTCTGCGACCGGCCGGGGCCGCCGGCCGTGGGCGATCCGTTGCCGGTTCACATCAGCGCGCCTGATCGCGGCAGGGCCGGCGCCACCTTCGATCAGATGGCGCAGTCGATCGCCGGCTATGAGGCTTCTGCCGAGGTGACGTCGTTCACCTCGAAATTCGATGCTGTGCTCGCGAAGAAGGCGCAGTTCACGGCCCAGGAGCAACAGGGATACGACCTGTTCCGCGGCAAGGCGCGATGCAACGAATGTCACCGCGACGGCGGACCCGGCGAGGATCCGATGTTTACCGATTTCACTGCCAGCAACATCGGAACCCCTGCCAACCCGAGGCTGCCCTACTATGCGGAAAATCAGCCCGACGCTTTGGGTTATGCGGCGAATCCGGAAGGCGCGTCATTCGTCGATGGCGGTGTCGGCAGATTTCTCGACAAGGGACATCTGCTCAGCCAACCCTCTGCTGTGGATGCGCGATGGCGCGGGCTGGCGCCGGATAACGAGGCGCGAATGCGGGTGCCGACACTGCGCAATGTCGACAAGCGTCCGTCTCCGGCCTTCATCAAGGCTTACGGACACAATGGATATTTCACGAGCCTCAAGGAAATCGTGCATTTCTACAACACCCGCGATGTGCTGCCGCGATGTCAGCCGCATGACGCCGGTGAAGGCACGGCATGCTGGCCCGCGCCGGAGTCGACGCAAAACATCAACCGCAGCAAGATCGGGCACCTCGGCCTGTCGGAGGCGGAAGAGGATGCGATCGTGAGTTTTATGCAGACGCTGACGGACGGCTTTATGCCTCGCGACCGGCCGTAAGCCGCTGGCGAGGGGCCGTCGTTTGCGTTGAAGATCGCGGACCGGCGCAGAATTTCCCGGGCTCACATTCCGCGTTCGAGCATCGCCTTGAAATCCGCGCGCACGCGCTCCGCTTCGAGCCGCGCGGTCTCGGACGCGTCGCGGAGGCCGAAATAGCCGTGGATCAGGCCGGCGCCATGATGGTACTTCGTCGGCACGTCGGCGGCTGCAAGCGCTTCGGCATAGACCCGGCCCTCGTCGCGCAAGGGATCGAACCACGCCGTGCACACCACCGCCGGTGCTAACCCTGCAAGGCTCCTTGCGCGCGAGGGCGAAACCCGCCAGTCCTCGCCATGTCTCGTGTCCTCGAGATAATGACCGGCGAACCACTGCATCACCGCGCGCGACAGGAAATAGCCTTTGGCGTTTTCCGCCCGCGAGGGAAAGCGCGCGTTCTCGGTCGCGTCCGCGTAGCTCCCGGCAACGTCGGTGATGGGATAGACCAGCAATTGCGCGGCGAGACGGATGCCGGCGTCGCGGCAGCCGATCGCGACCGTCGCCGCCAGATTGCCGCCCGCGCTGTCGCCGGCCACGCCGAGGCGCGCGCTGTCTCCGCCGAACTCGGCGAGGCGCGCAAAAACGTCGCACGCCGCCGCAAAACTATCCTCGAACGCGCCGGGAAAACGCGTTTCCGGCGGTCGCCGGTAGTCGACCGAGACGACGACCGCGCCGGTCTCGATCGCGAGCAGCCGCGCCTGCCGGTCATGGGTTTCGAGATCGCCGGCGACCCAGCCGCCGCCGTGGAAAAACACCACGGTCGGCGATGTCGCTTGCGAGACCCGATAGACCCGCGCGGCCAGTGGTGCCGCGGCGCCCGCCACCTCGATATCCCGCACGCTCGCGACCGGCGGCGGCGGAACGGCGGCCCGCGCCGCGGCGAGCGCGCGGAGGGAGTCGCGCGCGCTCTGCGGTGTCATCGTTTCGGGATCGCGCAGCGGCAGCAGCGGAATGATCTGGGCAATCACAGGATCGAGCGGTGCGGTCATGCGAGGGTCCCCGGCGGCTCCAAAAAATCGCGGCAGCATATCCCGCCCCCGGACGACGGCAAGCCAGGCGGTAAATCGGTCGGAAGAGGCCGCCGGGCAGCGGTAATCGCACCCGCCAACAGGCGAGATTTGTTGCTTTGTGAGGCGGTTACGCCTACAAGACCGGCTTCAAGGGAACACCGCCATGGCCCATAATTACGCAATCAATGACGACGTTCATCACCAGCTCCAGGGACCGCAGGGCCGCGCCGTGGTCAAGGAACGCAGCATCTATACCATCGTCAGCTGCCTGCCGATCGAGTCGGACGGCCGCCCGCGCTACCGCATCAAGAGCAAGACCGAGAATGTCGAGCGCGTGGTGACCGAGGAGCAGATCAGCCGGCTCGGCTGATGCGTCATTTTCCAATTATTAGCATTTCGTCATGCGGCCCGGATTGGCTTGCTATTTGCTCGGGAGTGGCGTAAACGCGCCTTATTCGAGTTAATCGATTTGCTTGTTGATCGCGCCGAACCGGCTCTACTCCCCAAGACATCGCTGAAATCGGATCAAGCCCGCGCGAAGGTCGTGCGGGTGGCACCCGCGCATTTGCGCATCTTGGAGAAGTTAAAATGACTACCGGAACAGTTAAGTGGTTCAACGCGACCAAGGGCTTCGGCTTCATTCAGCCTGACGATGGCGGCACAGACGTGTTCGTGCATATCAGCGCCGTCGAGCGCGCCGGCATGGGCTCGCTCAACGAAGGTCAGAAGCTTTCGTTCGAAGCAAAGGTCGACAGCCAGCGCGGCAAGACCAGCGCGGAAAACCTTCGCGCCATGTGACGTCAGCTGAACCGGGATTACCGCGGACGTACCGGGATCCCGGATCGGCAACGTTACATTAGCGAACAGATCAGGCCCGCCGGTCAAACCGGCGGGCTTTTTCGTGACGTCGGCGCAGATGCGACCGTGGACTCGCCGGCGATCCGATCGGGATGGTCCGGGGAAGTGTTCGCAAGGCTTGGGCGTCGGCGCAACGCGAAGGCTATTGCGCTTTCTCATGCGCGGCGATGCCGATGGTCTTGTAATCGTAGGTCGGATAGAACTCGGTGCGGTAGCTGCCCCAGGCAGTGTTCTCCAGGATGCGGTTGACCCCGCGCAGCCGGGTTCCCGACCGCGGCGTTCAAGCCTGCAAATGTGAAGCATCTCACAGCCTTGTGCCGGGATCGGGGCTAATCATTAACCTGCCGGGATCGCTCCCGGATCGAGGACGGGGAAATGAAGACGCGGCGGATGGCGTACTGGTGGTTCAGGTTTGTTGTCTCGGGACGATTCCTGGAAAAATTCCTGAGCTCGCGACGCTGAGGCTCAGGCTGCCCCGGTCAGCTTTTTCAAAAGCGAGCCGCCGCCGGTCACGGCATCGCGGCTCTTATACGCCAGATAGGTCAGGCGTCCCGCAAGGGAATCGTGGCTGCGGAGCCTGCGCGATCCCAGCACGTGGCCGACATTGTCGGGGAACCGCGCCACCTCGGCCTCAACAAGCGTAGCTATTGACGCCATCAGGGCTTCGAGCCGGACCCCCCACTCGGATTGATCGAGTTGGTCGATGCGGACCTGCAACGAGTATTCGGTGTCGTAGATATCGGTCAGGATTTCCTTGGCGACCAGAACCCGGTTGTTCCTGAGCGCAACGCGCAGCGTCGCGCGCTTGTCTTCGAGCCGGTCCAGCACCATCGAGACCACGATCGCGTAGGGCGTGGCGGCGACATCGGGGGCGTTCTTGGTGGCCGCGGCCTTGGTGGCAAGGCGGATCAACTGCCAGGAAGTCTTGAGCCGCCTGCCCACCATCGCCAGCGCAAAGGGAACGACGTCGGCATGCTTTTTTGCGAACGCATCGAGCAATGCCGTTATCTTGGCGACGCGCGCGTCGTCGAACTTCTGGATGGCGGCCGGCAGCGCCGCGTCGAATTTTGCCAGTGCATCGCGCTCGCGCAGCACGGACTGCATCTTGATGAGGTCGGTAAAGGCCGACCGCGAAGCCGTGTAGCTGGCGAGCTTCTTGCGGGTCTGCTCGGCGCCGTCGGCCGAGCCGAGGGTGTTTTCCAGGTATTTGACGACCTTGATCTGGAACGTGGCGGCAACCTGACCTGCTTCCTTCGGCTTGTTGGCGAGGGTCAACTGGTCGATCTGCTTGATGTAGTCGCGCGCCATCGTCGGCAACAGATCCCGGCTGATCCACTCCCAGATCGCAGCCAGCGAGCCACGCTGTATCAGGCCGGAATTGGCATGCTCGGGGGCGCCATCGACGAGCAGCGGTTCCAGCGGGGCGAAGAAATAGCGCGAGGGCTGGTTGGTGCGATTATGCGTCGGGCCGTCCTTGCGGAATTCCGCGCGCAGCTTGGCGAGGATTTCCCCAGAGCCCGGCATTTCGCCTTCGGAGGTCTCCAGCCGCTCAAGTTCGGTCAGCAGACAGTTCCGCGTTAGCGGTGTCAGCCGCTGCAGAAACTCCTGAATCCGATCGGCCAGCACCATTACAACCGTGTTTTTCCGCGGCGTTGCTCAGCTACCAAGGCGCCTTCAACGCGGAGGCGCGCGAATCTGGTGCAATGGAACCACAAAAACAGTTCGTGCCAGATTAAGAAGTAAGCGCAGACCCCCGTGAAACTACGGGCATTCCCGGTTCCCCCGGAAAGCAGTTCTACGATCCGTAGAACTACGGATATTTCTGTCGCACCTTGAGAAATCCTGGCGGTTTCTGAATGGGTTGGCGGGATTTGCCGCCGGGACGACGACGGTCTTGCCTCGCGCGAGTTGGCAAAAACTCCGTATTCTTACTGAGTAAAAAATTAACCCTCGGCGAGCGGAGGCTCGTTAAACAAATCGTATGGGACATCAAGAAAACCGAATCGCTGATTCGCCTTTCTCGACGTGGATCGAAAGCAGCGCGCCTCCCGACGATGACCTGGAAACCGTCCGGCTGTCTGCCGCCCGCACGCGGGCGATGGATGAAGCAGGCGCCGCGATCGCCCGGCAGCTCAACGGACCGTTGACCGCCCTGTTGCTCTACATGGGCGAGATCAAGCAACACAGCCAGCAGCTCTCGCAAGCCGCGGGCAATCGGGTTTACCTGCAGCAGGTCGTCGAGAACGCCCTGCAGCAGACCGAGCGCGTCTGCGCCATGATCAAGCAGATAGCGGACGCGCACGAAGAGCCGGCCGCCGAGACCGGTCGCAAGGCCGGGCGGGAGAACCGGGCCGGCCGCGGCAAAGACGCAAGCCGCACGCCGGGCGTGATGTTCGCATCAAGCGCCGGCCAGAAGCCCCTGACCAGGCGCGAGCGCGAAGTCCTCAGCCTGATCAGCGAAGGCTATTCCAACAAGCAGGGCGCGTTGCGGATGAGCATCAGCCCCAGGACCTTCGAAAGCCATCGCGCCGAGGCGATGCGAAAGCTCGGCGCGCGAAACACCGCGGACCTCGTCCGCCTGGCGCTGCTGCATCCAGCCGTCTAGTGCCTGATCGGTTCTGTCTGGATCTGAACCGAGGCGCTAAATTCCTTGCTTGACGCCCCTTCTTCGAGAAGAGGCATCCATGCCGCATCGAGTGCAGGGCCTGCCTTCGTTCGAAAACGCCTTAAGGTCCGCCGTCGCGCGGCGTGCCGAAGCTTATGCGCTAGGCGCACAATCGCCTGCCGGTCCGTTCGGGATTTTCGGGAATCGATGGTGTTACCGGCGATGCCGGGCAACGCGCACACTCGGAAGAGAGCCCGCGGCTCAGTGGAAGTCTTCCGCGAACGAGCGAACGCGGGGCGCGAGGAGGGGCCGCGAGACGTGCTGCTTCGGCGGGCTTGGGATGATCGTGATGGTCCATCGCTGCGGAATGCCCGACTTGCTTTCGAGCACTGAGCGAACGTGGCCCGTGATCGTCGATCCGCCGGACTTCACCGTCGTGATTCTGCCGTTGAACTGCGCGATGCGGAAACGCCGGACTTCTTTCTGGTCGGCCGTTTCGTACGTAAACATGAAGTCCTCTTCCTTTGCTGACGCGACTATCGCGGTTTAATATTATCCGTGTATGAAATTGCGACGCCGTAGAAGTACGGCCGCAATCTTGCCGGACAGTTCAGGCTTGCCGTTCCGGCTCAGTCTTGCAGTTCCAGCGCGCTGCGCAACACTTCCAGTTCGTCGGTGTCCGGACGATATCGGTGACCAGCGTGCAGGTGAGTAGCCGGCCGCGGTTCGGAAGAGCCGTGACTTGCACCCTGATCATCTCGCCGTTCGATCGGCGCAGGTCGATCGGCCTGGTGTCGCCGGCGCGGACCAGACGTATCCGTTGGGCGATGAATGCATCGAGATCGGCCGGCTCGGTCTGATAGGCGTTGTTGTCGCGGCAGTATTATAACAGCGCAACGAAGGCCGGCCTGCTGTCGGCCAGCGCATCGGGCACGTTCCACATCCTGCGAAACGCGCGATTGATGAATTGAGCGCGCAGGTCGTGGCCCAGCAGCAGCACGCCGTTCTGGATTTCGTCCAGCGCCGCTCTCAGGGCCAGCAAAATGGATTGCGGGCCTTCAGCGGCTTGCGTCGGCGATATCCGCTAGTCGGCGGATCCCGGAAATACCGCTTCCATCTTGGTCTTCAGCGTCGCGGCGTTGAACGGCTTGACGATGTAGTTGCTGACGCCGGCCTTCTTCGCGGCGATGACGTTTTCGGTCTTCGATTCCGCCGTTATCATGATGAAGGGCGTCTGCGAAAGCTCCGGGCTGGCGCGGACTTCCCTCAACAGATCGTACCCGGTCATCGGCTCCATGTTCCAGTCGGAGATCACGAGGCCATATTTCTTGCCCTGCATCTTGGCGAGCGCGGCCGAACCGTCGCTGGCATCGTCCACATTTTCGAACCCGATCTGCTTGAGCAGGTTGCGGATGATCCGGATCATGGTGTTGTAGTCATCGACCACCAGGATCGGCATCGACAAATCAAAGGCCATGTCTCTACTCCGCAGCTTTCGCAGTTTGTCTGGCATGGGTGTGAATTTTCAGCATGCGAAAAATCTTCGATGCTTTTCCCGAAATTGCACTCGTCAGCATCGTGACAAGTATCAGCGGTCATTGAACAGCGCGTTAATTCTGCGCAGGAATAAACCTGCCGGCGGCGATGCGGGAGCCCGTAGTTATACGGTGGCGATAGCTGAAACCGTTTGCCGGCCGCCGGCGGCGATGGCCCACAAGATAGCTCACGACAGGCAGCGGGGCCGCAGCAGCCTGTCATACTGCGTCTTGACCGTCGCGTAGCATTCGCACGAGGTTTTGCTGAGACCTTCGACGTTGAGGATCTCGATGTGCCCGCGGCTGTAGTGGATGAAATTGGCCTGCTGCAGCGTGTTGGCTACCAGCGAAACGCTGTTTCGCCGCGCGCCGATCATCTGCGCCATCGCTTCCTGCGTCAGAACGAGCTTGGCGCTGCCGGACAGATCGTGGGTGTGCAACAGACATCGTGCCAGTCGGGATTCCACCGTGTGGGCGGCGTTGCATCCCGCGGTCTGCTGGATCTGCGCATAGACCGCCAGCCCGTGACGAATCAGCGCCGCCCGAAATGTCGCGCTTTGATCGGCGGCAGCGCGGAGGCGATCGAGGTCGAGCGTCGAGGCGATGCCGGGAACCATCACCACCGCACTGTTCATCGCAGTCGGCTCGCCGAGAGCGGAGAAGGAGCCGAACACGCTGTCGCGTCCGATCATCGCGATCTGAACGTTCTCTCCCTTCGCAAGCTTCACGACAAGGGAGATCACGCCTCTGTGCGGCAAGTAGGCGCGCTTGAGCGGTTCACCCACTTCGACCAGCATGCTTTCCTGAACCAGATCCACGGTTCGCAGATGCGGACGGACCAACTCGAAATCATCAGCGGTGAGCGCCGACAAAAATCCGTTGGGTGAACGAGGGGCTGATTCCAAAGAAACCTCCTTCCTCAAGGGAGCGCAACCGGTCTCCAATACCGTCAACGATTATGCACGGTATCAGACGTAGAGGATGAGCCCTGCACGCATCATTGGCAAGGAAAATTGGTATACGGGTGCAATCTCCCTGCACCGTTCCGTTGTGCGGCGCATCGTCGCGCAAACAAAAGCGAGGTGCGCCCGCTTTCGGCGCGGGGACCTCAGTGCGAAATCTTCAGCAGACGCCGATGATGCGCGTTGACGGCGTCATAGCACCCGCAGGCCACGCCATTGTTATCAGGCCGCCTGCGGCGCAGACAGGTCGCCACGTTTTCGGCGCCAATGGAAATAGCGCAGATTGAAGATGGCCATCCTGGGGGCGGCGAGCTCCTGCTCGCCAAGCCATATCGCAAAGTCGATCTGGCCAGGATGATCCGCGCAGCGCTCGCGGGCTGAGACAAACCGGACTTCGATATACGCGCACGCAATGTTGTCGCGCGCTGCTGAAGCCGGCGCAGCGTCGCGTTGTGAGCAGTTGTCGCGCAGATGCGATGGGGCGATCACCGCGTAAATTCGCTCCATTTCTTTCAGCCCGCTTAATTTCTCAGTACTTGTACGGGGATTCGCACGCAGTTGCGGCGCAGCTCTGGGTATTTGTACGGAGTGCCAATTTAACGAACGGGTAGCCTGGACAGCACAGGGTGCTACGTCGCCGACTGAAATGTGCGGCGTCGCGTCAATAGTGTTCATCCAGAAGGGTATCCAAAATGTCCGGTATTGTTCTTTCAGCGTCGGTTCGTCAGAACCTGCTCTCGCTTCAGTCGACCGCCGACCTCCTCGCCACGACGCAGAACCGTCTTTCGACGGGCAAGAAGGTGAACTCGGCTCTCGACAATCCGACCAACTTCTTCACCGCGCAGGGCCTCGACAACCGCGCCAGCGACATCAGCAACCTGCTCGACGGCATCGGCAACGGCGTGCAGATCCTGCAGGCTGCGAATACCGGCATCACCTCGCTGCAGTCGCTCGTCGACAGCGCGAAGTCGATTGCCAACCAGGCACTGCAGACCACGGTTGGCTATTCCACCAAGTCCAACGTCTCGGCCACGATCTCGGGTGCGACCTCGAGCGATCTGCGCGGCACCACGACCTTTACCAGCGCATCGGCGATCAGCAACGTCGTCGCCAACGGCACCGCCGGTGGCGCTTCCCCGGTCACGACTGCAACCAAGCTCGGCGGCGTTGCCGCGGCGCTGGTCGGCACGGCCTCAAAGGCGGGCGACGGAACTGCCGCACTTGCTGGCACGCTGCTGCTGACCGGAACGAACTCTGCAACGGATCTTACCGCCGCCGCGGCGCCAAAGGATGGCGACGTTCTGGTCGTCAACGGCAAGACCATCACCTTCAAGGCGGGCGCTGCTCCGGCAGCGGCTGCGGTTCCCACTGGCTCCGGCGTCAGCGGCAACATCGTCACCGACGGAAACGGCAACTCGAGCGTCTATCTGGGCGCTGGCACGCTTGCCGATGTGCTCACGGCGATCGATCTCGCCAGCGGCGTTGCCAAGACCGTGAACTCCGCGGGAACCGCGACGATCACCGGCTCGACCAGCGGCATCGCCGCCGGCGTTCTGACCCTCAACACCTCGACCGGTGCCGATCTCAGCATCACCGGCAAGGCCGATCTGCTGAAGGAACTGGGCCTGACCACGTCGGTCGGTTCCGGCAACGTCAACGTCGGCATTGCGCGTACCACGGCCGCGACAACCACGGCCAACCTGATCCAGGACGGATCGACCCTGAACGTGAATGGCCACACCATCACCTTCACCAACGCGCACGTTCCGGCCGCGGCGCAGGTCCCAACCGGTTCGGGCATCCTCAACGCCGTCCAGACCGACGGCAACGGCAACTCGATCGTCTATCTGCAGACCGCGACCATCGCCGATACGCTGAACGCGATCGACCTGGCTTCCGGCGTGCAGACCGCATCGAACTCGGCCGGCGTCGCGACATTTTCCACTGCGGCGGGCGTTGCCGCGTCGTCGGTGAACGCAAACGGCACGCTGAAGCTCAGCACCGGTACGGTGGCTGATCTCAGCATTAGCGGCGGCACAGGTAACGCGCTGGCCGTCCTCGGTCTCAACGGTCCCACCGGCACCAGCAGCTCCTTCAATGCTTCCCGTGCCGCGGGAGTTGGCGGCATCAACGGCAAGACCTTGACCTTCAGCTCCTTCAACGGCGGCGCGGCGGTCAATGTCACCTTCGGCGACGGCACCGGCGGCACGGTCAAGACGCTCGATCAGTTGAACGCCACGCTGCAGGCCAACAACCTCGCCGCGACGCTCGACTCGACCGGCAAACTGACGATCTCGGCCACCAATGACTATGCCTCCTCGACCCTCGGGTCGGTGGCGGCGGGCGGCACGATCGGCGGTACGGTTACCACCGCACTGTCGTTCTCGATCGCTTCGGCTCCCGTGGCCGACCCCCAGGCGCAAACTGTTCGCGCCAACCTGGTGACCCAGTACAACAACATCCTGGCTCAGATCACCAGCACGTCTCAGGATGCTTCGTTCAACGGCGTCAACCTGTTGGGCGGCGACACGCTGAAGCTGACCTTCAACGAAACCGGCAAGTCGACCCTGAGCATCACGGGCGTCAACTTCAATGCGGCCGGTCTCGGCCTCGCCAACCTGACGGCCGGCACCGACTTCATCGACAACTCCGCTACCAACAAGGTCGTTTCCAGCCTGGCCTCCGCCAGCACCTTGCTGCGTTCCCAGGCGTCTGCCTTGGGTTCGAACCTGTCGATCGTGCAGATCCGCCAGGACTTCTCGAAGAACGTGATCAACGTGCTGCAGACCGGCTCGTCCAACCTGACGCTGGCCGACACCAACGAGGAAGCGGCCAACAGCCAGGCGCTGTCGACCCGCCAGTCGATCGCGGTGTCCGCGCTGTCGCTGGCCAACCAGTCGCAGCAGAGCGTGCTGCAGCTGCTCCGCTAAGTCCAGGCGGAGTCGCGAAGACCAACGAACTAGGCGGCGGGGGAAACCCCGCCGCTTTCGAGCTAAGCGTATCCCGGATTTCATGGCGGCTCGCCTGTTGCGTATTCACGCAGGCGATGCCCCGAAGAGGTTCGGGGGTGGTTATTGCCCGCGTACCCTAGAAAAGGAGACGACGATGCCGCTGCGAGTCGAGCTGAAGCCGTTTGAACGGATCGTCATCGGCGAAACCGTCATCATCAATTCCGGCACACGCACCTCGTTCCTGATCGACGGCGAAGCCCCAATCCTTCGCGAGAAGGACACCGTGACCGCGGAGACCGCCAACACGCCGGTCAAGCGGCTCTATTTCTGCGTCCAGATGATGTACCTGAAGAACGACATTCCGAGATATCGGACTGCGTATCTCGGCTTCATCAAGGAACTGCGCGAAGCTCTTCCGGGCTCGCGCGATGTGATCGACGCCGTCAACGCTCATGTCTCGGGCGGCGCTCTCTACAAGGCCCTCAAGGAACTCCGAAAGCTGATGAAGGTCGAGGAAGGCCTCTTGATGAGCGCCTGACGCCGGCATTCGGCGTTTGATCTGCGAACAGTATCCCAAGGCGGCGCAGCGCCAACCGGTTCAAAGTGAAAGGTATCGCGTAGCGTAAAACCCAACCCCAAAAAGTATCAACCAGCGTACAAACGGTTCAATCCAGAAAGGTATCCCGAATGTCCGGCATTGTTCTCTCATCATCGGTTCGTCAGAACCTGCTCTCCCTCCAGTCGACCGCCGACCTCCTCGCCACCACGCAGAATCGTCTTTCGACGGGAAAGAAGGTGAATACGGCTCTCGACAATCCCACCAACTATTTCACCGCCCAGTCGCTCGATAGCCGCGCCAGTGACATCAGCAACCTGCTCGACGGCATCGGTAACGGCGTGCAGATCCTGCAGGCCGCCAACACTGGCATAACCTCGCTGCAGAAGCTGGTCGATACCGCAAAGTCGCTCGCCATCCAGGCACAGCAGACCACCCTCGGCTATTCCACCAAGTCGAACATCTCTGCGACCATCCCCGGCGCAAGTCCAACCGATCTGCGCGGCACCACGACCTTTACCAGCGCATCGGCGATCAGCAACGTCCTCGCCAACGGCACCGCCGGTGGCGCTTCCCCGATCACGGGTGCGACCACGCTCGGCGGCGTTGCCGCTTCGCTCGTTGGTACTGCTTCAACCGCAGGCGACGGAGTGGCCAAACTTGCCAGTACGCTGCTGCTGACCGGAACAAACTCTGCAACGGATCTTACCGCCGCCGCGGCGCCAAAGGATGGCGACGTTCTGGTCGTCAACGGCAAGACCATCACCTTCAAGACGGGCGCTGCCCCGGCAGCGGCTACGGTTCCCTCCGGATCCGGCGTCAGCGGCAACATCGTCACCGACGGAAACGGCAACTC
>Ga0210403_10002587_pt1 | contig 16259 bp, 15 predicted proteins | sample IncBWC19MmetaG_FD_150863 | JGI IMG/M metagenome (GOLD analysis project Ga0210403, IMG submission 150863) | Forest soil microbial communities from Barre Woods Harvard Forest LTER site, Petersham, Massachusetts, United States - Inc-BW-C-19-M | ecosystem: Environmental > Terrestrial > Soil >... | reverse complement strand
CAGCGTGACCGACTCAACCAGGCGCGCGAAGCGCTCCTTGAATTCCGGCCAGGGCTGGCCGGTCGAAGGCACTTCGTTGAGCCCTTCGCCGGTGCCGATGCCGAGCACGACGCGTCCCGGGAACATCGCGCCCATCGTGCCGAACGCCTGGGCGACGATGGAAGGATGGTAGCGGAAAGTCGGCGTCAGCACGCTGGTGCCGATCACGACGCGCGACGTCCTGGCACCCAGCGCGCCCAGCCATGTCAGCGAGAAGGGCGCGTGGCCGTCGACGTGCTTCCATGGCTGAAAGTGGTCGCTGATGAAGACCGAATCGAAACCGACTTCCTCGGCAAGACACGAGAAGCCCAGCAGCTTGCCCGGCGCGAACTGCTCCGCCGATGCCTTGTATCCGAGCTTGATCACCTAACGTCTCCTGGCTGGCGCGATCCAAGTCGGCTGTTGCCGACTTGGATATTGATATTTGCCGAACTCGGGTAAACCCGAGTTCGGTCGCGATACCGATGCCGTGGTACCCGTCGCGGAAATCTATAGACTAGCGGGAAACCAGCAACCAGCCAAAGCGAGGAAACGACCATGCATCTCGGAATTGCCCTGCCTTTCGGCGACATCGGTGGCGATGGCCCGATCGTGCGCGAGTTCGCTGAGCTCGCCGAGGCTGAAGGCTATGAAGGTCTGACGCTGGCGGACCACGTGCTCGGCGGCAACCCGGCCAACCCCGCCAGCGGCCGTGCGGGTGGGCTCGGCCTGTTCCACGACCCGTTCGTGGCGTTCGGCTTCATCGCTGCCTGCACGAAAAAGGTCGAACTCTCCACCCAGGTGCTGATTCTCGCGCAGCGTCAGACGGTGCTGGTTGCCAAGCAGGCTGCCAGTCTCGACGTGCTCAGCGGCGGCCGCTTCCGGTTCGGCATCGGCGTGGGCTGGAACGAGCTGGAGTTCGTCGGTCTCAACGAGAATTTCCACAACAGGGGCAAGCGGTCCGAGGAACAGGTCCAGGTGATGAACGCGCTGTGGGCCAATCCCTACACTACGTTCGAGGGCAAGTGGCACCGCCTCCAGGACGCCGGCATCAATCCGCTGCCGCCACGCCGCAAAATTCCGTTGTGGTTCGGTGGTCACATGGACGTGACGCTGCAACGGATCGCAAAGTGGGGCGACGGCTGGATGATGCTGTCTGAACCGCCGGGACCCAAGGCCGTCGCCGAATTCGACAAGCTGCGCCGCTTGGTGGAAGCCGAGGGACGCGATCCGGCGTCGGTTGGCCTCGAAGTCTGGACCTCAACCGGCACAGGCACCGAAAAGGACTGGCGCGAGGAAATCAGCTTCTGGAAGAAGGCGGGCGTCACGCATGTCACGCTGCACAACACCTTCGCCGGCTACCACCACAAGCGCATGGCCGGCCGAGGCATGACCGATCATGTCGACGCGATGCGCCGCTACCGCAACGCCGTCGCCGATCTCCTCTGAGGGAGGGCGACACACGCGCCTCAGGTATCGGCGAGCGCAGCCAGCATGCGGTCGCGGGCGGCGAAATCGCCATCCGCGTGGACCGGCTGCAGACAGACATGCGTGGCGCCGGCCGTGAAGTGCGCCCGCAGGCCGCGCTTGATTGTGTCGGCGTCGCCCCACAGGACCATTGCATCGATGAACCGGTCACTACCGCCGTCGGCGAGCTCAGCCTCGGCGAAGCCTTGGCGCAGCCAGCTGTTGCGGTAGTTCGGCAGCACCATGTAACGCGACAGTTCCTTGCGCCCGAGCGCGCGCGCCTTCGCGGGATCGGTCTCGAGCGTCACCTTCTGCTCCACCGCGAGCCACTTCGAAGGCCCGAGGATCGCGGCGGCCTCGGCCGTATGCTGCGGCGTCACGTTGTATGGGACCGCGCCGCGCGACTTGGCACCGCTCAGCGCCAGCATCTTCGGTCCGAGTGCTGCGACCATGACCGGCGGCAGTTCGCCGGCGGGCGCGAACTTGTTGATACCGTCGAGATAGGCGCCCATCGCCGCCAACGGCTTGTCGTAGCGATGGCCGCGCAGGCCCTCGACCATCGGAATGTGGCTGACGCCGAGACCGAGGATGAACCGGTCGCCGTAGAGGGCGTTCAGCGAGACCATGGCGCGCTGCGCGGTGTAGGAATCGCGTGCATAGATGTTGGCGATCGAACTGCCGATCACCAGTTTTCCGCTGCTCGACAGCAGCCAGGCCGCCAGCGACATCGACTCGTAACCCCGGGATTCAGGGTACCACAGGGTCGAGTAGCCATTATTCTCGACCGTGCGCACGAAATCGCGCAGCTGCGGTCCGTCGAGTTTATCGGTGCCGTACCACACGCCAAGGCGTCCGAGTTTCATGTCGATTATCTCCGGTTGAGGTGCGTCGAGCCATCAGGCGCCAGGACACGTCTCCATGCTCGGTGAGCCCCAATCAACTCACCAGCCGGCAGTTCCGGGGTCCGAAGGCAGGCTCAAACGACCCATTGCAACCAGACTAGCACAGCTTGCCAGCAGGCCGACGACCATAACGCGAGGTCCGATTTTGACGCACGCTGAAGCGCGATGAGATTAGGTTGAATCGTCACCGCGCTCTAGCTTTTTGATTGAGCATGATCTCCGCGCAAACGCTACGCGTTTGTCGCGAGGGAAAACCGCTACACACTTTTCCGGATCATGCTCTAGCTTCGAATCCTGGACAATCGTGTCGAACGCAACCGGGGTAACCGTTCCTCCTGCGCGGGAGGTGGGAATGTTACCGGCCCTGCTGCTGCTTTCTCCACTGAAGAAACTGCTGAAAAGCTATGGCGTCGTCTTGCGAGAGTCCATTTTGGGCGGCCGGCTGCGCGGCCCTGTCCATTTTCACGGGCTGGGGCAAACCTGATGGTTTCTCCGGGCTTGCCTGCGAGGCTTGGGCGCGGCTATCGAGCCACGCTTGCGCCGCCTCGAACCGCGTCCACCCCGGGAGTTCGGCTGCGAGATTAACCTCCCGCCATTTCGAGTGGCGCGGCGGCTTCGCAAACTCCGCGATCTTCGGAAAAAACGCTTCAACGAAGCGTTGAACCCGACGATACCGATCGGCGTTGGTTTTCGGCCAATTAAATGCGATGAGCACCGCACTGACGGCGATCGTGTCAACGGCCTGACCGGTCGGGATCAAGTCGGGATAATCGTTATGCGTGAGCGTGGAAGGCAGATAGTCAGCCATGAGTGGCGAAGGGTACGGAACCGGAACGAAGTGCAAGCCATCTGCCGGATTTAGCTTGGTCATCGACCGTACCGGTTTGCCCGCGATCAGAACGGTGGCGGCCAGTTCGCCGCTCTTGACCTTTTCGAAGGCTTCCGCCTGCGACATGCTGACTTCCTGGATCTCGATGCCAAGCGCCTTGAAGACATCGCGCATCGAATAACTTGTTCCGCTGCCTTTTGCATCGACGTTGACCGCAAGACCTCGCAATTGCTCGATCGAGGTTACGTTGGTTCGCGCGACGAGATGAACCTCCTCAGTGAACAGCTTGGTGATGTAGACAATCTTGTTGTCGCTTTGCCCCATCCGCTCATTCGAACGGCGAAAGTTATTGAGAATGTTGGTTTGCGTGAGGCCGATATCGACGCCTCTCAGATATCGCACGTCGCGTATGTTCTTGGGCCCGCCGATTCCGGCGATCGGGAGAATGCGAAGGTTGTCGCCGTCGTTGAGCACGTCGGCAAGATCGTACGCGATCTGCAGGTAAGTATCGTCGGAATTCGGGCTGCCCGATATAAGTCCGATTGTATTCTCGTTGGGCTGCTCGTTTTTATATACTCCGACGCCGACGAAATAATCTCCCATCCTTTCGATCCAGGCCGACTTGTCTTCGATGGTTTTCGTAATGGGATTGAGCCATCGGTAGTCGACCCAACCGTGTCCGGGGGTGGTGCTCGCGGTTCTGACAAACTCTTGAATCATGAACTTGCCGTCCTGATCCTTCAGATCAAGCAGGTTCTTTCCCCTCACCGCCGGGGTGACCCCGTTGGCAACACAAAGACCGGTCAGTTCGGTGACAAAGGGATAGAGGTCACGGTCCGCAAACCCAGGCTCTTTGTTGTTGATGGCCCGGAAGGTCGCTTCGGCCCCCTCCTTCTTGAATTTTTGCTGCACGCGTCTGACCATCGCTGTCGCTTCGTCCCTGGTCCCGAACTCAGCAGCACAAGCCGGGATCGCCACGATGACTGAAGCCAATAAGGCGGCGAAGAACGCAACAGCACGAGACATTCGGTTTCTCCCGACCGGTTCTTTCCCGACGCGCCCGTCCGATCGCAAGGAACATGGCGGCAGGTGTTATGCTCTTTGTCGGCACGCTAAGGTCGACAACGAATGTGGCATTTTTCCAGTTGAACATGATACCTCCAAATTCCGCTCGACGGATTGCAACCATAACTAGAACACAGCGTTCTCTCACCAAAATGCTGATGTTCGCATTCGCTGAAACAGTTCTCGACCGCATCCGCGAGACAGCCGCCATCATCATTACGCGGTTCGCATCGCGTGTGAGAGGCTTGGGCGCACCAGAAATTTCACATGGATGGAATTTATCAGCCGCGCCTATTGAGGCGGCGTTCGCACGGCATGTCGATTGGATCCGGGCAAGTGTCCGGCTTCTCGGATCTGCTCTAACCGATCAGGCTAACGAATTTTTTAGCGGCAAGTTTGAGTTCGCGAATCGGTTTGCCGTTGCTCGAAACATCAATGCTCCTGGACGGTCCGACCGCCGCCAAGACCGCTACCAGATCATTCTTGAAGTCCAGCACGGGCACCGCCATGGCATCTATTCCCCGTATCAAATCTCCTCTGACGAGGCTGAACCCCCGGGCCCGAACATCGGCCAGCTTCCTGGCGGCCTCTTCCAGGCTTTTCACGGGGAAGTCCAACCCTGACCTCTTATGTTCGGCGATCTCCCTCGCGATCCGTCTCTTCGTCAAATCTGGAGGAAGGTAGGCAGCACAGATCAGCCCAAGCGCCGATGTGAGAAGCGGAAGGATCGAGCCGGGCCTGATGATGACCGACACAGGCCGCGGTACGTCCAGCCAGTAGAGCACAGTAGGCCCCTCATTGCCCCACACGCCCAGGAAGACGGTTTGCTGGAGCACATTGCGCAGTTCGACCAGCAACGGAGCGCCGATGCGCATGATGTCCAACCGATTGATCGCGGCACGGCCAATCTCCCGGGCGGCGCCGCCGAAATCGTACCGACCGTCAATTGTGCTCTGCTCTATCAAGCCCTCTCGAATAAGACTGACCAGGTAACGATGCGCCTTGGCGGGAGACATAGCTGCCGCGGTCGACAGATCCTTGAGCGTTTGAGGGCCCTCGAGCTGAGCAAGCGTCTTCAACAGACGTCCGGCGATCTCCACAGACTGGACTCCGATCTGCCGCCTCTCAGCTCTGCTCAAGCTTTTCACTCATCCTCTAAACGGCAAGACCGTCGTTAGACCGATCGGCTGCCTGGTTGCAAAGCATCAGTTTCGCAATTTCGGAAGCACATGTTCGCCAAAGAGCTCAACGGTCCGGACCGGGTCTGAGGCAAGACTGACCGTGAGCATCAACCGCTTGGCGCCTGCTTCCTTGGCGGCCAGCGCCTGCTTCAGGCATTCTTCCGGCGTGCCGCAGATCGCCAGACGTCTGGAAAGATAGTCAAACAGGCCGAGTTCGCGCACCAACCTGATGTCCGCATCGCCTGGCCGGGTGCTGTAGCGCTGGCGCAATTCGAGAAGCGGCTCGTGAAGATGTTTGGGCACCCCGCGCGTTTCAAGATTCCTGTCGCCAATGACATATCCCGCCAGAAACGCCAGCATGGCCCCGACCTTGCCACGCGCAACCTCTCCATCCATGGCGCAGTCCAGAGCCCCTATCTGCCACATCTCGACGTCATCCGCGGGCCGGCCGGCTTCTGAAATTCCCTTGGCAACGATGGCCTCGGATTGCGCGATGTTATCCTTGCCCAGGCCGAAATTAACAAAAACGCCATCCGCAGTCCGTCCGGCCGCCGCCAGACCGAGCGGATGAGAAGCCGCGAGAAAGACCTTCGACGGCTTCTTTACCCAAGGCAAATGCGCCGTTGCCTCATTGAGCGTCGCGGGTTTACCCCGCAGCAACGTCTTGATGAAGGTGACACCCTCACTCAGCTCCTTCGCAGTGGATTTGTTGCGGCCGAGGTTCCTTGTTCCACTATGACCCGCACCGATGCCGAGAACGGCTCGGCCTTCGATGATTTGATCGATCGAGGCGATCGCGGCGGCGCTGACAGCGGCGTCGCGGGTCACAAGATTTGTCACGCAAAGCGCCACGCGCGCCCTTTTCGCCAGGCGCGCCACGAGCGTTACGGAAACCCAGGGGTCCATCGCGTTGCCCGGCGTATCGGCGATGCCAATCATATCGTAGCCATATCGGTCGGCGCGATTGGCAAGGTTTTCAACCAAGCCAGGATTGTAGGGCCAAAAGAAGAAGCCGACGTCCATGACTTTAACTCCTAGAAACTTTGGCTCTGGGTTTTCGGCGGCCAGCGACGAAGCAAGAGGGCCTCGAAGACGGCAAAGACGTTATTGAGGAGCAATCCAAACAAGCCGATCAGGACAAGAAGTCCGTAAACCTGCGAAGATTGAAAGTTGCGCTGGGCGCTGATCATGAGTGCACCGATTCCTTCGATCGAAGTCAGTATCTCGACGAGAAGCGTTACGACGATCGCAACGGGCAGCGCGACGCGAATGCCGAGCAATATCGCAGGGACGACCGAGGGCAGAATGATCAGCCTCATGCGATCGAACGCCGACAGTCGAAACGAACGTGCGACGTCGAGCAGCAACGGATGAACTCGTTCCGCGGCGGATGAGGTGTTTAGGAGAATAGGCCAGATTGCCGCCAGCACGACCACGGTCAGCTTCATTCGCTCGTCATAGCCCATGAAAAGGATAGCCACGGGCACGACAGCCGGCGGCGGAATAGCCCTCAGAAATTCGAGAAGCGGCCCGAAGGCGCGGCTGAGCCGCGGAAATACACCAATGAGCAGACCAATTCCGGTTCCCATCAAGACCGCCACCGCCAATCCGAGCAGCAGGGTTATCGTCGTCGCCGACAACGCCGGATACAGCCGCCCGCTTTTCGCGAGCAGCATCAGGCCGTTCCACCAATCCAAGGGGGAAGGAAAATAGGGGGAATTGCCGGTCTGCAAGAGTTGCCAGACGCCGAGAAGAGCCACGAGCGGGAGCAATCCCCTGGCTGATGGAAGCGCCTCCACGACAAGCGTGAAATATTGTCGCCACGCAGGAGAGCGCATCATTACCCGCCCCGCAATTGACGGAACGACGGAAGGAAGGCCTGCGCAAGCGCCAGCATCCCGGCATTCAGAACAATCCCGATAAGCCCCACCGTCACGATATAGGCAAACATGAGGTCGGGACGCAGCGCTTGTTGCTCTCGAACGATACCGTAGCCGAGCCCTTCGGGATTGCCCACCATTTCGGCGACGACTGCAAGCACCAGCGCAAGACCAAGACTGATACGTGCCCCGACGACGATCGGCGGCATCGCTGCGGGCAAGATGATACGGAGGATGGTATCCTTGCGACTGAGACGAAAGGTTCGGCCGACGTCATAAAGCCTTTGATGAACCCCGGTCACGCCTCCGATGGTGTTGACCAACACAGGCCAGAGTACTGGCGGGATCGTGACCACCATTTCGGTTTTCAGAGAAAAGCCGAACAGCAAAAGCCCGACCGGCGCAAACGCGACCGCCGGCATCGGCCGCAAAACCGCGATGCTCGCAAGGCTGTAACGTCGGGCGATCGGCGACAAACCGAGCAGGATGCCGAGCGAGATGCCCAGCACGATCGCCACCGTCCATCCGATAGCGACAGAAATCAGCGTATGCGCAATATCAGGCGCCAAAATCCCTTGGCTGGCGAGTTCGGCAAAACCCAGACCAATGGCTGAAGGGGCTGGCAGATATTCATATTCGAGCAATCCCGACCGGACCGCCGCTTCCCATGCGAGTCCCACAAAAACAAAGACAGCGGTTCCGGACCAATTGATCCCCGCAATGAAGCGATCCCTATCCATGATCACGCCCGATGGCCTGGTGCACAGCGTAACGAAACTCGAGAAACTTTGGCAGTTGGCGCGTCGATAGCTGGTCACGCGGAGCCGGCAGGCCAATTTCGAATATCCGGTTGATTCTCCCCGGTGAGCCCGTCAGTACCGCGATCCTGTCGCCCAGATAGACTGCCTCCTCTATGTCGTGGGTGATGAAGACGAAGCTTGTCCCAGTCCGATCTCGAACCCGGAGAAGTTCGTCCTGCATGGACGCTTTGGTCATTGCATCGAGCGCGGCAAACGGTTCGTCCATCAGCATCACAGCTGGACGCAGCGCCAGGGCGCGCGCGATTTGAACGCGCTGTTGCATTCCGCCGGACAATTGCCACGGGTAATCGTCTGCGTTCTTTTCAAGACCCACAAGGGCAAGTGCGTCGTGCACCCGTTGTTCGGCTTCCCTGCGCTCGAGGGTCCGTTCTATTCCGAATGCAACGTTCGCCGCGACGGTGCGCCACTGCAACAGCGCGTTGGAATAATCCTGGAACACGATGACGACGTCTTCCGGAGGACCGTCGAGCTCCTTGCCATGCACCAGGACTGAGCCGCTTACGGTCGGCGTCAGACCTCCCATTGCCCTCAAAAGAGTGGTTTTGCCGGTTCCCGAAGGACCGACGATGGTCAGGAACTCTCCGGATCTTACGAGAAAGGAAATATCCTCGATGATACGTTTGCGGCTGAACTTGTGAGGAAATTCGACGGTGACCGATCGGCATTCGAAGGCCGGACTTGCGGCCTTCTCACCGGCACCAGATCTCTCCCCCGCCGATGTCATCTATGGCGTCACAACCAGTTTAGAGGAATCGACTTTCTGGTCGAGCTGGCCGACATCCCTGAGTGCGGCTGCCCATACCTGGATATCCTCCGGCTTGATCGCAAAGCGGTAAGTCGGGAACGGTGTCGCCTGCACCACTGCTTCAGGCAATTTAGTGTACTGCGCCATGATCTTGCGCGCCTCCGCAGGGTTTTTCTCGATAAAGCCTTTTGCATCTTCGAGGGCGGCAATCCAGGCCCTGATCGTCGGAAGGTTCGCGCGCGCCCACGCGCCCTGCGAGATCCAGAACGGGAAGAGTACATCCTTGCCGACTGACAGCAGAGGGGTCGCAATCGATACATTGCCATTCGCACGCAGAGCGCCGGCGAATGGTTCAAGCGATTCGACGGCGTCGACACGCTTGGCCTTGAGTTGGTCGGGCATATTCGGAAACGGCACTTCCACGGCTCTAACGCTCGCGGGGTCGACACCGTTCTTTTTCAGCCAGTACATCACTGACACGTGGATCACGCCGCCGATCGTGGGGGTCGCAATGATCTTTCCAACAAGATCTTTCGGCCCAGCGATACCCGACTCCTTCGAAACGATGACATATGTCGAAGGGTTGTCCTCCGTCTCAAAGACCTCAGAGGCGACGGCAACCACGTCGAGCCCGGAAGCGACTGATTTAAGCAGATCTGGCGCTGTGCTCGGAACGAATTCGAACTGTTTTCCGACCGTTCCCGGCAAGGTCGAAAGATTTTGCGCGACGCTGAGCGTTACATCGAGCCCATGCGCTGCGAAGAACCCCTTCTCCTTCGCAACCCACGCGGGAAGCCAGGTTACAACCGGAATATAGGCGGCCCTGACGGCAACCGGCGGCTGCGTTTGAGCGTAGCTGCGATGCGCCAATCCTGTCGCGATCGATGCCAAAACCGCGATGCACGCCAACTTCGTATGCAGACCCACCCTCGACGACAGAGCGTTGCGTTGCACTTCGCGGCCTCCCCATATCCATAATTGATTTCACATTGCATAATTCTACAATGGAGTTTCGAGATACCGCAAGCGCGAATGCCTCGTCGCGGCGCAGATCGACCAGCAGGTGCGTGACGCCGAAAATGTCGAAGCTGCGGCGGCGGTCGAGGTCATCGTTGTCGCAGTGCCCTATTCCAACCACCACATGCCCTGGAAGCCATCAGGCAGACCGCATCCGGCAAGATCGTCGTCGATGTCGTCGTGCCGCTTGTTCCGCCGAAAGTTTCCGTCATGCACTCCCCGGGGGCTCAGCCGCGCTCGAAGCAAAGGCGGTCCCAGGTGCCGACGTCAAGGAGAAGCAAATATGTCCTATCAAGTGTTCGACAAGCCGTTCAATGACGGAGTGGCCCCTCCAATCCAAAGGCTCTGATCCGGGAGGATTGCGCGATGAATGAATTTGATTTTCGAATCGAGGGAAGAATTGCCAATATTGTGCTTGATCGGCCGGAGACTCAGAATCTGCTATCGCGGGATTTGCTGTTGTCACTCCGGACCGTCGCGAGCGATCTGGCGGCAAATCCCGACATCCAAGTTCTCACCATCATCGGAAAGGGCACCGAATGCTTTTCGGCCGGTATTTTGACGCCTGCCTTGAGGGGGCAATTGGCCAAGGATGATGTCTTGAAATTGATCCGGCTTGCGAACGAGACTTTTGATGCGATCGAGGCGTTGCCTCAAATCGTGATCGCCGGGCTCAACGGTTATGTTCGTGCTGGCGCAGTTGAACTGATCCTTGCCTGCGACATCAGAATCGCGGGCGATCATGCCCGTCTGTCTTCTCCGGAGGCCAAATGGGGCGGCTTCCCAGGCGCCGGCGCGCCGGTTCGGCTCCCGAATATCATCGGCGCCGGCCGAACCATCGAATTGCTCTGCACTTGCCGTGAAATCGACGCCGTCGAAATGGAGCGGATCGGTTTGATTGAACGCATTGTTACGAAAGAAAGCGTCCACGCAGAGATCAATCGTCTCGCCAGTGCCATTGCCGACAATGGACCCCTGGCGACGCGCGGAACCAAGCGGATCGTTAGATCAAGAACGGAGTCGGGCTTTCGCGCAGCCCGCGAATTATCCGACGCGCTTCGCTCCGCACTGGAATGGACGCACGACGTCGATGAAGGCATTGCTGCAGTGCGCGAGGGTCGAAAGGCGCATTTCACCGGCAGATAATCTGTTCTCGCCACAGCGGCGCCTGATCCAAGCGGATGAATCCACTGGGGCTTTGGTCGGCTGGGAGTTGCTTCTGAACTGATACCACCGGTTCGCTGAACCCGGCGAGAAACGGGCGTATCCTCCCCGGCGACGCGATTTCCAACGCCAGTAGCGCCGAAAGCCGGCCCTGTGCCACCGCATGATCCCTACCGTCCGTGTCAGTTTCCCCGCAGAAACAGCGGAACCCGAGAGGTCGGAACTTGTTCAGAATAGACTTGGCTCACCAGCGGAGGTTCGCCATGCCAGTCACCGAAATGAAGGATCACGTTTATAAGATCCTGGAACTCGTAGGATCGTCCGAAAAAAGTATCGAGGATGCCATTCAAAATGCCATCACCCGCGCATCAAAGACCATCCGCGAAATGAAATGGTTCGAAGTCGTGCAAACGAGAGGCCATATCGAAAAAGGGTCTGTCCGACATTATCAGGTCACCTTGCGAGTTGGATTCACACTAGAGGAGTAGTTCTAGCTGGGAAATCGGAAGTGCGTCTTGGATCGTTAAACCGGCGCCGCCGCGATTGTCCCTGTCGTTCTCGCATTCGGTTCCGGCGCGGCGAAGGAGCGGGCCGGCTTCGCCCCTGCCAGAGCAGCGGACGCCAGGATTGCGCTGTTTCGGGCCTGCCATTATCCTCCTGCCCGGCACTTGCTGGCCCGCATCCAACAGGATCACCCCATGCTGACCGCGAGCTTGGCTCCCCTGGACGAGACCATCACGATCGCGGAGCTCACGCGCGATCCCTATCCGATCTACAGGCGCCTCAGACGCGAAGCGCCCGTATTACGGATCAAATCCGTGGGCCGCACCTTCCTCACCAAGGCCGCCGACACCAAATACGTGAAGGACAATGCAGCGTTGTTCAGCTCCGACGACCCGAACACGCCGATGAAGCGCGCCTTTCTCGCTCATACGCTGATGCGCAAGGACCACGACGAGCACCGGACCGAACGCATGGCGATGATGCCGGCCCTGATGCCGAAGACGATCGAATCCGTTTGGGCGCCGCTGTATGCGAAATTGGCCGCAGCGTATCTTGACCGGCTGCCGCGCGGTGAGATGGTCGATCTCTTTCCCGCTCTCGCAGGACCGCTTGCCGCGCGGATTCTGGCACATGCGATGGGCGTTCCGGATGCGAGCGATGAGGACATGCAGCGATGGTCGCAGACGCTGATCGACGGAGCCGGCAATTTTGGCTGGACGCCGGGGCCTTTCGATGCGAGCGACATCGCGAACGCGGAGATGGACAAATGTATCCGCGCCAACGCCGAACGCGTGCGAGCCGAGCCGGATTCCTCAGCGCTCTCCTTCATGGTGAACGCGAAGAATCCGATTCCAGAAAGCCAGATGATCGCCAATGTAAAGATCGCGATCGGCGGCGGCATCAACGAGCCGCGCGACGCCCTGCTGACGATCCTCTACGGCCTGTTGACCAATCCAGATCAGCTTGACGCCGTGCGCGCAGGCGGCAAATGGCGCTCCGCCTTCGAGGAAGGGGTGCGGTGGGTGGCGCCGATCCAGGCGAGTTCACGGCTCGTTATGGAGGACACGGAGATTCGCGGCTGCTTGATCCCGAAGGGCGACACCGTGATGACGATCCAGGCGTCGGCCAATCGAGACGAGGACTTCTTCGAAGATGGCGAGAACTACAACGGGCTGCGCGAGCCCAATCCTCACCAGGCCTTCGGCAACGGCCCGCATCATTGCGCGGGCGCGCACCTGTCGCGGCGAACCGTTGGCGCCATCCTGCTGCCAATGCTGTTCGAGCGCTTCCCTAACATGACCTTGCTGGATCCCGCGAGCGTGCGCTGGCATGGATTCGGTTTCCGCGGCCCGCTCAATCTGCCGCTTCTCCTGCAGTAGGACCGGCGCGAGCGATAGGCATCGTTTATTTTGCCTCATCCGCTGCCCTGGATCATCCGCAATTCCCCCTAAGCAGCTTGCCGACGAGTTGCGGCAGGTTCTTTGCGTGGGTCACCTCTCGCCAGACCTGCTCGTCGCGCACGCTGACGAGCGCAAGGTGGGATCAGCTTAACTAGCTGTCCGCTAAACCGGCAGCAGCTCACCACGACCAAGAGCCATGCCACGGGGAACTGTCAGCCATCACCGCAGAGCCGTCACGGCGCGCGCCTTGCCCCTCGACTCCGCCCGGATTGTCATGTGGAATATTGCAGCAAAAATGCACATGGGGGTGATCCAATGGCAGAAGCTTCTGTTCTGGCCGCGCCGAGCGCGGATCTGGCGGACAACTCCCGCAAGGCAATCTGGGCCGCAGCGATCGGCAACCTGCTCGAGTGGTACGATTTCGGCGTCTATGCCTATCTCGCTGGGCTGATCGCGACAAAATTCTTCCCGAACAGCGATCCGACCGCCTCGCTGCTCGCCGCCTTCGCGGCCTATGGCGTCGGCTTCCTGGCGCGGCCGCTCGGCGGCATCGTAATCGGCCGCATCGGCGACACCAAAGGCCGCAAGACGGCGCTGGTGCTCACCATCTTCCTGATGGCGTTCGGCACGGTCGGGCTTGGCCTGTTGCCGTCCTATGAGGCGATCGGCGTCTGGGCGCCGACCCTGCTGGTCTGCTTGCGCATCGTGCAAGGGCTTGCGGCCGGCGGCGAATGGGGCACCTCGACCGCCTTCATGGTGGAATGGGCGCCGCAAAACCGCCGCGGCTTGTTCGGCAGTTTCCAGCAGGTCTCGACCGCCAGCGGCTCGTTGCTCGGCTCGGCCGTCGCCGCCATCATGACCTCGTCGATGAGTCAAGCGGCGATGCTCGACTGGGGCTGGCGCGTGCCGTTCCTGCTCGGCGTACTCTTGCTCTTCGTCGGCGCCTATCTGCGCCAGAACGTCGACGAGACGCCGTCCTATGAATCAAGCCGCAAGGCCGCCGCCGACCAGCCTGTTGTCGCCGGCTTTCCGCTCGGGGCTCTCGCGTTCGGCTTCACCATCTTCTGGACCGTCGCCTATTACACGCTGCTCGCCTGGATGCCGAGCTTCACCCAGCGCTTTGCCGGGCTGACGCCCTCGCAGGCGCTGTGGTCGAACACGATCGGCCTGATCGCCATGGTGATCGCGGTTCCGTTCTGGGGCGCGCTGTCGGACAAGGTCGGCCGCAAGCCGCTCCTGATGGCGAGCGCGATCAGCATCGGGCTGCTCTCCTATCCGTTGTTCTCGCTGATGACCAACGGCACCGGGCTCGCGCTGGTGATGCCGCTCCAGATCCTGCTCGGCATCCTGCTTGCGCTCTATTCGGGCGCGGGACCCGCGGCGATCTCGGAAATCTTCCCCACGCATCTACGCTCCACCTGGATGTCGAGCGGCTACGCGCTCTCGGTCGCCATCTTCGGCGGGTTCGCGCCGTTCATCGCGACCTGGCTGATCCAGGCCACGGGATCGCCGGTGTCGCCGACCTATCTCTATCTGTTGCCTTCGGCGGTGATCTCGCTGCTCGTGATCTGGAGCTTGAAGGAAACCGCTGGGACAAAACTGAGCTGATGTCGTGCGGCCTTTCCTCCCCTCCGCAACTCTTCCCCGCAAGGGGGTGGGAGCACACCTCCGTCGCCGTTCCAATTCAACCTGATCTCATCAAGCGTTAGAGAAGGCCCATGCTCATTCGGTTCGACGGACGCACCGCGATCGTAGCGGGAGCCGCGCGCGGCATCGGCCAGACCATCGCGCGATCGCTGGCCAATGACGGCGCGCGCGTCGTCGCCTGCGACCTGCTGGTCGATGACCTCGCCCCCATCGCGGGCCGCGTCGATGGCGGCGGCGAGATCATCGCTGCCAAGGTCGACGTCACCGATGAGGCCTCCATTGCCGAGGTCGTGCCCACCGCCGGCGGCGCCGATATCCTTGTCTATGTCGCGGGCGGCGTGCGCGGCCAGAGGCCCCGGCCGCTGGAAGAGGTGAGCGCGGACGATTTCGACGCCATCGTCGATGCCAACCTCAAGGGCGCGTTCCTGTTCATCAAGGCTGTCGCGCCCGGGATGAAGACAAAAGGCACCGGCCGCATTGTCACCATCTCGAGCCGCGCCGGCCTTGTCACCAGCCTTACCGGCATCCAGAGCTATCCCGCCGCCAAGCATGGACAGATCGGTCTGGTCAAACAGCTTGCCCAAGAGCTTGGGCCGTTCGGCATCACCGTGAATACGGTTGCGCCCGGCTTCATGGCGACCAGCCCCGATTACGAGCGGCAGTGGAACAGCTGGCCGACTGCGTTCCGCGATAATTTCGTCAACACGATTGCGATGCGACGCATGGGCGCGCCGCAGGACGTCGCCGATGCGGTGACGTTTCTCGCCTCCGACCACGCCTCTTGGATCACGGGGCAGACCATCCCCGTCACCGGCGGCCCGCTGTAACAAATCATTCGGGAGGACCATCATGAACGAGACGTCGAAGCTCGAACCTTTGCAGCTCGAACCCTGGCAATGGCCGGAAAAACATTGGCGCGGTCTGGTCAACCAGGTCCGCGCCGGCAAGACCTATCGGCCCAAGACCTGGAAGGGTGGTGCGCGATGCGCGTTCGCGCTGTCGTTCGATTCCGACCACGAGACCAACGAGCTGCGCGACGGCGGCAAATCGATCGGGCGCATGGCGTGGGGACAGTACGGTAATCGTGTCGGCGTCCCGAGCATTCTAAAGCTGCTTGCGAAGCACTCGGTGCCGGCGACCTTCTACGTGCCGGCCGTGTGTGCGCTGCTCTACCCCGACGAGCAGCGCCGCATCATCGCCGAAGGGCACGAGATCGGCATCCATTCCTGGATCCACGAGCTGAACTCGGTGCTCCCCTATGAGGCCGAAAAAGACCTGATGACGCGCGCGGCCGACGTGCTGGAGAAGACAACCAAGGTGCGGCCGGTCGGCGCGCGCACGGCGTCCTGGGATTTCTCGCCGCATACGCTGCGGATCACCAAGGAGGCCGGCCTGCTCTACGATTCCTCGCTGATGGCCGACGTCGATTGCTACGAGCTGCTCTTGGATGGCGAGCCAACCGGCGTCATCGAATTTCCGGTGGAATGGATCCGCGACGACGCGGTCTATTTCATGATGCACCGGTTCCAGGGCCTGCGTCCCTATACGCCGCCGTCGGATGTGTTCGATGTGTTCCGGCGCGAGTTCGAGGCGGCCTATGAGGAAGGCGGCATCTTCCA
>Ga0210403_10002582_pt1 | contig 16267 bp, 18 predicted proteins | sample IncBWC19MmetaG_FD_150863 | JGI IMG/M metagenome (GOLD analysis project Ga0210403, IMG submission 150863) | Forest soil microbial communities from Barre Woods Harvard Forest LTER site, Petersham, Massachusetts, United States - Inc-BW-C-19-M | ecosystem: Environmental > Terrestrial > Soil >... | reverse complement strand
AGCGCTCGCTCGCCTCCGGCTATGCCGGCATCGACAATCCGCTGTTCTACCGCGACAACACCATGATGCTGCTCGGCGACGCCAAGAAGATGACCGAGAACATCGTCAAGGGGATGTGAGGCAGCCCGTGGCCCTGAACAAGGAGTGGCATCGGCTCAATCGCATGCCACCCGGGGCGAGGCGGGAGCAACGGATCAAGTGGCATGCGGCCCATGCGCGCGTCTGCGGCTGCCGCGCCATTCCCGAAAGCATCAAGCCGGACGTCGAGAAGCTTCTCAAATCCCGCATGCGATAGCGGCGATGGCGCAGGTCAATGGCTGTGCTGAAATGGATCGTCATTGTTCTTGCGGTCTTCTATCTCGGCGGCCTGATTGTGCTGTATTTCAAGCAGCGCGAAATGCTGTTTCCGATCCCGCCGGTGGGACGCATGGCACCCGACGCGGCCGGTCTTCCGCAGGCCGAAGAGGATGTGCTGACGAGCGCCGACGGCGAGAAGGTCATCATCTGGCATGTGCCGGCAAAGCCCGGCCATGCCGTCGTTCTGTTTTTTCCCGGCAATGGCGATTTCCTCGCCGGCCTCGTCGGCCGCTTCAAGGCCATCACGTCTGACGGCACCGGCCTCGTCGCACTGTCCTATCGCGGCTATGCGGGATCAACGGGATCACCGAGCGAGGTGGGGCTGCTGCAGGACGCGGCCGCCGCTTACGCCTTCACCACGGCGCGCTATTCCGCCGACCGCATCGTTGCCTGGGGCTTTTCGCTCGGCACCGGCGTGGCCGTGGCGCTTGCTTCCGAACACGTGATCGGAAAATTGATCCTGGAAGCACCCTATACTTCGACGGCCGACGTCGCCGCCTCGCAGTTTCGCATCGCGCCGGTGCGCCTGTTGATGAAGGACCAGTTTCACTCCGACCGACGCATCTCCCGCGTCACCGCGCCGCTCCTCGTCATGCATGGCGACAACGATCCCGCCATCAACATTTCGTTTGGCGAGCGTCTGTTTGCGCTCGCGCACGAGCCGAAGCAGTTTGTGCGCTTTCCCGGCGGCGGCCACGAGAATCTCGCCGATTTCGGCGCGATCGAAACGGCTCGACATTTCATCGACGGTTTGAAAGGCTGAGCGAAGCAGCAAGCGACGGAGTGAGGATTGATGAGCCCGCACGGAGCGATGCCGAAATCGGCGTGGATCTTTCCCGCTTTGGCGGTGCTGCTGTTCGCGGCTGCGACCGCAGCGGGCTATGATTTCACGCCGTCCGCCAGCGGCGTCCTGTTCGCCGTCGTCCTGCTGGTCATCCTGTTCGGCACGGTGTTCGCGGCCGTGCATCACGCCGAGGTGATCGCGCACCGGATTGGCGAGCCCTATGGCACGCTGCTGCTGACGCTCTCGGTCACCATTATCGAGGTCGCGCTGATCGCGACCATCATGCTCGGCGACAAGGCGGTGCCGGCACTCGCCCGCGACACCGTGTTCGCGGTGGTGATGATCGTCTGCAACGGCCTGGTCGGCATCTGCATCTTTGTCGGCGGTCTGCGCTACCGCGAGCAGGATTTCCAGGTCTCCGGCGCCAACCTCTATCTCAGCATGCTGATCGTCCTGGCCACCATGACATTGGTCTTGCCGAACTACACGGCGACGACGCCGGGACCGGTCTATTCGGCGGCCCAGCTCAGCTTCGTCGACGTTGTCACCATCCTGCTCTATGCCGTGTTCCTGTACACCCAGACCATTCGCCATCGCGATTATTTCGTCCATGAAACCGCCGGCTTCGACGGCGACAGCCCGCCAATCTCGGGCCGGGAACTCGCCTTGAGCGTTTTCCTGCTCCTGATTTCGCTGCTCGCCGTGGTGTTGCTGGCGAAGAAATTCTCGCTCGTCGTCGATGCCGCAACGGCCGCCATCGGCGCACCGCCGGCCTTTGCGGGCGTCGTCGTGGCGCTGTTGATCCTGCTGCCGGAAGGTGTCGCGGCGGTTGCGGCGGCGCGCGGCAACGATCTGCAGAAGAGTATCAACCTCGCGCTCGGCTCTTCGATTGCGACCATCGGACTGACCGTTCCCGCGGTCTCCGTGGCGGCCTATCTCTTGCACAAGGAACTGGTGCTCGGGCTGAACGAGCAGGGGCTCGTGTTGTTGCTGCTCACGTTCATGCTGAGCATGCTGACCTTCGGCACCGGGCGTACCAACATCCTGTTTGGCCTGGTCCACATGGTGGTGTTTGCCGTGTTCGTGTTTATGGTGTTCGTTCCCTGAGAGGTTCCAAGATGCTCCCCGCCCAGTCCGAGGTCCAGGTTGATACCGCAGAGGTCCGCGTCACCCAGTGGCGGCTCGCACCGGGCAGCGCCACCGGCCATCACATCCATGAGATGGACTACGTGATCGTCCCCGTGACCTCCGGCGAGATGACCATCGTGGCGCCCAATGGCGAACGCTCCAAGGCCCAGCTTGGGGCCGGAAAATCCTATTTCCGCAAGGCCGGCGTCGAGCACGACGTGCTTAACGAAACGGCAACCGAGATTGTGTTCCTTGAAGTCGAGTTGAAGCCGTAAACCCGCCGTTCAGGCAATTGCCACCGGCCCGCCGCAGTTGATCCCTTAATGTGCCTCAAAGTTCCCGCATCTAGGCCGCCGGGAGTTGGTTGGCAATGCTGAATTACCTGAAGAAATTCTCGCTGGAGATTCTGCCTTCGGTGGCTGCGACCGTCATCGGGGCCTACATCGTCAATCACTACGTCTCGAAGCCGGCCACTGATGCGCCGGCCTCGGCGACGGTGGCGCCGGCCGGCGCCAAAAAGAACATTGTCAAGTCGGGCGACGGCCCGACTGACGTCATCAGCGTCCCCGGTCCCGGCGTGAAGGCCAAAGGCATTTCCGAGCGGGCCATGATGGAGAAGTCGGCTTCGGAGCGGCCGGGCGAGTTCACGCCCACCGAGAAGCCAGCGGAGGTCAAGCCAGCGGAGCTCAAGCCGGCCGAGACCGCGAGCGCGCCGGCCGAACCGCGCCGCCATGCTGCGCCGAAGGCGGTGGCCAAGACCACGCCCGCGCCGGCCGCGTCCCCCACAACACCGGTTGATACCGCGGCCGCAGCCACGCCGGCGGAGGATCACCGCGACGCCAACGATCTGGCGCGGGAGGCGATCGAACGCTTGCGCGAGAGCCAGCCACGCACCCAGGAGGCCTCCCGCACGCCGGAGGCGCCGCGTCTGCAGGAAGCGCCGCGAACCGTCATGCCTTCGCCCACGACCGCTTCGGTCCGGCCGTTGCCGCCGCCGATCACTGTCAGCCCGCCGCCGGCTGAAGCTCCAGCACCTGCGGCGACCGCTTCGATCCGCAACGACGATCCGAACCGGCCGACCCCGCCAGCGGAAATTCCGCCTCCGCCGCCCATCGATCTGCGCGCGGATGCGAACAACCTGGCCGCCCGCACCAACAACATGGCCCAGGACATGCTGGCGAAGACGAAGTCGATGTTCCACGCGCTGCTGCCCAACTCGAACGGCAATAGCGGGAACGGACAGAGCAGCAGCGCCAGCCAGTTCACTGACTAAGGCGCGACTTCTTAGAACGTATCGTAGGCCTGACCGGGCTTGCCGCCGACGCGGGCAAAACCGGTCCGCGCGGTTTCGTCCCTTGGGCGCAGATTGATGGCGCGGCCGTAGGAGCCGGCGGCCTTGTTCTTCTCCCCCAGCCGCTCATAGGCGAGGCCTCGCGTCAGCCAGGCCTGGGCGTTTTGCGGATCGTCCTGCACGGCCTCGTCGAGATCGGCGGCGGCTTCCTTGGTCTTGTCGACGGCGAGATAGCTCAGCGCGCGCGAGAGCAGCGGCTCGGTCTGTTGCGGCACCAGTCCGTTGGCCACGGTGAAATCGTCGATCGCATATTGGTGCTGCTTCTCGCCCTGATAGAGCAGGCCGCGATTGTAATAGGCCTCGGCATTGTCGGGGGCGAGCGCGACCACCTTGTTGAAATCGGCCAGCGCTTCGGCCTGCTGCTTGCGCGCCTTGTAGACGAGGCCGCGGCCGAGATAGGCGGGCGCATAATTGGCGTCGAGCGAGACCGCGCGCTCATAGTCGGCCATCGCCTGGTCGAGACGCTTGGTCTGGCGATAGACCAGCCCGCGATTGGCATAGGCTTGGCCGTAATTGGCATCGAGGCTGATCGCCTTGTTGAAATCGGCCAGCGCCTCGTCGGTTTTGCCGGCCTGCGCCAGCACCGCGCCGCGCATGTTGTAGGCCTGCGGGTCGTTGGGATTGTTCTTGATGGTCTCGGAGAGCGAGGCGATGTTGCTCTGGGAGGCGAGCCTGGCCGGCTCCGGCTCGGAGGAGGGCGTCAGCGATCCCAGGTTGATCGAGCAGCCGGAAAGCAGAACCGCGATCAGGACGATTGTGATCGGTCCGCGCGGGAAGGGGCGCGGAGCTTGGTACGAAAGACGGGAGAGCGGACCGGCCATCTCTGCGAATTGCTCAACGCACCCTTGATGATGCTATTGGTAGCCCGCCGTGGTGCGAAATACAGCCCTGACAAAATAATAACGCGGACCCCGGGGGCCCGCGTTGCTTGCGTCTTGCGAGAGGTTTGGTTTCAGCGCATGCCGCCGCGCGGACCGGCACCTGGACCGCCACGGCCGCCACCAGCGCCGCGTTCGCCTCCGGGGCCGGCGCCGAACACCGGCTTCGGCTTCATCGGCAGCAGGCCTTCGCGCTGCAGCTTCTTGCGTGCCAGCTTGCGCGCGCGGCGCACGGCTTCGGCCTTTTCGCGGGCCTTCTTCTCGGAGGGCTTTTCGTAATGGCCGCGGAGCTTCATCTCGCGGAAAATACCCTCACGCTGCATCTTCTTCTTCAGCGCCTTGAGGGCTTGATCGACATTGTTATCGCGAACGAGAACCTGCACGCGGCATCCTCTTTTCAGGTGGTCGGAATGAATCGGATTAAGACCAAGGGTCGACAAAAGGCCATACCCAAGGTCTTGAACGCGCGGATGTATCAGACAAAAGGCGGAATGTCCACCTGCGAAGCGGTGATTTCGGCCAAGTATCGTCACAGAAATCGGGCGTAATTCCTCCTGCGAGCAACCCCGGGTAGGAATTTGCAGCCGGTTTTGGCGCGTTTCCCGGGGCTGACAACAGCAAATGCGGGAGGTTCTCCATGGAAGCGAGGAAATATGCGGCCGAACTGATCGGCACGTTTTGGCTCACATTTGCGGGATGCGGCAGCGCCGTCATCGCGGCAGGCTTTCCGCAGGTCGGCATCGGCTTTGTCGGTGTCGCACTGACGTTCGGACTGAGTGTCGTCACCATGGCCTATGCGATCGGCCATATCTCAGGCTGTCATCTCAATCCAGCCGTGACCGTAGGGCTGGCCGCGGGCGGCCGCTTTCCGGCCAGCCAGATCCTGCCCTATGTGATCGCGCAGGTCGTCGGCGCCATCGTGGCGGCAACCCTGCTTTATGTGATCGCGAGCGGTGCGCCGGGATTCGACCTCGGCAAGGGCTTTGCGTCCAATGGCTACGGGGCGCATTCGCCCGGTCAGTACGACTTGATGGTCTGCTTCCTGACCGAGGTGGTCATGACCGCGATGTTCCTGTTCATCATCATGGGAGCCACCCACGGCAAGGCGCCGGCGGGCTTTGCGCCGCTGGCGATCGGATTGGCGCTGACGATGATCCATCTTGTCAGCATTCCCATCACCAACACCTCGGTGAACCCGGCGCGCAGCACCGGTCCCGCCCTGTTCGTCGGTGGATGGGCGCTGGCCCAGCTCTGGCTGTTCTGGGTGGCGCCGCTGATCGGCGGCGTGCTGGGAGGCGTGGTCTATCGCTGGCTCAGCGGAGAGCCGACCGGGATCGTGGAAGGCGGCGTGCCGGCCTAGCCTGCGGGCTGCTTTTTGCCCGCCGCTGTCACTTCCGTCACATGGCCCATCTTCCGGCCCGGCCGCGGCGTGCCCTTGCCATAGAGGTGGACGGTGGCGCCCGGAATGGCCAGCCATTGCTCGTAGCTGTTGACCTCTTCGCCGATCAGATTGGTCATGGTGACCGGGCCGTGGCGCACCGGCTTGCCGAGCGGCCAGCCGGCAATCGCCCGGATATGTTGTTCGAACTGAGAGACCGAGGCGCCGTCGAGCGTCCAGTGTCCGGAATTATGCACCCGCGGCGCGATCTCGTTGACCAGCACCCTCGGGCCGTTGCCGCCCTCCGGCAGCACGAACATCTCGACCGCCAGCACGCCGACATAGTCGAGCGCGGTCGCGATCCTGCCGGCAATCGCGCGGGCTTCCTGGGCCAGCGCATCGGGGATCGCGGCCGGCGCCCGCGAGATTTTCAGGATGTGGTCGCGATGCTCGTTTTCGGTGACGTCGAAACATTCGACCTTGCCATCCGCCGAACGCGCGGCGATCACCGAAATCTCGCGCTCGAAGGGAACGAAGGCCTCGAGGATTGCCGATTTGGTGCCGAGCTCGGCCCAGATCCGCGTGGGATCGTCGCCCTCGCGGATGATCGCCTGGCCCTTGCCGTCATAGCCGAAGCGGCGGGTCTTGATGACGGAAGGCAGCCCGATCCGCGCGATCGCCTCGCGCAGGCCCGCGGCGGTTGAAACGTCGGCATAATCGGCGGTGCCGATGCCGAGCCGGGTGACAAAATCCTTCTCGGCCAAACGGTCCTGCGTCGTCTCCAGGATCTTGCGGTCCGGCAGCACCGGTCGGCGCGCGGAGAGCACCAGCACAGCGGAAGCCGGCACGTTCTCGAACTCGTAGGTGATGACGTCGACGTCGTTGGCGAACAGCTCCAGCGCCTCGACATCGGCGTATTCAGCGCAGGTCGCGTTCAGCACAACGTCGAAAGCGGGCGATTCCGGATCCGGTGAAAAGATCTGGCAGCGCAGGCCGAGGCGGGCGGCCGCCATCGCGAGCATGCGGCCCAATTGCCCGCCGCCCAGAATTCCGATGGTGTCGCCGGGCTTCAGCTTCACCCGATTGGTCTCGGTCACGCCGGCCCCTCCGGGCGCTCGGCGACCCCTTCGGTGTGCTTCTTGCGCCAGGCCGCAAGCCGATTGGCCACACTGACATCGCCGAGTGCGAGCACGCTGGCTGCGAGCAGCGCGGCGTTGATGGCGCCGGCCTTGCCGATGGCAAGCGTGCCGACCGGTACGCCGGCCGGCATCTGGACGATGGAGTAGAGCGAATCAAGCCCCGACAGTGCCCTCGATTCGATGGGAACGCCGAACACCGGCAATTCCGTCAGCGACGCCGTCATGCCCGGCAGATGCGCCGCCCCGCCGGCGCCGGCGATGATGACCTTGAAGCCAGCCGCCTTGGCGCCCTTGGCGAAGGCAAACAGGCGATCGGGGGTGCGATGGGCAGAGACGATGCGCTTGTCGCACTCGATACCGAGCTCTTTTAGCATCTCGGCCGCGTGCTGCATGGTCTCCCAGTCGGACTGGCTTCCCATGATGATGGCGATGGGAGCGGGCATTGAATCAATTCTCTCAAGAATCCAGAAACATAGGCCGGATTATAGGTTCGGGCCGATGTCGGCAAGGCGTGGCAAGGGAGCGGGAATGCACTATCCTGTCTTGGTTAAACCCGGCAAGCCTTTAAGCAGCCTCCAGGCAAGCATGCCCATGAAAAAGAGAGTTTTGGCGCCTGTAAAAGCGGCCGCGAAGCGCGGCAAGCGCGCCGGGGCGGCACGCAAGAAGGGGGCCGGCGGTCCGGCGGCGGCCGCCAGCCGAGACAAGGCGACCATTCGCAAGCTGCGCGGCGAGCTCGAGGTCGCGCTGAAGCGGGTCGAGGAGCTGCAGGCGTTCGCCGATACGGACTTCCTGCTCGGCATTCCCAACCGGCGCGGCTTCGAGCACGAGCTTCAGCGCGCGGTGGCCTACATCAAGCGCTACCGGGCGAGCGGGGCGCTGATCGTGCTTGATGTCGACCGCCTGAAGCCGATCAACGATACCTTCGGCCACGCTGCCGGCGATCAGGTGCTAAAGGCGATTGTCGACGTGCTGACGCGCCAGGTGCGCGCCTCCGATGTGGTGGGCCGGCTCGGCGGCGATGAGTTCGCCCTGTTGCTGTGGAATCTCAGCGAGACCGATGCGCGCGCCAAGGCCGCGATGCTGGAAGCCGATATCGACCGGCTCACCTTTGCCTTTGACGGGCAGACGGTAATGGCCGGAGCGTCCGCGGGCGTTGCGGTGCTCACGCCGCAATCCGAAGCAGGCCGGGCGCTGGAAGAGGCCGACAGCGCCATGTATGTGCGCAAGGCGCAGCGCCGGCACGAGGCGAAGCCGTCAGAGCTCGCCTAGATCATCCGGCACCTGGCCGAACGCCTTCAACAGCTTCGCATCGTTGAACTCGCCCGCCATCGGATCGCCGCTGCGGCTGAAAGCCACCGCGCCGATATGGCCGGCGGCGCGCGACAGCATCTCCGCGCGTCGCAGCGCCGCCGACGAACTCTGGCATTCCTCCGCCGCTCCCGGGATCAGCGATCCCGTGTCGTCCTGCAGGAAAGGAAGCGCGACGTAGTAGGTGATGTCGGCCATGATCTCGCTCCTTCAGGCCGCGTTCTCCGCACCTGGCGTTTGCAACGGCGCGCAGCCCAAAGAGATCGCCGCCTGCAACTCCATCAATTCGGTTTCCAGATACTCGTTGGCCATGATCAGCGCCTTGATGGTGCTGCGCAGATTGCCGTCACACATCGCGATCGCCTGGTCACAGGCTTTTTCATAGTGGCTGTTGTCGAACGCTTGCGGTGTGGCGGGCATGGCGAACGCTCCGGATCTGTCGAAATGAGGGGTGGCCACCATGTTCTCTTTTTGTTCTTATCGAGTCAAGCGGCACGCGCGGCTGCCGGTCAGAATTTTTGCCAGGAGAAGAAGCCGGCGCCGGGGCCGTCAGGCAATGATGTCGGGCGTGATCTGGTCTTCGATGAAGGCGATACGGTCACGCAGTTGCAGTTTGCGTTTCTTCAACCGCTGTAACCGCAACAGGTCGGGCGCGGGCGATTGGTGCAGCGCATCGATCGCCGCGTCGAGATCGCGGTGTTCCTGCTGCAGCCGTGCCAACTCGGCATGGAGCTCGCGCTCATCTTCGTCGGTCATGATGCACGTTAGCCGAAAATCGCAAGGAGAATGCGAAAGGCTGTGGATACCCTGTGGGCAATATCGCTCGGCCGGGCACTGTCCGCAACCGGCAAAAGTGAGTGCAACGCCCTGCCGGCTCTGGCGAAGTCCGTACACGCCGGGCGATCAAGTTCACCAGTTCCAGCTCACGTTTCGTTACATATGGTCGTCAAAAAATGACGGGTGCCGATTCTATAACCATCGACAGATTCGGGCGGAGGTGTACACTCATAAATCCGGATCAAATCTGAGGTTATAAATCAACCAAGGAGGTTTCGAATGGCAATACAGGCACATCTCGTTGAACTGGAACGGAAACACAAGAGCCTCGAAAACGAATTGCATGAAGCGCTCATCCACCTTTCAACGGACGACCTGCAAATAGCCGAATTGAAACGACGGAAGTTGATGGTAAAGGACCAGATCGAGCGGTTGAGGCACTCCGCCGAAGATACAGTGCACTAGCAAAAAAATTCAGCGTTGAAGTCATCGCCGGAGTGAGTGCGATGGCGCTCACTCCGGGATCGACAAAGCCCTTCTCCCAGTAACAACGCGCGAAAATCGCGCCAGAAATGTCCATACGCCCGCGCATTCTATGCGCCCGCGATCGTGCCGACATGATCCGCAATCGCCAGCGATGACGTGAGCCCCGGCGATTCGATCCCGAACAGATTGATCAGCCCGCCGATGCCATGCTCGAGCGGGCCCTGAATCACGAAGTCCTGCGATGCGATCGCGGGCGGCACGATCTTGGGCCGCATGCCGGAATAGCTCGGCATCAGCGCGCCGTCAGGCAATGTCGGCCAGTATTTGCGGATCGCCGGATAGAAGCGTTCCGCGCGTGCTGGATCGACGGCGTAATCGATGTGATCGACCCATTCGACATCAGGGCCGAACCGCGCCTGTCCCGCCATATCGAGCGTGAGATGCACGCCCAGGCCGCCGGGCTCGGGCACCGGATAGATCAGGCGTGAAAACGGCGCCCGCGCGCTGCAGCTGAAATAATTGCCCTTGGCGAGATAGGCCTGCGGAATAAGCTCGGCCGGCATGCCCTCGATCTGCCGCGCGATCGCCGGCGCATCGAGTCCCGCAGCATTGACCAGGAGATCGCATTCGAGCGACATCGGCGCCTCGCCGCCGGCATCGAGCTCGATTTTTCCGGCAGCCGCCTTGGCGCGAAGCAGAGGCGTGTGAAAGGCAAAGGCAGCTCCTGCCGCCTCGGCATCGCCACGCAGCGCCAGCATGTAGGAATGGCTGTCGATGATGCCGGTGGACGGCGACAGCAGCGCCGCGTCGCAGTTGAGCGCCGGCTCCAGCGCGCGCGCGGCGTCGCCGGATAGCAGTTGCATGTCGAGCACGCCGTTGGCCTCGGCATGCGCACGGATCGATTGCAGCTTCTCGGTCTCCTTCGGCGTGGTGGCGACGATCAGTTTGCCGCAGTTCTTGTGCGGGACGCCATGGCTCGCGCAATATTCGTAAAGGGCTCGTTTACCATTGACGCACATTCGCGCCATCTGGCTGCCGGCCTTGTAATAGATCCCGGCGTGGATCACCTCGCTGTTGCGCGAGGAAGTCACGGTGCCGATGCCCTCGGCCGCTTCCAGCACGATCACCTCGCGGCCGGCCAGCGCGAGGCGCCGAGCGATCGCCAGCCCGATCACGCCCGCCCCGATGACGACGCACTCAACCTTGTCCATTGTTGTAAGTTTCGGTCCGGGAATTGGCGCGGCGATGGGGTATCGCCGCCTTGCTAGATCAGCCTGTTGTTAGCTAAAGCACCTGGCTCAAGCCATTGCTTTCTCAGGGATGTTGTTCACGCTGGTCGCGTTAGGGAAGCCTTAATCATGTCAGGCCAATTGCCGTAATTTCAAGTCACATTTCCAGGCCGCTTGGGTACGCGTTTACCCGATCCAAACCCATCAAGCCAGACACTCCGCCGCTGAAATCCGCGCGGGTGACTGATGGCTGGCAAGAATTGGCAGGCAGGCAGCAAGGATCTGATCCCTGCGCGGGCACTCATGTGCCTGGCCGCCATTGCTTTGCCCTGCGCTCCCGCACGGGCCGTCTCCGCGTCGTTTGCGCCCGCCAGCTATGTCGGCGCGCTCGATCCCAGTATCCTCTGGGAAGTGCTGATCGGCGGCATCGTGGTGTGCGCCTTCCTGGCGGCGGTCGCGCTCTCGGTCCATTCGGCGCTGCACCGGTTCAAGCGCTCGCAGGCGCGGGGCACCGCCTATATCAGCTCGGCGCTGAACAGCCTCAGCCAGGGCGTCGTCATGACGGATCCAAAGAACCGGATCGTGTATTGCAACGACCGCTATCTCCAGACCTATGACCTGCAGCGATCGGATGTTCCCCCCGGCATGACCGGTGCGCAACTGCTCGAGCTGCGGCGCAAGCGCGGCACGCTCGATTGCACTGCGGAGGAGTTCTACGCGCGCGGCAGGACGCCCGAAGGCTTCATCACCGAGCTGCCGAACGGCCGGTCGGTCCTGGTCCGCTATTTCCCGCTGCCCAATGGCGGTTCGATCGCGACCCATGAGGATTGCACCGAACAGCGCAAGCTGTCGCGCGAGCTTGCCGCGACCAAGCAGTTCCTGGAATCGGTGCTCGACAACGTGCCGGTCTGCGTCGCCGCGAAGAATATCCAGGATGGCCGCTACATCTTCGCCAACCGCGCCTTCGAACGGTTCTCGCGGTTTTCGCGCGATCACATCGTCGGCAAGCGCGCCGACGAGATCTTCCGCCCCGACACCGCCGCAGGCATCGCGGCGGCGGACCGCGCCGCCGTGGAATCGAAGGACGGCCACTATCGCAGCGAACTTCTGGTCGAACGCGGCTCCGAGAAGCGCGTGCTCTCCTCCAATCGCGTTATCGCGCGCAACGAGAGGAACCAGCCGGTGTTCCTGATCGCGATGTTCGACGACGTGACCGAGCGCCGGTCGCTGTCGCGCGAGCTGGAGAACACCAAGAAGTTCCTCGAACTCGTGGTCGACAACATTCCGGTGTCGCTGATCGTCGAGCGCGTCAGCGACGGCCGCTATCTCCTGGCCAACCGCAGCGCGGAAGCGATCCTCGGCCGCCGCCGCGAGGAGGTCACCGGGCTCACGGCAGCCGACATCTTCAATCCGCGCGAAGCCAAGCTGATCATTGCCCGCGACGAGGCCGCGATCAGGAAACGCGACCTGCTCACCGAAGAACATCCGATCTCGACCAAGGACGGCCTGCGGCTGTTCCTGACCCGACGCATGACCGTGCTGGATGAGGCCGGCGCGCCGCAATATCTGATCAAGACCCATGAGGACGTCACCGACCGCCGGCAGACGGAATCGCGCATGGCGCATATGGCCTATCATGACGGCCTGACCGACCTGCCCAACCGCGCCGCCTTCCTGCAGGCGCTGACCCAGATGATCGAGGCCTGCGCCGGCACCGAGGAGGAATTCGCCGTGCTGTCGCTCGACCTCGACGGGCTGAAGGAAGTCAACGACGTGTTCGGCCATGCTACCGGCGACAAGCTCCTGATCGAGGTCGCCCGCCGCATCCAGACCACCGCGCGTGGCGGGGTGGTGTCGCGGCTCTCGGGCGACGAATTCGGCCTGATCATCGACGGCAAGCAGCCTGAGGCCGGCCAGCTGCTGGCCCAGCAGCTCGCCGAAGCGATGGCCAACGAATTCCAGATCGACGGCAAATCGGTCCGCACCGGCTGCACTACCGGCATCTCGGTGTTCCCGCATAACGGCGCCGATGCGGCCTCGCTGCTTGCCAATGCCGGCGCGGCGCTGTTCCGCGCCAAGCAGAAGTCGCGCGGCACGATCGGCGTCTACGAGCCCGAGATGGACCAGCAGATCCGCGACCGCCGCGTGCTGCACCAGGATCTCTCGATGGCGATCCGCAACGGCGAGCTATCGTTGCACTTCCAGCCGCAGGCGGTGTCGGCCAAGACCGTTGCCGAGTGCGAGATCATCGGCTTCGAGGCGCTGGCGCGCTGGCTGCATCCGGTGCGCGGCTTCGTTCCGCCGAGCGACTTCATCCCGCTCGCCGAGGAAAGCGGCCTGATCGTCGAGATGGGCGAGTGGATCCTGCGCGAAGCCTGCCGCGAGGCGGCGTCCTGGCCGAAACCGCACCAGGTCGCGGTCAACCTGTCGCCGGCGCAGTTCATGCACGGCGACGTCGTCGGTCTCGTGCACGCGATCCTGCTGGAGACCGGTTTGGCGCCGGGCCGGCTCGAGCTCGAAATCACCGAGGGCGTGCTGATCGAGGATTTCGACCGCGGTCTTGCGCTGCTGCGCCGCCTGAAGGCGCTCGGCGTGCGCATCTCCATGGACGATTTCGGCAGCGGCTATTCCTCGCTGAGCTACCTGCAGGCCTTCCCGTTCGACAAGATCAAGGTCGACCGCGCCTTTGTCATCAATCTCGGCCGCAATCCGCAATCGGCGGCGATCATCTCGGCCGTCATCGACCTCGGCCACGGCATGGGCATGTCGCTGGTGGCCGAAGGCGTCGAGACCATCGAGCAGCTGACCTTCCTCGCCGACGAGGGCTGCGACGCGGTGCAGGGCTATCTGATCGGCAAACCGCTTCCGATCGGGCAATATGCCGCCCTCGTCGGCCGCAGCAGCAATGTCATGGAGCCGGCACGCAAGACAGGCTAGGTGTAGCGGACTTCGTTGCACTAGCGCATGATCCGGAAAAGTCTGCAGCGGTTTTCCCTCGCGACAAACGCGTAGCGTTTGCGCGGAGATCATGCGCAAAACAAGAATCTAGCTTGCGCATGGCGGACTACGATCTGGCAATCATCGGTGGCGGGATAAACGGCGTTAGCGTGGCGCGCGACGCCGTCGGCCGCGGCTTGCGCGTGATCCTGCTGGAGCAGGGCGATCTGGGCGCTGCCGCATCGTCGGCGACATCGCGGCTGATCCATGGCGATCTTTCGGTGCTGGAGCGCCGCCGCTTTCGCCGCGTGCGCCGCCAACTTGCCGAACGCGATGTCTGGCTCCGCATCGCGCCGCACGTGGTCCGCCCGATGCGGTTTGCTATCCCCGCCCATGCCGAGGCGCGCCCGCCCTGGCTGTTGCGCTCCGCGCTGTGGCTCTACGACCGGCTCGGCTCCCAAAGCGGCCTGCCGCCCTCGGAGACGATCGATGTCACCCATCATCCGGTCGGCTATGCGCTGAAGCGCCCGATCGGCACCGCGTTCGAATATTCCGATTGCGTAGTCGACGATTCCCGCCTGGTGGTGCTGACCGCGATGGACGCCGCCGAGCGGGGGGCTGCGATCCGCACCGGCGCGCGCTGCGTCCGCGCCGACCGGGAACAGTTCTGGCGGCTGGCGGTGATCGACCGCGGCCACCGCCGGGTGATCACCGCGAGGGCGCTCGCCAATACCTCCGGCGGGTGGACCGGCATGGTCGCGGAAACCATCCTGCGCATGCCGTTTCCCAAACTGGCCGCGGTCCAGATCGGCCAGATCGTGGTCCGCCGCTTGTTCGAGTCCGACAACGTCTATGTGTTCCAGAATTTTGACCGGCGGCTGATCTTCGCGAGCCCCTATGAGCGCGATTTCACGCTGATTGGCAGCATCACCCATGCGTTCACGGGCGATCCCGCCATTGTCGCGGTCGGCGCCGCCGACGCCGCCTATCTCTGCGACGCGGCCAATCGCTATTTCCGCGAGAATGTCGCGCCGTCCGACGTGGTCCGCAGCGTCTCCGGCGTCAATCTGGTGCCGGATCGCGGCGGGGAACGCGCCGCGCGGGACGGATCGATGCTGGTCGATCGCCGCCGCGGCAAGGCGCCGCTCATCACCCTGTTCGGCGGCGATGTCACGACCGCGCGGCTGCGCGCGGAGCGGGCGGTGTCGCAGCTGACGCCGTTTTACGTGATGTCGCCGCGCTGGACCGCGAAGGCGCCGCTGCCCGGTGGCGATTTCGCCTGGGAGCGCTTTGACTGGGAGGTCGCAGCGGTGCGCGATCGCTGGCGCTTTCTCTCCGAGGCCGAGGCGCAGCGCCTGTTCGGCGCCTATGGCAAGCGCGTGGCGGAGATTTTGGGCGAAGCGAAAAGCCACGCCGACCTCGGCGAGCGCTTCGGCGAGGCGCTGACGGAAGCCGAAGTACGCTATCTCATGAAAAAGGAATGGGCGCGGTTTCCCGAGGATATCCTGTGGCGGCGCTCCAAGCTCGGTCTGAGCATGGCGCCGGAAGATCAAGCGGCGCTGGCCGCGTTCATGGCGAAGGCAGCGGCTGCATAGCCGGTCACATCTGACTTTCCCACAGAGGCAGCGGTTGAGCCTGCGCTGATCCGCCGCTAGCTTGGCGCCGGGCGTTGGCGGGGAAACATGGCTGAGGAAGCACCTAAAATGGACGTGGCGGCGGAGCCGGCAAAGGCGGAGCCACAGGCTTTGCTGCCATCCGAGCCGCAGCCGCAGGCCGCAATGCCGATGCTGCGCATCGAAGGCGTGGTGAAAAAATTCGGCGCCTTTCGCGCGGTGGACCGCGTGTCGCTCGACATCTCTGCCGGTGAATTCTTTGCATTGCTGGGCCCGAGCGGCTGCGGCAAGACAACCTTGCTGCGCATGCTGGCCGGCTTCGAGACGCCGGATGAAGGCCGCATCCTGCTCGACGGCAGGGACATCGCGCGGGTGCTGCCGCACGAGCGGCCGGTCAACATGATGTTCCAGAACTACGCGCTGTTTCCGCATCTTTCCGTGCGCGACAACATCGCCTTTGGCCTGAAGCGCGCCGGCATGGCGAGGGAAGACATCAACAGCCGCGTTGCCGAGATGGTGGCCCTCGTCAAGCTCGACGGGTTGGAGAAGCGCAAGCCCGACCAGCTCTCCGGCGGCCAGCGGCAGCGCGTGGCGCTGGCGCGTTCGCTGGCGCGGCGCCCAAAGGTGCTGCTGCTCGACGAGCCGCTGGCCGCGCTCGACAAGAAGCTGCGCGAAAGCACGCAAGCAGAACTGATGGAGCTGCAGCGGCGGCTCGGCATGACCTTCATCATCGTCACCCACGACCAGGCCGAGGCGATGACCGTGGCGAGGCGGATCGGCGTGATGGATGCCGGCCGGCTCGACCAGGTCGCCACGCCGCGCGAGCTCTACGAGGCGCCGCTCTCGCGCTGGATCGCCGAGTTCATCGGCGAGGTCAATCTGTTCGACGGCCAGGTCGAGCG
>Ga0210403_10002581_pt1 | contig 16273 bp, 13 predicted proteins | sample IncBWC19MmetaG_FD_150863 | JGI IMG/M metagenome (GOLD analysis project Ga0210403, IMG submission 150863) | Forest soil microbial communities from Barre Woods Harvard Forest LTER site, Petersham, Massachusetts, United States - Inc-BW-C-19-M | ecosystem: Environmental > Terrestrial > Soil >... | reverse complement strand
AGTACAAAAAAAGAAGAACCGCAGTAAGTCAAGTGTACGGGCCAAGGTCGAGCATCCGTTCCGCATTCTGAAGCGCGTGTTCGGCTTCGACAAGGTGAGGTACATAGGCATCGCCAAGAACCATAACCGGCTCTGCGCCTGCTTCGCGCTGGTCAACTTATACCTCCATCGCAAACGGCTGGCCCCGCTCGGGGCGTAGTGTGCCCGGAGGCCGGAAAACGGCCTCGCATGGCGCCAAATCAAGCAGCACAATCGCCGTCTTCGGCGATCTCTCGCTGAAAAACACCCAGCTCAACCAACACACCTTCTTGCAGCCCGCAAATCAGCCACCTGCGCAGAGCTTCCCTAGGCGATCGGGGTCAACCGTTGTCCCCGGAGGAGGTACAAGGGTCAGGAGTTCAGCCCTTGCACCCATCTCTGGGTGAGCAGTTCGGCGGTTAGCGGGACCGATGATTCAGAGGAATCAAATTTCGCGTCTGATTCCTGCATCTTCTGCGAGCGTTCCTGGCGAATCTGCGCGGCAGGAATAAAAACAGGAGCAGCGGACACCATCCCGCCCAAGGCTCGTGGCACAGCAGGGCCGCTCGGTTTGCGTGTCGTGACCTTCCTCCGGGTGACTATCTTCACCACGGCAGGTCTGCTCTCTGTCGGGCTGAGCAGCTTCGGCTCTTTCTCCGCAAGGACCTCCGCAACTACATTCTCGTGGGTCCGCTGTTCTTGCTCCGGTAGGAACAATTCATCTTGCACAAAGGTCGGTTTCGAGATCCGAGGCGGAACTGGGGAGCGAATAGCAACCCGCTTTCTCGCCACGGCCTGTGTCCTCGGCGGGGCTGTCGCTTGCGTGCGCTCCGGCGGAGTGATTTCAAGCGCTAGCTTCGCCTGCTTGTCTTTTCCCCGGGCTCTGAGTTTCTTCATCCGGATCGGCCAGGCGGTTGCTAGGTTCCGAGCTCGGTCGGAAGGGGTGGCAAGCGAAAGCAAAACTTCCCGCGCTTCGGTAAGGCGGTTCAGATAGGTATCAATCAAGTTGAGAATATGAGCGTACTGGATGCCTTCTCAGTTTACTGCGAGACGGCCCCCGGCAATATGCTCCATTTCCGATAACCGAGATAACTCAGCCCAATCTGGGCCACCCTGCCCCGGGTGGAGTGGCTTGAGCAAGGACATGCGCGTCGGGCGTGCCCCAATTGCAGGAACAACGCCACGCGGAATAGAGAAGCTCCCACTCGGACCGAGTGCCCGCTACGGCGAGGAGGAGCTCTCGTCTGTCCAGCGGAGATACCGATCGTGAACTGAGAGAATTTGAATGCCGTGCTCAGCGAGATACTGATCGAGATCAGGAACGACTCGTCTTAACATAACGGTGACGGCGCTCTAACATCGGATCACACTCGAAGCGGCGGCCTTGGACGATCGAGGTGCATCCCGACGGGACAGGGGCTCAATAAGTTGGCCTTGACGGCAGCGGAATCAGCCGCGATTGAAGCCACGCTCGACGCCGCACCTCCCCCTTGCTCCCCGGGGATCTGATGGTTGAAAAACGGCTCGTACGTCATCCTCCGCCTGGAGGCAACGCCGGGGGACGGCTCAAAGCTAATCATTGATAACAATTTGTATTTGGACGTCCTGCCTGCCAGCGGCCAGACTTGTATATGAAAAGAGGAGCTCGCATGAAAGCCGCAATCAAAAATGTCATCTTAGCGACGGTAGTTCTAGTCAACTCAGCAGCCACATCGCTGCCGGCTGCAGTTTTCACCCAGCCCAAATTGATGGTGCAGAACCTCTCTACCAAGCCGGAGTTCGCGCAGAACACCAGCCAGGATCTTCTACTCCGCGCTGACGAGCAAGGCTCAACCTACTTGTACGTGGAACAACAGAACGGCACAATCCTGGAGATCTTCGACGTCAGCGACCCCGCTCACATGCAGCTCACTACCGTCGTCACTCTTGAAGGCCATGGAGCCTACGACTTCGTCACTCCCATCGGTGGCTCGGCCGAACTGGTTTCCTTTCGTAACGGATCAGGTACTGGGGTGATCGATTTCCATAAACCGAAGAAGCCCCATATGTCCGCGGTGAAGACAGCTACCGACGGCGCCACCGAGTCACTCGGAACGGCAGGATATCTCTCCTCCTCAATTCCGCAGGTTCACAACGTTGCCGCCCAGTCGCGCGACGTCCAGCTCATTGAGAGCAATCGTGGTGCACGCGTGCTTACCACTCTGACTGGTGTGACCCGACAGGTCAATCGTCCCGAGACCGGCACCATCTTCCTGTTGGCCAAGGGGAAGGTCACCGTCATCCGTCAACGCGATGTCGAGCGCCAGTACACGATGGATCAGGAGCTCAAGAAACATCTGAACTAACTACAGCCGCGATCGTCGTGCATGCCATCGCCATGTCCCAGAAGCTGTAGGAACTTGTTGAATTGGAGCTTGGTGTTACAGATTCGGTGGGACTTCGCGAGCTGTCACCGATGGCTTTTGTTCAATCGTGGTATTTCGGCTGTATGTAAGTGGTCTTGCGTGGCCTCCGGGAAGCGCTCCCGGAGGCCACGCGGGTTTCAGGCACACTTCTCCTGGAGGCTTAGGTCTGGTCCGGATCAGGTTGCGGGCAGCGCAGCTGAAGACGAACAGTCAGTCCACCCTTTCCCAGCCCCCGCTTGCAGTCGTCGCTGTCTAGTGTTCGACCTTGAAGCGATACGTCAGGGAGAGATACCCGATCGTCAGCGGAGCACCATGGTTTGAGCTGGTCATGACCTCGCCCGGGAAGAAGTGGCCTACGCCGATATTGGTGACGAAGGATTTATGGAAGATGTACTTCGCCGAGACGTCGAACTCGCTGCCCAGGCTGTCGCTCTTGAAGCCGCTCGCGGGGGCTGTAAACAGGCTGCTGCCAGCGCTCGTATAGACGCCATCGTGCACGGTCGCGACGTGGAGGGAGCCGCCCTGCAGCAGGATCGTGAAGTTGTCGCGTGGGGTCAGCTGCAGGTTCACCCGCCGCTGCTTGATGTTCTCGAAGCCAAACAAGTCCACCAGGCCGAAGGCATTGTGATTGCTCGGATACTCCTGATCGTAGGTCCCGATGCGCGTCGCGTTGGTATGGGTATTTCCGGTCGCGTAGTCGTACTCGCCTTCCAGGTGCGGCTTCCAGGGCAGCCGGGCCGCCCCATAGCCACCGCGGAAGATGGCGGAGCCTGCATGGATCGAGTCGTTGCTGTAGCTGCCGCGCTGCAGCATTCCCGTGCCCGATGAATCGAAGCCCAGCGGCAGCTTGGTTTCGTAGTAGGAGCCGAAGCTTACCTCTGTCTGGCTTCCGGCAATCCCCTGCTGACTCGTCACCCGCGGCAAGGCATGCACCAACACCATGGGCTCAATCGTCGTCTTGGGCACAAGTGTGGTCAGCTTCGCGTGGACGCCATGGAAGGTCAAGCCCGCCCCATGGGTGTCGAGGCTAGTGGGATGGATCTGGACCACCGAGGTGCTGAAGAGGTCGAGCTGATTCTTCTTGCCCACCTGCATAAAGAAGCCGTCGAAGGTACGGCTCGTATTGGTCCAGTCGCTGATACCAATCACGCGACGGTCGCCGAACCTCAGTTCCTTTCGCCCCACCGTCAACTGCAGCGATTGGTGATGAAACTCAAGGTACCCCTGCCGCAGATCGAAGCTATCGCGCATGTTGGCTGCCGTATCCTGCAGCGGCAGCCCCAGAGCATGCAGATCCATAAATTGCGCATAGCCGGTCAGCCATTTGGTCGGACGCACGGTGACGCCGCCCCAAACGCGCGTCAGCTCATACAATCGGTCCTTGCCCGAAACGTAACCGAGCGAGGTCTGCTCTTCGGTGCGCCCGCGCAGCTGCATATCCAGCGTCATCCAGTTGGGAATGTCGGACAGGTGGAAAGGCTGGACCGCGCCGAGGGTGCTATCAGAGCGGGAAATATTATCGCTGGGAGGGTGGAAGGGATTGATCACGCCCTCCTGCACCGGAGACGCCGCGTGCTGTGCGGATGCGGAGGCGGTCACGAATACAAACGACAAGAGACCCGGAACAAATACGAGCAACGACAAGGACAGACGGCCCATTCCAACAACTACATCTCGACGCAAGAAAGACTCCTACAGTATGAGTGTACAGCGTGCACTCAGTCCGGGGTTGAACCTGACCTGAGTTGCTTGCGTTCCCGACACTTGGGTAACGCCGACTTCTGTCCGAGTGATCTAAGCAAGGGGGCGACGGAGTGTCCACCAATGTTCTCGACGCAGCGCGACCGCAACGGATCGGGTGCCGGTGCATCTCACCTAGCCCGCCCGGCTCCAGAGTGACGATGAAGGGTTATCTCCTTCCTTTTCGGTGCTTCGCCGAATGCGGTCAGCAGTCCAAATCCAACCGCCATGGGCCTGGAACGCGTTCAGCCGAACGAGAGGGCACAGGACACCGCGATCATCTATTTCGACAAGGGAAGTCGTAATCGTTATGTGAATGGTGGCGGCCCTCATTCCGTCGAATCGAGAGATGAGCAAGAAGGTTACTTATCGTCGATTGTGTTACGCCATACGGGAGCCGTTCCCTCAAGTTCTTCCTCTCTCTTCAGGTCCCTGATCACGGTCAGGCCATCGGATCCCACGAGATAGGTAGTTCCATTTGCCTCATCCCTCAGTTGCTGGATCACCGCCCTGATCGTGAGAACCTGCTGCGGTCTGGAGGGCAGGATGACCTGATAGTCTGCTGACGCGCCTGGTCCATATGGCCTTGTGACGACGCCGCTGATGCCCAATCCGCCTTCTCTCATGGGGAGGATGTAGGCCTCGTTATTCGTCGCTGCCATGGTCTTGATTCGAGGAGCCCTCGGTTTGCTGAGATCTAAAAGAGCATTCCCGCTCCCATCCGCATAACGGATGAGCTCCGTATGTCGACCAACGGTTTCTACGAAATCAAACGACGCAGGGGCATCTACTGTGACGAATGCCTTGAGGGCGATCTTGCCAGGGTGAGACACATCAAAGACCGCTATGCTGCGCCCGTTATCTTGCTCGACATACAAGTAGAGGGTATCCGGAGAGACTAAGTGGAGTTTCATTGCTTGTCCTGCACGGTGTGCCTTCTCTGGCAATTTACTCGAAGGCACAACAACTAGATCCCCTTTGCCTTCCGCTGTAGCTGGGATCACAGTGGCGCTGATGACGAACAGAGCGATAAGCAACCGAATAAACATCCTTAGCAATAACATATCCCTGAACTCCTTGAGTATATTGATCTCGCACGGCGAATAGGTGCCCCCTGTTCCCAGGGGGCCAGGTTCTTAGTACGGTTTTACTGGCAAGAATTTCCCATCGAGTGTAATCACTGCCCTTGAGCCACCTTCGGGATCTTCGACCTTCTTGATGTCCAGTCTGAAGTTGATCGCACTGATAATTCCGTCGCCAAGCTTCTCATGGACCAAGGACTTCAGCGTAGTCCCATAGACCTGGACCATTTCGTAGAACCGATAGATCGTGGGATCGGAAGGTACTCCGCTTGGAATGCTGCCACGCAAGGGAACGGTTTGCAGCAGTTGGATGTCCTCCGCAGCCAGTTCCAGCTGTTTGCCGACTGCCTCAGCCGCTTTGGCGGAAAGCGGATGCTGGCCGAGCAAGGCAGCGGTAACGAAGGCGATGCTGAGATCAGTACCCTTGGTCAGGTCCTCGAAGGACAGGTTTCTTTTGGCCTTCGCCTCAAGGATGGTGGCGGTCAGTTTCTCGCGGGCGACTTGGCTAATTTGAGTTTGCAGCATGGTATCTCCTTTGGGTGGTGCTGGTTGGTGGTGCTGGTTGGTGGTTAGGCGCTGAGTTCGCTGTACATCGGCACCGTCACGCTGGTCTCCGGATATTCGGCAAGGGAGACAAATCGGTTGGTTACGCCATCCAGCGCGTCGATCGTGCCCTTCCCGATGTCGTAGACCCATCCATGCAAGATCAAGCGGCCTTCCTCGAGAGCGAGCGCAACGGAAGGATGGGTCTTGATGTTTGCGAGCTGGGCGACGACATTGTCACGGATCAGGGAGTCGAGGCGAGCCTTGGGAGACGCATGCTGACGTGCGGCGTTGACGACCTTGGCCGACTCCGCGTAACGGAGCCAGTTGGCGACGGCGGGCATGTGGTCGAGGTGCTTGTCGGTCGCAACCGCCGTCATCGCGCCACAATCGGAGTGACCGCAGATGACGATGTCCGTCACACGCATCGCCGCGACGGCATACTCGATCGTGCCCGAGACGCCGCCCGGTTCCGGGCCGTAGGAAGGCACGATGTTGCCGGCGTTCCGAATGACGAAGAGGTCGCCTGGCTCGCGCTGTGTAAGTAGTTCCGGCACCACACGACTGTCCGAGCAGGTAATGAAGAGCGTGCGTGGGTTCTGGTTGGTGGCTAGGCTTTTGAATAGCTCCAATCGTTTCGGAAAGGCATCGAGACGAAACTTCAAAAATCCGTCGATGATCTCTCGCATGGTGGACCTCCTCGTCCGGTACTGCATAAAACAAGGATGGTCCGGTCGTCCTATAATGTCCAAGACTTGTTTTTTATGAAGTCGATTGCTATTGGCTATAGCTGGATGCCATGCTTTTACGACACCTTCGCTATCTACTCTCGGTAGCTGAATACCGTAACTTCACTCGCGCTGCGGAAGCCTTGCACGTGTCCCAACCGACGTTGTCATTGCAGATCAAGCAGTTAGAGGATCTGATGCAGGTGCAACTGTTGGATCGCTCCGGACGGAGCGTCCGCCCAACCGATGTTGGGGAGATCTATCTAGAATATGCCCGCAAAGCCTTGCGCGAACTCGAGGCGGGGCGACGTGCAATCCATGACGTTCAGAACCTGAGCCGTGGTTCGCTTCGGATCGCCATGACGCCGACCTTCAGCACCTATCTCATTGGTCCCCTGATGGAGCGTTTCAGCACACGCTATCCGGGCGTTTTGCTGAACATCCAGGAGATGTCGCAGAACAAGATGGAGCTTGTTCTGGCGGAAGATGGCCTCGACCTTGGTATCGCGTTCTCCAAGGTGGATTCACCCGAGATCGATTGCCAGCCCCTGTTTGCGGAGGAGCTGACTGTCATGGTCGGCATCACCCATCCTCGCGCCAACCAGGGTGGCACGATGACTCTGGCAGACCTGCAGGCAGAGTCGCTTGCGTTGCTGACGGGCGACTTTATAACCCGACAGCTCCTCAATTCATTTTTTCGAGCACACGGTATAGCCCCACACATTTCGATTGAGGCAAATTCCATCGGGGCAATCGTTGAGATCATTCGCCGCGGTAACCTGGTCACGATCCTCCCCCATCTGATTGCACACGAACATGAGAGGCTCTGCCCGATCTTGTTGGATCCGCCCCTACCGTACCGGACCGCAGCCCTCCTCCGCCGCAAGGGCGCCTATGAAACTGCCGCGGCTCATGCCTTCTCAGAGATCTTTCAAAGTACGATAGCCGACTATAAGGCGATATGAACCGGTATCGCACGTCGCGAACGACGGGGACAACTACCTCGCCCTGGTCCAGTGCCGCGCCTGCGTCTGCCCGCCGCGACTGAGCAGTGCGGCCTGATGGCCGATGGTTGCCGGGAAGCAGCGGCAAACCTACCTGTGTGATATCTGGAAGCGTTGTCGGCCGCGGAGTTTTGAAGAGAGCCAGCGCAACACCATCGGCCGGCGCATCAAGGACGCCCGGCTGCCGCGCGGATGAAGACGCCAGGGAGTTCGACTTCAGCAAGATGCCGCAGGTCCAGGGTGGCTACATCGAACGCGCCGACCCCTCATCCCAATCGGCAACTGCGGTACCGGCAGCATGGCACTCAGAACGCCTTCTCCCTTATCGATGGCACAAAAAACGCCGGGCACTCCAAATCAGGAAGGTAGTGAAAGTCGGCGTCATTGCGATTCGGAGTGAACCACGGTTTAGGTTCTGAACGTCATGGATTGCTCGTCGCCCCCGTAGGGCGTACGGCCCGCCCGCCCGCGCGGTTCTACAGCTGCACCTCCAACAGATCCGCTAGCTACTTAATCTGCAAGGACAGCGTGGGGCTGGGACACGTGCAAGGCCTCGGCGGCGCGAGTGAAGTTACGGTGTAAACGACTATAGCCAACATCAATCGACTTCATTCAAAACAAGTATAGGATGCTATAGGAAAACAGAGCCATCCTTGGTTCATGGCAAGGAGGTCTCCATGCGAAATATTATCGACGGCTTTCTGATGTTCCAACGCGAAGCATTCCCGCAGCGGTCAGCGCTGCTCAAGAGCCTCGCCACTGCTCCCTGGAGGAAGGCCACTTGACCTTGCATGGATCGGTTCACGACATCGAGACCGGCTCGATCGACGCGCTCGATGGTGAATCCAACCGATTTGTCGCACTCGCCGAATATCCGGACACCTGCGCAACGGAGCCGAGACACCACCAATTGGCCGCCTAACCATAGGCGATATCCGTGCCTTCGGATGCGATAGCAAGAGGCATGGATTGAAACTGTCACGAAGAGTTATGAGAAGCAGGGATATGACAACGGAAATTATAGCCAGCCCAGAGGTCAGCGAAAAGGGAGGACTCCCGAATGCCATGCAAAGGCGGCTCGCAATCCTGGCTATCGTATTTGTGGCCATCGACCTGCGTCCGGCGATCGTTTCCATTGGCCCAATTTTGCCATCCATTCGGAAAGAATTTGGTCTTTCCCATGCGACCGCTTCACTCCTTACGACCATCCCCGATCTGTTGATGGGGTCTCTCGCATTACCCACATCGTGGCTAGCCCGGCGCTTCGGGCGGGACCGAGTGTTTCTCATATCGTTGGCTCTTCTCTGCATCTCCACTGCTGCGCGGGCGTTCTCTCCCAATACCACCTTGCTCCTCACCGCGACCGCAGGTGCTGGTATGAGAATCGCGGTCGCTGGCTCCCTTATCGCAGGCTTTATCAAAGCAAATTTTCCAAGCAAAGCAGCGTTTTTTATAGGTATTTATGCGACCTTCCTTTCTGTCGGTAGCACCATCTCTGCTGCCACCACGGGCCCGCTCTCCGATACGCCCCTGGCGGATGGCGCTTCGCAACCGGCGTTTGGAGCGCCCTCGGGGTTCTAGCCATTGCCGCGTGGGCGATCGCTACAACGCCTGGCTCCCGACGCAATGCGCTGTTAGCCCCATTGCCACCGGCACGCCGGGTTACGCTGCCGTTGCGCAACAAGACCGCCCTGGTTCGTTGCGATCTTTTTCGCATTCAATAACTTCCTGTTCTACGCAATCTTGGCTGCTGGCGCCGATGTTTCGTAAATACGGTGCTTCGCAAACAAAAGCCGGCCTGATCCTTGCCTGCTTCACTATTGCATTCCTCTGTGGAAACCCCGTATTCGGTTCGCTGAGCAAGTCCCACGATAGGCGCCGGTGGCTAGCGGCAAGTGCGATTTTGCCGAGTGCCGGTTTGATCGCGCTTGCAATAGTGCCAAACCTCGCTCCGTTTATTTGGATTGCCGTTTCCGGTTTCGGTTTGGGCGGCGCCTTTACGCTCGGCATGACACTGCCCTTGGACAACACCCATAGCGTTGAGCAAGCCAATGTCTGGAGCGCTTTTGTCATGACCGTAGGCTATCTCTTTGCGGCCGGCGGTCCGCTCATGCTGGGTGTGACTCGCGACCTTACAGGAAGCTTTCGCTTGCCAGTCTGGCTGTTGGTCGTCGCATCGGTCGCCATGCTCACCCTGACACCTCTATTACAGCCCTCTTGCGATGAATTGTAAGTTATCTGGTTTTCGGTCATCCGTTCGGCAGCGACTTCTCCTCCCCAGTCTGTCAAGGCCGCAGCTTTTCCTCATCGCTGCGATGAGCAACGCTTGAAGGCGGTGGTTGGGAGACCGAAGCCGGCAGCGGAACGTCATCGAATCAACCTCGGTGAATTAGTAGACCTTCGGGCTTTCGCGGAAGCTCCCACAGTAGCTCTCGTCCCTCGGGTGCATCGTGGGCGTTGCCCGGAGACAGAGAGAAGGCTATGGCCGTTCGAGCATCTTACCCCGCCCACCTAAGCTCGCACAGCCGTCACCAAAAACGCGGAGGAACCCAAACCAAAATACCGAAATCACTGACAGGCCGGAGGAATCGACGAAACCAAATGGGTTATTCACCACATAGGAATAACGATTGAAACTCTGGGGATTTCCGGCACGGGAGCGTTTCACCGTGTCTCGAACAGGCGAGAGGGGTATACCATAAGGCTGTTTTTGAGCTTAAGTTGGTACATTCCGGTTACGCTGACTCGCTCACCATTCCCCGGGGGTGATGTATGCAGAAGCCAAATGTTTTGCTCAAAAGGATTTGGCTCCTTTTGGTAGTTGTAGGTTCGCTCGTGTTCCTGCACCTCGCTTATAACCAGCAAGAGCAACGTGGGCAGACAAGCTACATGAAGGTGGACAGTACCGAATCATTCCCATCGATCATGGCGAGGATGAAAGCGGCAAAGCCAGGGATCGAACAGGAGCATCTCGCTTTGCTCAACGAGCGCTATGAATTGAGCGACCGCCCGGCCCAAGGGGTCACCATGGATCGGGGAAAACCCGTACAGGAAGGCGTCCGCGTCAAGCTGCCCGCCGGAATGACGTGGGAGAAGCTGGCGGCGATGAGTCCGGATCAGATTCGCGAACAGGGTATTTATCCGAAGGGGTTCTACCCTCTGCCGCACCCCAATCACAGCGAGGGTGGCTTTGTCTTTCCTCAGTTCCTGATCGACGCGATCAAAAAGCAGGACGGACGAGACCTGACCCGGTTCGACATCGATTTCGATCTTCCGGATCACTTCCTGGCCGAGTTTCCGCCAGCCATTTACCTCACGCCGCGTCCTGACCTGGGCGATGTTTCGCATGGTAAGCTGGTCTCGCTCACCAATTACTACGAGATGTTTAACGGCCTGCTTACGCCCCGGCAGTTGGAAGGGCTCCGCCTGTTGCTGACCCCCTTCCCGCAGCAGCAGTTCAATACCACCGAGGATCGCCGCTCGGCGCTGCCCAGCACCGGAGCGGCTTGCTTTGATTGCCATTCGAACGGCCACCAAAACGGCGCGACCCACCTCGCCCCCGATGCCCGCCCGCAGCAGTATCGCCACCGCATCAAGACGGTGTCGCTTCGCGGCGTCGATATCCAGCGGCTTTTTGGCTCGCAACGTGCCCTGAAGACGATCGAGGATTTCACCGAATTCGAGCAGCGTACCGCCTACTTTGACGGCGACATTGTGCTGGCCACCAAGAAGGGTGTCAACCCGCTCGAGCGCGGCAGCCAGGTTGACTTCATGTCCGATTTTCAAGAGATGCTGGACTTCCCACCGGCGCCCAAGCTCGATGTTTTTGGCAAGCTCATTCCCAGCAAGGCGACGGCAGCCGAACTGCGCGGCCAGGAGATCTTCTTCGGGAAGGGCCAATGCGCCAGTTGCCACCAACCACCGTTTTACACAGACAATCTAATGCACAACCTCCAGACGGAGCGCTTCTTCAAGCCGGTGATGATCAACAACATGATGGCTATCGGGGATGGGCCAATCAAAACCTTTGCGCTGCGCGGCGTCAAGGATAACCCGCCCTATCTGCACGACGAGCGTCTGCTGACGCTGGAGGACGCGGTCGAGTTCTTCAACCTGATCGACGGCACCAAGCTTACGCCGCAGGAAAAGCAGGATCTAGTCGCGTTCCTGCGCACCCTCTAGGATCTGGCGTGAAGTCGCATACGGTGAGCCAATGGAGGCGATGCTTTACTGAACCTTGCCGATGCGGCAGCATGGTTCCTGAATTACCGGCCTTTACCCAGCCGATTCCGTTGCGCGTCGCCGTAGGAGAACAACCGCGCCTGCAGCATCTAGCCCGGAGAGAAGGCGATGGCGGGAACGATATTCGCCGGAGTGAACGCCACCTGCTCTGTCTCCGCAAAGAAGTTGTCGGGATTGCGAATTTGACGATGGCCTGGTGGATTTCTCTTGGTGCGGGCGACGGTGAAAGAGACGTTGAACGCGCTGCTGGATGCACAGACGGATCAACTGCGCGGAGCGCGTCGGCACGAGCGGACAGAAGGGCGCAAGGATACTGCCGCCGTCCAGCAGCGGCGGCTCCGTCAACGCCCTCACCCCCGCCCAGACCACGCTCACAGGAGGAATCAATCATGTCCACAGCCATCGCCAGCGTCGCCATCCCCGACACCAAGCTCGCCCGCGAGATCCAGGAGTTCGTCCGCGACACCGATACCGAGTTGCTCTTCAACCACTCCAGCCGCGTTTACTACTTCGCCGCCCTCGCCGGAAAGCGGAAGAACCTCCACTTCGACGCTGAGCTGCTCTATGCCAGCGCCATGTTCCACGACGTCGGCTTGATGCCCAGCCACAGCACGGCCAATCGCTTCGAGGTCGACGGTGCCAACGCTGCCCGCAACTTCCTCAAGGAGCGCGGCGTCGCCTCGCAGGACATCGACAACGTATGGACCGCCATCGCCCTGCATACCACCCCCGGCATTCCCGAGTTCATGCACCCCGTCGTCGCCCTGCTCACCTGTGGCGTGGAGATGGACGTGCTCGGAATCGCCTACGACCAGTACCCCGACGAGGTCCGCAACGCCGTCGTCGCCCAGTATCCCCGCACCCCCAACTTCAAGGAAGACATCATCCAGGCCTTCTACGACGGCATCCACAAGAGGCCCGATACCACCTTCGGCAACGTCAAGGCCGATGTGGTTGCCGACAAGGACAAGAAGTTCGTCCGCGGCAACTTCTGCAGCGTTATCCGCAACTCCGCCTGGATTGGCTAATGTAGATCGGCTAACCCGGAGAAGCCGAGTCTCATCGACCGGGTGCCCCAACGTAGACCAACGCCGCATTCTCGTTCCGGGGACCTCGGAAGCTTCCAAGGAGCGACGCACGCTCGATCGGGCTTAGAACGATTTTCTTTGTCAAGGAGAAAATTCAATGCCTGAACTGATGAGGGGAACTGTAGGTGTGCCGTGGATGGGCGGGGGGCGCGGCGGCGAGCGCAGCGTGGCGCTCAAACGCAAGCTGATGCTGGGCGTGCTCAGTGCCATACTAGGCGCTTTGCTTCAAGGTTGCTCAGCGGGCAAACATCCTTCCCAGGGGGAAACCAGCCTGGCCAATGCCGCTAAAGACGTCACCATTCCGTTGGAGGCAGGGAAGATGAAGAACCCGCTGCCTGAGACGGATGAGGTCCTGAGCCAGGGCCAGGAAGTATTTCTTGGGTCCTGCGCCCAATGCCACGGCGCGGATGGGCGCGGAGACACGAACATCGGGCGCAACATGGCCCCGCCTGCCATGGACCTGAGCTCAGCCCATGTGCAGCACTGGACCGACGCGGAACTGTTTTGGATCATCCAGAATGGAGTTCGCCTCAGCGGCATGCCCGCCTGGAAGTCGAGCATCTCTGAGAACGACACCTGGAAGCTTGCACGCTTCATCCACAACGTTCCCCGCCTCGGCGCGGCCTCGGCCTCCACCGCAGCCCCGTCCCAGCCACAAGCCACCACTTCCACGCAGGACAAGTACACCCTCAAAATACCGAATGGCCTCGCGTACTCTGAGTTCCGAGGATACGAAAGCTGGCCGGTGATCTCCATCAGCCATAACGGAGGTACGCTCGCTGCAATCCTGGGGAATCCTGTGATGATCAACGCCTATAAGGCGGGCATTCCCGGTAACGGCAAGCCCTTTCCGGATGGCGCCAAGATGGTGAAGGTCCATTGGAACGCGAAAGTGGTTGCCAGTGAACCCGGTGGGCCGACGTTGCCAGGCACCCAGCATGACGTCGATCTCATGGTGAAGGACAGCAAGCGGTTCGCGGACAGCGGCGGATGGGGTTACGGCGTGTTCGAGATTGACACGGCGTCCAATACGTTCCGGCTCGGCAACTTGAGCGACAAGCCACCGCAGGGCAACGACGCCAAGTGCGGATTCGCATGCCACACGGTCGTGAAGACAAAAGATTACGTTTTCACGGATTATGGGCACAGGTGAAGCGGTATGAGCGGACTGTTCTTGTTGTTCTGGTGCGTGGGTTCCGGGTGGTCGCTAACCGACATGTCGGATTCTCGTCACCGATCTTCCGCGTTGGTCATAGCCAGGTGGAAAAATCACTTATAGGGGGACGAAGAATGCCAGAGCAATCAACAACCATCGCTGACGATCCGTTCCGTAGCCGGCGCCCAACCAGTCATGAACGGACGTCGGGACGACCCTGGGATGCTTCTTATACCGACGACGGCCCCGCGCCCTGGGATATCGGTCGGCCGCAGTCGGCAATCGCGCGCCTCGCATCCAGAGGCGTCTTCGCCGGAGAGGTACTCGATGCTGGCTGCGGGACCGGCGAGCACACTCTCCTTGTCGCCTCACTGGGGCTGCCGGTTTTGGGCGTGGACGTAGCCGAGACAGCACTGGCGATGGCCCGTAAGAAAGCCGCCGACCGAGGCCTCGAGGCCGAGTTTGCCACGGCGGACGCGTTGCATCTGGAGAGTCTGGGGCGCAGGTTTGGCGCGGTGCTGGATTGCGGGCTATTCCACAGCTTCGAAGACGACGAGCGGTCAGACTACGCAGCGAGTCTGGCTTCGGTCATCAAACAGGATGGAACCCTGTATGTGCTGTGCTTCAGCTACGAAGGTCCCGATCCCGGGCCGCATCCCATCCGTCGGGAAGAGCTGAGCGCGGCGTTCAGCCCGGACCATGGATGGAATGTCATCGCCATCGAACACGAACGGATTGATACGAATTACCACGCCACCGGTGTATCGGCCTGGCTCGCGACGATCAAACGAATCTAAGCTGCAGAGAGTCCGGTGAGCATCCCCGTCGAGACATCCTCTCGTTCCTGACCACAACGGTGTTTTCGGGGAGTAGTCGTAAAAGTTGCGCTTAACTGGCGCTTAATGCGTGCATTGCCCTGTTGGCGACAGCTGAGAGGGAGCGCAATCTGGATCCGGATAACCCGTTCCATGTCGTTGCTTGTATTTGCTCCTCACCTCCGGCTGCCCAGGGAGAGGGCCTGCGCACCGTAGTTCAGAAAACCAGCCGGATCACAGCCCAGGCAAGTAACCCCATGGACAGCCACCCAAACCAGTCCCCAAGCAGCCGAAACACGGTCCAGCTATGGCCGGTCGGCACCTGCGCCGCCAGGGTCACAAATGGCGCCAGATCGCTCCGCTTCTCCGCAAGGATCCGTCCCCGGTCGTCGCTCACGGTCAGATAGCCGTTATTCGCCGCGTGCACCACGCTGAACCCGTCCTCCACGCCACGCATGACCGCCATATGTCCGTGCCATGCGCGATCTACATTGAAATCCAGCCCCGGCACCAGCATCAGACCTGCATCGGCCCGCCCGTACTTCCGCGACAGAGGGGTGAAATCCATATCTTTACAAATGGCCACCCCCCACGGCCCGGTGGCATTCTGAAGCAGCAACAATGCCTTGCCAGGGGTGAATTTCAGCTCAAACGGCGGCAGCAGATGCTCCTTGTCGTAGCTTGCCACTTCCTTGCCGGGCCGGTACACCCGAGCCTGATTAAAAGCCGCCCTGGGCAATTCCCGATCCACCCCGGCGACGATCGTAGCCCCGCTCTCATCTGCCAGGCGCTGCAGAATCGCGTCCCCGGCAGCAACGTCCGAATCAGTCATCGTACCCAGTTTTTCCGGCAGCACAATGGCCTGCGCCGCAAGCGAAGCAAGCTCCCGCACCTTACCTGCATACGCCTGCAGGAGCCGTTCGGTGTCCGATCCCGCCCGCGTGACATTTTGGTCGGAGGCAGCCAGTCCAACTAGCACCTTCGGGCCAGGCTGCGGTACCGCCAGCCGTACCGCACCAAAGATCAGCACTGCCAACACCGTTCCTGCTGTCACACCCCGCACCCGCCTCGCCTCTCGCGAGGCGGCACGCCGCAGATACAGTGCTAGCGCCAGTCCTGCCGGAAACAACAGCAGCACGAAGCTCATTCCCCACGGTCCGGTCAGCGATGCCAATTGCAAGAACGGCAGAAAACGTAATTGAGAATATGCAAGACATCCTGCTGTACCGTGCGGCCACACGAAGTTCCGCACATACTCGAAGGTCACCCATGCCGCCGGAACGCTCACCAGCGAGCTCCACACAGCTCCCCGAAAAGCCAGCGCCCGAAACAACAGCACAGCAAACGCGAACACTGCCGCTGCCAGGCCGAAGCCGCCCAGCCACGCCACCGGCGGCAGCCCGAGTAGGTGGAAGTACCCCCACAAATTCAGACATCCCGCCAGCCATGCCA
>Ga0210403_10002577_pt1 | contig 16290 bp, 12 predicted proteins | sample IncBWC19MmetaG_FD_150863 | JGI IMG/M metagenome (GOLD analysis project Ga0210403, IMG submission 150863) | Forest soil microbial communities from Barre Woods Harvard Forest LTER site, Petersham, Massachusetts, United States - Inc-BW-C-19-M | ecosystem: Environmental > Terrestrial > Soil >... | reverse complement strand
CTCCAGTTTCTTCAAGAAGTCGAGCAGCTCTATGAGTCCGGAATTAGCTTCGTTCGCCGTCAAGAGCGGGCGGGCAGTGCTCTATCCCATTTACATGGGCACATACGAACGCCGCATCAGCTCCCCTACCGTACGACAGACTTTTGATGAAATAGTTCAGCCCGGAAGCGCTTGCCTTCCCGTAGGACCGAAAGCTGGGCGAGATTTGGTCGAACAGTGGAGCAAAGACATACAGCGAGCCGTCGATTATCTCGAGACTCGAAAAGACATCGATGCCCATCGCCTGGCCTACTATGGACTCAGCTTGGGTGCCGTTTGGGGACCGGTCATGACGGCAGTTGAGCCACGCTTCAAGGCTAGCGTGCTGCTTGCCGGAGGGCTTCCCTTTGAAAAACTGCCTTCGGAGATCGAGCCGCTGAATTTTGCTCCGCGCGTAAAGGTGCCAACGCTCATGCTGAATGGCCGCGACGATTTTATGTTCCCAGTGGATTCTTCCCAGCTCCCACTTTTTCGTTTTCTGGGCGTGCCCAATTCGCAGAAGCGCCATGTCCTCTTCGACTCTGGCCATGTCCCGCCCGGCAAGCTAGCTGTGAAAGAAAGTTTGGATTGGCTTGATCACTACCTTGGCCCCGTGCATTAGCTAGGCCTAGGCCACGAAGCTGCCGTAGACCCTGGTTAGTCGGCTGATCGGAAACTGAGCCACCACCCCATTGGCGGTGCGCTTGTCAAAGTGTGCGACGCGCCGTAAAGTGGAACGTTTGTTGCGGACGCGATTTAGCTGCAGGACGATGCGGAACACCAAGAAAAAAAGCGGGAAAAAGATCAGGAAAAAGATCAGGCAAGCGGTACCTCGCCGGCCGGCGGTGAAATCCAGGCGGTTGAGCGCCGGGGAGTGGTTCGAGAAGCTTGCGGCGGTGCAAGCACGTTTGCGCGCTCCGGATGGCTGCCCGTGGGATCGCGAGCAGACGCACGCATCGCTCCGGACCTATTTGATCGAAGAAGCTTATGAGGTTCTGGAGGCGATGGAGAGCGGCGACGACGCGAAGTTCGCGGATGAAATGGGCGATTTGCTTTTGCAAATCGTGTTTCATTCGCAGATCGCCAAGGAGGAAGGACGGTTTGAAGTTTCGGACGTGATTCGCGCCGTGCACGACAAAATGGTGCGGCGGCATCCGCACGTTTTTGGAGAGAAACGGGCGAAAGATGCGGCCGAGGTACTTAAGAATTGGGAACAGATCAAGAAAGAAGAGCGAGCCGCGGCGGGGAAGAAGACGGAAGGGGCGAAGAAAGAAGCGAAGCCAGCATCGATGCTGGATGGAGTTTCGCGAGCGCTGCCAGCGGGCCTGGAAGGATTTCAACTTACGCGGCGTGCCGCGCGAATTGGATTTGATTGGGATAACGTCGAAGGCGTGTTCGACAAAATGAACGAAGAGTCGGGAGAGCTTCGGCAAGCGCTAAGCGCGAAAGACGCTGCGCGAGCCGAAGAAGAGATGGGCGATTTGCTCTTTGCCGCCGTGAATCTGGCACGTTTTCTGCATATCGACCCGGAAATTGCGCTGAAGCGCGCCAATGCGAAATTTTCCACTCGATTCCGGCGTATGGAGGCGATCGCTGCCGAGAGCGGCAGGGCGCTTGCCGATGTGCCTCGCGAGCAAATGGAAGAATATTGGGAGGCGGCAAAGCGCGCCGAGAGCAAAGCCTCGATGAAGAAAGCGGAGGCGCGCAAAGCCTGATGAGCGAAAAGATCTTCGTACGAAAATGCGCCGGGATCGACGAGTTTCAGCGATGTGTTGCGTTGCAGAAGGAAATCTGGGGCGAAGAGGACATCGAGGTGGAACCCGCGACGCTTTTTGTCGTGGCTGCGGAAACGGGTGGGCAAGTTCTGGGCGCTTTCGACGGCGACCGGCTCATCGGGTTCACGCTGGCGCTTGTGGGATTCACGAACGGGACTGTTTTTCTGCATTCGCACATGACGGGAGTTCACGGTGAGTATCGCGATCGAGGGGTTGGCCGGGCGCTCAAACTGTTTCAACGCGAAGAAGCGCTGGGGCGGGGCATTCGTTTGATCGTGTGGACGTTTGATCCCTTGGAAACACGAAATGGGCATTTCAATTTAAACCGCCTGGGCGCGATTGCGCGGAAATATCTGCCGAATCTTTACGGCATGACGTCGAGTCCGCTGCATCTGGGACTCCCTACGGACCGATTGTGGGCGGAGTGGCAGCTGGATTCCGCGCGAGCGGTGGCAGCGGTCTCGGAGTTGGATAAGGAACCGGAATCGGCTCCCGCGACGATTGAAATTCCAGCCGAAATTGATCGTTGGAAGGAAAGCAATATGGCAGCTGTTGCAAAAGTGCAAGCGCGTATTCGGGAGGAATTTACGGCTTGGTTTGCGCGGGGTTACGCGGCTATCGGTGTGAAAAAGTCAGACGCAGGTATGGCGTATTTGTTAGCCCCGTGGAGCGATTTCTAGCTGGGACTTATTGGAAGACGGGCACGGCGTGCCGTGCCCCTACGATGGAAGAAAGGGATGATGCGTATACGGGAAGTGACATTGCGGGAAGTGCGAATGAAGCTGATCGCTCCATTCGAAACGAGCGCCGATCTCACGGATGAGCGGCGCATCATCCTGACGGAAGTGGTGACGGACGGCGCCGTCGGGTGGGGCGAATGCGTTGCGGGAGAAAAGCCTTTTTATAGCCCGGAAATCACCGATACGGCTTGGATTGTGATGCGCGATTTCCTTTGGCCGATGATCAAAGGCCAGGAAATCGCGGCGGCGGCCGATGTTTGGGGGATGTTCGAACAAGTGCGCGGCCACAACATGGCCAAAGCGGCGCTGGAGTCGGCGATTTGGGACGCGGAAGCTAAACAGAAAGGCGTGTCGCTTTCTAAATTGCTCGGGGGAACGCGGGACGAAATCTCGAGTGGAGTTTCGATCGGGATTAAGGAGTCGTTGGATGAACTGGCCGCCGCGGTGCGGAAAGAACTGGCTGCCGGTTATCAGCGTATCAAAATAAAAATCAAGCCGGGCAAAGAACTGCCGCAGGTCAAACGACTGCGCGAAGAGTTTCCCGCCATCAAGCTGATGGTCGACGCCAACTCCGCGTACCGCATGGAGGACTGGCCGCTGCTCAAGGGGTTGGAACATTTTTATTTGATGATGATCGAGCAGCCGCTGGGATGGGACGATTTGTACGCTCACGTGGAACTGCAGAAAAAACTGGCGACGCCCATTTGCCTGGACGAGTGCATCCACACCGAAGAACATGCGCGCGCGGCGATCCTTCTGGGCGCGTGCAAGATCATCAATATCAAGATGGGGCGCGTTGGTGGTTACACGGTCGCGAAGCGCATCCACGATCTGTGCCGGCAAAATGGAATGCCCGTCTGGTGCGGAGGCATGCTGGAGGCCGGGATTGGACGGTCACACAACATTGCGCTATCGACTCTCGCGAACTTCACGCTGCCGGGGGACGTCACCGCCAGCCGGCGCTATTGGCACGAAGATATTATCGAGCCGGAAGTGACTGTCTCTGCGCAAGGCACGATTCGCGTGCCAACTGGGCCCGGCATCGGGTTCGAGCCGCGCCGCGATTTGATCGAAAAACTCACTGTGCGGAAAGAACGGCTGGTCTGAAGCTGTGCTTGTCCAGACTTCCAGAGGGCGCGCGCCTAGCCGCCCAGTCGTCGCTCTCTTGATCGGGATTATCGTCGTGATTTGGGCGGTCAACTTTATCGCCGCTAAGATCGGATTGCGTTCCTTCCCACCTCTGACGATGGCTTCGTTCCGCGTGTGCGCGGCGGGCGTGGTTATGGTGCCATTCTATCTATGCGTTCGGCGGCTTCGGCTGAGCGCGTTTGCCGAGACCGATGATGTGCCCAAGCGGGGATTCACGCGGCGCGATGCCTGGACTTTCCTCTATCTGGGATTTTTCGGTGTCAGCGTGAACCAATTTTGCTTTACGCTTGGATTGCACTACACCTCCGTCAGCCATTCCGCAGTTATCGTGGGCATGGGGCCCATTTACACGCTCATTCTGGCGGTATTGCTGCGTTTGGAGCGCCCTACGTGGCATAAAGCGGTGGGCATGGCCATTGCCTTCACGGGAATCGCCGTACTCGCTTCAGAACACGGCATTTCCGCGCATTCGCCGTCGTTGCTCGGCGACGCGATCACTATGACGGGGTCTGTGGGCTTTGCAATTTATGCGGTGCTCGGCAAACGCGTGGCAGGGGAATACGATGCGCTGACCATGACGGCTTACAACCACTTTGCGGGCGCTCTGGTCTTACTTCCATTGGCCGTGCATCAGGCGTGGAGTCTGGGATCAGCAGGGAATTGGCGGGCTATTCCGTGGCAGGCGTGGACCGCCATCCTTTATATGGGACTGTTTGGCTCGGCGGTTGCCTATGTCCTTTATTACTGGTTACTTCGGTATCTGGAAGCCTCGCAGTTGAGCGCTTTCACCTACTTGCTGCCTGTGTTGGCATCGATTCTCGGCATCGTGGCGTTGGGGGAGAAGGGGTCCTGGACGCAGGTGCTGGGTGGAGGGCTTGCCTTGGGCGGGGTCTATTGGACGGAGTCGGGGCGAAAGCCCTAAGTGGGATCGGTTGAAATGAGCGAGACTCGAAAAATCAGTTGCGATGTTCACGGTTGGCAGGACGAGACCTTTGTTTGTCAACACGTCGCGCAGTCGCTACATACAGGTACGCCCGTCGGCTTTCACTGGTCCGCTCAATCGCAAGCCGCCCGACCTGATGCCTGGTGCTCCGCCTGCGAGAAAGCCAGGATTGAGGTCGGCGGCGACTGGACACCGGAAGTGGAAAAGAAGCTCGGAGTTAAGCTGCTCTGTGGGATGTGTTACGACCGAGAGAAAAGTATCTGGCAGGACTGGCGTAAGATGGGGCGAATACATTGAGTACGGGAGGAAGCGATCATCCTCAGATGGGTGACCCTACGGGTATGACAAATGCGAGTGGAAAGATGCCGTTGCGATGGGGTGGCGAAAGGGCGCGTATCGCGGTCATTCCGGGAGACGGGATCGGTAAGGAAGTGACGCCGGAAGCGGTCAAGGTGTTGCGGGCAGTGACGGCACGGGCTCAGCGGCCTCTGGAATTCGTGGAATTTGATTGGGGAGCCGAGCGGTATCTGAAGGACGGTGTGAGTTTGCCCACAGGGGCGGTGGAGATGCTGCGGGACGAATTCGACGCCATCTTGTTTGGGGCGCTGGGCGACCCTCGGGTGCCTTCCAACCAGCACGCCGCCGACATCCTGTTGGGGCTGCGCTTCAAGCTGGATCTTTATGTAAACGCACGACCTGTTGAATTGCTGCATGACCGGTTGACTCCGCTGCGCGATCGCACGATGAAAGACATTCGCTTCATGGTCTTCCGGGAGAATACGGAAGGGCTCTATGTCGGGGTGGGGGGCTTTTTCAAGAAGGGCACCGCGGACGAGATCGCGATGCAAGAGGACGTGAACTCGCGCAAGGGAGTCGAGCGAATCATCCGCTACGCCTATGACTACGCACGAGAAAACGGATTGGCACGCGTCTGCATGAGCGACAAGTCGAATGCCATGACGTTTGCGCATGACCTCTGGCAGAGAGCCTTCAAGGAAGTGCGGCAGGAGTACCCCAAGATTGAGTCGAGGCACCTTTATATCGATACGCTATCGATGGAGGTGGTGCGCGATCCGTCGCAGTTCGACGTGATTGTGACGTGCAATCTGTTTGGGGATATCGTGAGCGACCTGGGAGCCCAATTGGCTGGCGGGCTTGGGCTTGCGCCTTCCGGGAATATCCATCCTGGGCGGACTTCGCTTTTCGAGCCGGTGCATGGCTCAGCGCCGAACATTGCCGGGAAGGGGATCGCGAATCCGTTTGGGTCGGTACTGGCATCGGCGATGATGCTCGATTTTTTGGGATGGAAACCGGAAGCTCAAGTGTTACGCGAAGCTGTGAAGACGGCGCTGAAGGATAACTTTGTGACGCCGGACCTTGGCGGAGTTAAACGAACAGTTGAAGTCGGAGATTGGCTCGCAAACTTCGCCGCGAAGGCGCAGTAAACTCAATTAAAGCAATACTTTAGCTAATGTCGGCGCAGTATTTCTGATCACTGGGAATAGCTCACGCTTTGCTTGCGATCTCCCAGAGTTAGGCCTGTGATTAGCATCCCCAGCAAGAATCCACCGATGTGAGCCCACCATGCGACGCCGCCAGTTGCGGAGACGCCCACGGAACTCACACCTGCCAGGAACTGAAGGAGAAACCAATACCCCAAGATGATGAACGCAGGGATGGGAATGAAGAAAATGAAGACGAGCGTAAGTACGCGCGCGCGTGGAAAAAGAATGATGTAGGCGCCCATGACGCCGGAGATGGCGCCGCTGGCTCCGAGCGCCGGAAGGGTAGAGTGGAAGTTGAAGATGATGTGGGTGATGCCCGAACCAATGCCGCAAATGAGATAGAACAGAAGATAAGGGAAGTGGCCGAAGTAGTCTTCCACGTTATCGCCAAAGATCCAAAGAAAGAGCATGTTACCCGCGATATGCATGAAGCCGCTATGCAGGAACATGCTGGTGAAAATAGGAACGAGGGCGTGTTCGAGGTTTCCATGGCCGGCGAGGGCGGTGCGGATATGTGAAGGGATAGTGGCGTTGGCCATGACGAAGGCCTCACCCTGGTGCGGGCCGAGCGTGACCTGGTAAAGAAAGACGATGACGTTCGTCAAAATGAGGAGAGTGTTGACGACAGGGTAGGTGCGCCGAGGGTTCAGGTCTTTGATGGGGATGAACATACGATGGAGTCTTCTGCCAGCCTACGGGAAAGCAACTCGGTTGCGCCGTCCTTTGCGTTGAAGTCTTTCAATTCTGTCTAAAGCAGAAATTCCGCCTCGAGCACCGAGTGCTTCACAGTTCAAACCCGCGGCGGCACAGGAGAAAGCGAGAATGCGCTGCAACTCCCAGCCGTGCAAGATGCCGTACGAGAACCCGGCATGAAATACGTCGCCAGCGCCAGTGGTGTCGGTCACGCCCACTTTGTAGGAGGGAGAATACCAGAAACGGAGGCCGTCCCAGGCCAGGGCGCCATCAATGCCAAGCGTGGCACAGACGGCGCGGCAGCCGAACCTGCGTTTGAGGAGGGGCAGGGCTTTCAGCAGGTCGGGTTCGCCGGTAGCCGCACAAGGAAAGTCGCGAGAGGTGACGGGATAGTCCACGAGACGGAGAAGCGGAGAGAGATTGGACGACCAACGATCGAAATCGGCGACGACAGGGATTTTGGCGGAGCGAGCCCAGGTGGCGGCCTGGCGACTGGCAGCGATGTCGCTTCCGTCCATGTGTAGCAGCCGGGATGAGGTAATCCAGCCACGCTGGAGGAAGGAGCGGGGAAGAGCGAGGTTCGTGTCCCGACGACTGACGACCGTGCGCTCGCCGGATTCCTTCTCGACGAAGATGAAGGAAATATGGCTGAGCGTTTTCGGGATGCTTGCAAGATGGAAGGCGACGCCCTCCTTGCGGAGGTCGTGGCGGTGCAATTGGGCGGCATGGTCGTCACCAACGGAACCGACGTAATGGGTGCGGAGGCCCCAGCGCTGGCAGGCGATGAGGGTGGTAGCCACCTGACCGCCGAGCATGATCTGGGTATTGAGAGCCTGGACCTTGGAGCCGAGCTTCGGAAACTGCGCAACTTGCAGAACGGTGTCGGCGGCGTTTTCGCCGATGCCGAGGATGTCGAAACGTGGCTTAGGCATAAGTAAGGTAGTGGAGCAGGGTATCGGAAGAGAAGAGAAATGCAAAGAGGGATGAGGAGTTGCTTGTGTCCGATAATGTAGGGCCGAAAAAAGAGCCGGTTAACAGAATCCAGGAGGGCCGTTTATCTGCGGATTGGCGCAGGAAACGGAAGGGATAGGCTGAGCGCTGCGACGAAGAGACAAGGAGTCGTCGAGCGCAAGACGACCATCCCTATTCTTTCGAATTTGGCGAGGAACTCGAAAGAGCGCAACAGGAACCGCACGCGAGGAACATTAAGAACCCCATCCTCCCGAGTTAGTGCTTTGAATTTTTCTGCGGAACGTCACGTAAACATTGCGCGGCGCGAGCGTGTGTGGTAATTAAATTAGCTCTGCGTGTGCGTGCGGAACGGACGTAACTCTTCACGATGTCCGGCGCAGCGTCGGCGCGCCGACTGCTCATGCCTGCCAGGGAAACGGAAGCCATCATCTTGAAGACCTTTTCGCTGGGAGAGGCGGACCGCCTGGTGAGTTTCTTCGGGCGAACGTCGGGGCGGATGCGCGGCGTGGCTTCCGGAGCGCGGCGGATCAAAAATCGCTATGGCTCGACGCTGGAGATTTTGTCCCACGTCCAGCTCTGGTACATCGAAAAAGAGACGCGCGACCTGGTGCGCATTCAGCAGTGCGAGTTACTGGAATCGTTTCACAAGTCGCAGAGTGACTATGAGCTGAGCACAGGTTTGGCGGTGGTCAGCGAAGTTTCGGAGCAGGTTCTACCCGAGCATGAAACAGCCGAGGCGATGTTCCGGCTCCTGTTGCTCACGGTTCGGGAAATCGAACGCACGGGGGCCTGGCAGTTGTCGCTAAGCTATTTCGCATTCTGGACAGTGCGCTTGGGGGGATGGCTGCCGCAGTTCGATCGATGCGCTTCGTGCGGGACAGTGTTCGGTTCGCAATCCGCTTTCCATGCGCCGTGGGAGCCTGGGCTGTTTTGTGAGAAATGCCGGCGCAACGGGATGCGCGCTCTTCACTTAGAGGGAAGGCAACTCGCGGAACGGTTTGCTGGAGAGAAGCTCGATAAGATTGAGTTCAGGAAAGACATGTATCAGCCCGCGGCAGAATTGCGGGAGGCTGCGCTGAACTGGATTGAGAATCATACGGAAAAACCGCTAGCGACACGAAAGCTCCTGGAGACGACTTGACTGCTAAAGTAAAACTTGAGAAAAAGCCGATCGGCCTCAACTTTCAAGATTTAGTTTTGAAACTCTCGCATTTCTGGGTGAAGCAAGGTTGCGTGCTGCAGCAGCCCTATGATGTGGAAGTTGGCGCCGGCACGATGCATCCGGAAACATTTCTGCGGGTACTCGGGCCAGCTCCGTATCGGGTATCCTACGTACAACCCAGCCGTCGGCCCGCCGACGGTAGATATGGCGAGAACCCCAACCGGCTGTATAAGCACACGCAATTTCAAGTCATCCTGAAGCCGTCTCCGGCCGATGTGCAAGACCTTTACCTGCAGAGCCTGGGCGCCATTGGCATTACGTTGAAAGAGCACGACATTCGCTTTGAGGAAGATAACTGGGAGTCGCCCACGCTTGGAGCGTGGGGCATTGGCTGGCAAGTCTTGCTGGATGGGTTGGAGATAACCCAGTTCACTTACTTCCAGCAGAGCGGCGGAATTGACCTCGACCCAATCTCGGTGGAATTGACTTACGGACTGGAGCGCATATGCGCGTTTCTACAAGATGCCTCGAGCGTGTATGACCTGCGCTGGTCCGCGGACAAGACCTACGGGGAAATTCGTTTGGCGGAGGAGCAGCAGTTCTCCGAGTACAGTTTCAATCGCAGCGATGCGAAAGCTATTCGCGCGGAGTTCGAGCTGCACGAAAAGCAAGCCAAGGAATTGATAGATGGATTTGCCGGGACGGAAGGGAAGGAGCGATCGCGGTATCCACTTCTTCCGGCCTACGACCACTGCCTGAAATGCTCGCACCTGTTTAATTTGATGGACGCACGGGGAGTGATCTCCACAACGGAGCGCGCCGCGCTGATGGCGAGAGTGCGCACGTTGGCATGCCGCGGTGCCGCGGCTTATTTGGAACAGATCGGCGGGCCAACGGTGCGGCGTGAGGTGCGGGGATGAGCGCCGCCAAGGACAAGGTCATCGACAAGAGAGTTGAAGTGTTGCTTGAAGTCGGGAGTGAAGAGATTCCGGCGGGAATGTTGCCGAAGGCGGAAGAAGATCTACGCGCGAATCTGGAGAAGCTGCTCGCCGCGGAGAATCTTTCGGATGGGGTGACCGTTGAGACCTTCAGCGCGCCACGCCGGCTCGTCGCTCATGTACGGGGAGTTCGCGAGAAACAAGCGGACGTCGTGAATGAAGTGACCGGCCCGCCGAAGTCCGTGGCTTACGATGCTGTCGGCGAGCCGACACGGGCAGCGATCAGTTTTGCGGAGAAGCAGGGGCTTTCGCTGAAGGAACTTTACGTCGTGAAGACTCCCAAGGGCGAATACCTTGCCGCGAAGCAAGTGAAGCGGGGACGCACGGCGGAACAGATATTGAACGAAATTCTTCCGCGGGCGATACACGATTTGTCATGGCCACGGTCGATGACCTGGACGGGAATTGATGGGGCACGATTCATCCGGCCGATCCGGTGGATCGTTGCGGTCGTGAATGGCAAACCCCTGAAGTTTTCTTTCGCGGGTGTCACGGCAGGAGACACAACGCTTGGTCATCGGTTTCTAGGCAACGGGCCGCTCCGCGTGAAAGACTTTGCGGACTTCGGAAAGAAGCTGAAGGCGAATGGCGTGATTGTTCGCCCGTCCGAGCGGAGAGAGAAAATCTCGAAAGAACTTGCGGCGCACGCAAAGAAGGGCGGGTATCGCGTTCACGAAGACGCGGAACTCCTGAAGCTCGTGACCTATTTGAATGAATGTCCGAGCGTACTGGAAGGCGATTTCGATCCGGCATACCTTGCGCTGCCGGACGAGATTTTGATTACCGTGATGCGCGGGCACCAAAAATATTTCGCGGTAGAGAAGAAGAACGGGGAAGTGGCGCCGCATTTTCTTGCGGTGATCAATTTGCCGCGAGATCCCAAGGGGTTGGTGCGGGCGGGGCACGAACGAGTATTGCGGGCCAGGCTGGCGGACGCACAATTTTTCTGGGAGTCGGACCAGAAATGTCGGCTCGCCGACTATCTGCCGAAGCTCGAACGAGTCACATACGAATCCCGGCTGGGGAGTTATCGCGACAAGGTCGAGCGGGTGCGAGCGATTGCGCGCTGGCTTTCCGAGCAATGGTTCGACCGCGGGCTTATCCAGGCGCATGTGTCGGAGGCGGATCGCGCAGCGGAGCTTTCCAAGTGCGACCTCGCTACGGAAATGGTTCGCGAGTTTACGGAGCTGCAGGGAATTGTGGGCGGACTCTATGCGCGAGCACAGGGCGAACCGGACGATGTGGCGGACGCGATTTACGACCACTATCGGCCGGTTGGGCTCGACGATCCTATTCCGAGAAATCTCACCGGTTGTGCAGTAGCTCTGGCCGACAAGCTGGACTCCATCGCGGGCTGCTTCGCCGTTGGCCTGGTTCCAACAGGTTCCAGCGATCCGTATGCGTTGCGGCGCGCAGCACTTGGAGTGGTTAAGATTATTCTGGAGCGCAAACTCCCAGTGTCGATCTCGCTGGCGGTTGGAGCGGCCACGAAGGCACTGCTCACCAATCCGCCGAAACGAGGGGTCACGCCCGAGCAAGAAACACAAATACTGGACTTCATCCTGGACCGGGCCAAGTTTGTGCTGCGGGAGCGCGAGAAGTTCAGCTACGACGAAGTGAACGCCGTATTCCGCGCCGGCGTGGATGATTTAGTGGACGCCCATAAGAGGCTCGTCGCGCTGAAGGCCATCCGCAAGTCCAAGAACTTCGAGCCGCTGGCAGTTTCGTTCAAGCGCATCCGGAATATTCTCGAGAAATCGAATTACAAGAAGGAAGAAGCGCACGCAATTGATCCGGAGCTGTTTGAGAGCGGCGTAGAGAGAGAGTTGTTCGCGGCAGTAAGGTCCGCCGCGTCGAAAGTGCAAGCAGAGAAGCGTGCCGGAAAATATCAAGAAGCACTTGAAGTCGTAGCAGGGCTGCGGAAAGCAGTGGACGACTTCTTTGCGGGCGTAATGGTGATGGCAGAGAAGGATGATGTGAGAAAGAATCGGCTCGCGCTGCTGTCCGAGATTCTACGGGAGTTCACGACGATTGCGGATTTCTCCGAGCTGGGTGGAGAGGAACGGAAATAAGGGGACATAAAGTTTTGCTTTAGCTTGTGAAATGCAAGCAACGTCGGCGTGCCGACAAATTTTATTCGGCCGCTGTGCGTAGAGGCAGTCGTTGAACGGTTTTCAAATTCAAAAAAAACGACAAGTGAGGAACACAGTGAGTAAATGGGTCTATTTTTTCGGCGCAGGAAAAGCGGAAGGCGATGGCAGCCAGAAAGCACTGCTGGGCGGAAAGGGTTCCGGCCTGGCGGAGATGAGCCGCATCGGGCTGCCCGTGCCTCCGGGTTTCACGGTGACTACGGAAGTTTGCACCTACTACTACGGGAACAGGAAGAGCTACCCGAAGTCGCTCGACGCGGAAGTGAAGAAAGCGATGGCGCGCGTCGAAAAAATAATGGGGACGAAGTTCGGCGACAGTAAGGCAATGCCGATGCTGGTATCGGTGCGCTCGGGCGCGCGCGATTCGATGCCCGGGATGATGGACACCATCCTGAACCTCGGATTGAACGATGAAACGGTGCTCACGCTGGCCAAGGCCACCAAGAACGAGCGGTTCGCCTGGGACTGCTATCGCCGGTTCATTCAGATGTACGGCGACGTCGTGATGGGCGTGCAGAAGCGGCCGGACGAGGATCATGAGCCATTTGAGGTGGTGATTCACGGGCTGAAGCATGAGCGGTATCACGAAGATGTGGACGATCCGAAGCTGGCAGTCGCTGATCTGCGGGAGCTGGTTGTTCGCTTCAAGAAGCTGATTAAGGAGCGGTCGGGGAAAGAGTTTCCGCAGGATGCCTGGAAGCAGCTTTGGGGCGCGGTGGGCGCCGTGTTCGGATCGTGGATGAATGATCGCGCCATCGTCTATCGCCGCAAATACAACATTCCATCCGAATGGGGCACAGCCGTAAACGTGCAGGCGATGGTGTATGGCAATACGGGCGACAATTCCGGGTCGGGTGTGGCGTTTACACGGGATCCGGCAACCGGAGAGAAAGTTTTCTATGGCGAGTTTCTGATTAATGCGCAGGGAGAAGACGTCGTAGCCGGCGTGCGAACGCCAGAACCAGTCGCACAGCTGAAAAATCAGTTGCCCAAAGCGTTTAACGAGTTGGAGAAGATACGCCAAACCTTGGAGAAACACTTTAAGGATGTGCAGGACTTTGAGTTTACGATTCAGGACGGCAAAGTCTTCATGCTGCAGACGCGCAATGGCAAACGAACGGGGCTGGCGGCCGTGCGCTTCGCGATTGAGATGGAGAAAGAGAAGCTGATTGATTGGAAGACCGCCATCCGGCGAGTTCCGGCTGATCAGCTCGACCAGGTGTTGGCGCCGGTATTTGATCGCAAGGCGCTACAGACGGCCAAGGTGATTGCGAAGGGTCTGCCCGCTGGGCCTGGGGCCGCTGCCGGAAGGATGTACTTGAATGCGGATCGGGCTGCCGCGGCTGCCGCGCGGGGAGAGAAGGTGCTGCTCGTACGTAATGAGACATCGCCGGAAGATTTGCGCGGGATGATTGCCGCGGAAGGTATTCTCACGGCGAAGGGTGGCGTTAGTTCGCATGCGGCGCTCGTTGCACGGCAGATGGGGAAGGTTTGCGTTTGTGGCGCAGCGGCGCTGCAAATAGATTACGCGGCGAAGACGATGACCGTAGATGGCGCGACGTATAAGGAAGGGGACTTTCTTTCGATCAATGGGACGGCTGGCGAGGTTTATCCGGGCCAGATACCCACGGCGGCATCGGAAATTGTTCAAGTGCTGATTGAGAAGTCTCTCGACGCCAGCAAGAGCCAGACTTATCAGAACTTCAAAAAGCTGATGGACTGGTGCTCGAAAGCAACGCGACTTTCGGTCCGGACCAACGCAGACACGCCTGAACAGACGGCCCATGCCCTCGCGTTCGGCGCGGTAGGGATAGGACTTTGCCGGACGGAGCACATGTTCTTTGAAGGCAATCGCATTGACGCGATGCGCGAGATGATTTTGGCGGACACCAAAGAACACAGGAAAGAGGCGCTCGCGAAAATCCTGCCCTATCAGCGGGAAGATTTCATAGGCATGTTCAAGGAGTTAAAGGGATATCCGGCGACGATCCGGTTTCTCGACCCGCCGCTGCATGAATTCCTGCCGCACGAAGGTTCTGAGCAGAGCAGTCTAGCCAAGAAGATGGGAGTGCCAGTCGAAAAGGTCCAGCAGAGAGTTAAAGAATTACATGAATTTAACCCCATGCTCGGGTTCCGAGGCTGCCGCTTGGGAATTGTTTATTCGGAGATTTCCGAGATGCAGTCCCGAGCCATTTTCGAAGCCGCGGCGGAGGTTCAGAAGGCGGGAATCAAGGTCAATCCCGAAGTCATGATTCCGCTGGTCGGCTTCAAGAAGGAACTGGACTTACAGGTCGAGGTCGTCCATCGCATTGCAAGTGAAGTCATGAAAGAGAAGGGTGTGAAACTGAATTACCTGGTCGGTACGATGATCGAAGTGCCTCGTGGAGCGCTCACAGCCGACGAGATCGCGCAGACGGCGGAGTTCTTCAGCTTCGGCACGAATGACTTGACGCAGACTTGCCTCGGCATGAGCCGCGACGATTCCGGTTCTTTCCTCGGGCCGTACCAGGAGTTGGAAATCGTCAAGAAGAATCCATTCGCCACCATCGATCAAGCGGGTGTTGGCCAACTGATCGAGATGGCTGTGGCGCGAGGGAACAAGACTCGTCCCGGAATCAAGCTAGGTATCTGCGGCGAACATGGCGGGGACCCGGACAGCGTGAAGTTCTGCCATCGAGCTGGGTTGACGTATGTAAGTTGCTCGCCGTTCCGAGTACCGGTCGCGCGACTTGCAGCAGCTCAAGCAATGGTTGAAGAAGAGCAATCCGCGAAAAAGAAGGGGAAGTAGCAGGATAAACCCCTTAACACGTATCTAAAGTAACGCTTGAAGCCGTCGGCACGCAGACATCTCAACGAATGTATGCGATTCCGGCGGCTTCTTTTTTAGGTCGGCATCTTAAAGAAGAAGTAGAGTCCCAGAAAAAGAAAAGTGATATCGGTGGACCATGCAGCGAGAAACGGCGGCAACTGGCCAACGCCGCCCATTGCTTCCAGCAAGCGCGCCGCAGTCCAATAAACGATTCCGATACCCACGCCGAGAGCGACCCCTCCCACTGCTCCGCGCGTCCCAACCAGCAGCGCGAAGGGAATCGCCAGCAACATGCTGACGGGAGCGATCAGCGGGAATGCGAGTTTCACGTGCCACTGGACCGTCAGGTTTGCGACGTCGAAGCCTGCTGTGTGCAACTCTGCGATATACCGCCGCAGTGCGGCGAGGCTCATTTGTGAGGCCTGACGCACCTCACGATTGAAATAGCTCGGCGGCTCGGAAAGCTCGGGCAGCGATGTCACGGGGAATCTTTCATAACGCGTGATGGTGCCGTCGGCGAAATCGCGGACCCAGCCGCCTTCGAGAACCCAAACCTTCTGCGAATCGGACCACGTCGCGCGCGTGGCAAAGACCCGGCGGCGCATTTGGAACGTGGCCGGATCGAGCTCCACGACGCTGAGGCCTCCAAAAAGATTCTGCGCTGGGTCAAACAAGTCGTAGTTGTAGATTTTCTCGTCGTTGCCAAAAATCCAGCGCTGCGGATGGGCGTAGGTTTGCGCGGGGCGCCCCTTGATCTGATTGCGAAGCGCGTCCTGGCGCTGGTTGGCGTAGGGGAGATAGGTCTCGTCCAACACGATCATGGTGGCAGCGAGAGTTAGTCCGGAGAAAAGCAGGGGAACGGCGAGCCGGTACAAACTGATGCCGCTGGCCTTGCAGGCCACAATTTCGTTGTTCTTGCTCATCACGCCGAGCGTTACCAGGACTGCCACCAGCGCGCCCAGAGGTGCGAGGTTATAGATCAAGAAGGGCGTCAGATAACGGAAGTAATCCACGACGATGAGAAAGGGCACACGGTGCCGCGCGATGTCATCCAGCAATTCGAAAAACGTGAACGCCTCAAAAAGAAAAATAAAAGCCGCCATGAGTACCGAGAAATGGAAAAAGAAGCGGCGAACCAGGTAGATATCCATCAGTCGTGGAAAGCTGCCGCTGGATGGGACGCCGTTCTCATTAGGTTCTATTACGCCGTTAGGAATGTGAACTGCAGCTATGGCCGCAGCACGGACCCGCGCCTTGCGGCGGCGCAGCAACCTGCCCCAGCTCCGGAATCGGGCCATGGGATTCATCCAGCGGCTCTCCCCGCGGAACTGTTCCATGCGGGGAAGCAGTGCTAGCCCGAGTATCGCCAGTAGAAT
>Ga0210403_10002575_pt1 | contig 16296 bp, 14 predicted proteins | sample IncBWC19MmetaG_FD_150863 | JGI IMG/M metagenome (GOLD analysis project Ga0210403, IMG submission 150863) | Forest soil microbial communities from Barre Woods Harvard Forest LTER site, Petersham, Massachusetts, United States - Inc-BW-C-19-M | ecosystem: Environmental > Terrestrial > Soil >... | reverse complement strand
GGTGGCGATGGCGGCGGGGGCCGAGAGCGATGCCCATGGTGGGGCTGATATCGGGGGGGCGGAGCAGCGCGCAGAGCTGCTGGCTCTGATCGCGAGCGCGCGCGAGGTGGTGAATCAGCTGGATCCGGTGGGGATCGGAGCACGCGACCTGCGCGAGTGCCTGTTGCTGCAGATTCACGCGCAGGAACGCGATGCCGCGTTGCTGGCGAAGCGGCGGCAGGACGAGCATGCGGCGGAGCTGGAGGCGGAGCTTGCAGGGGGCGACGCGCCGGTGGGCGAGAGGGCTGGATTCGCGGAGCACCAGGCGCCGGAGCGGAATGGGAGTGCGCCGGGAGGGCCTGGCCTCTGCGGGATTGCCGCGCACATCGTGAGCAACTGCCTGGCGATGCTGCAGAAGAAGGACATGCGGGAGTTGACGCGCAGCTGCGGTCAGAGCGCGGAGGCGGTACAGGCGGCGGTGGATCTGATCCGCACGCTCGATCCGCGGCCGGGGCAGCGCTATAACCAGAGCGAGACGCGGCTGATCGAACCGGATGTGGCGTTTGTGAAGCGCGATGGCGTGTACGTGGTGGTGATGAACGAAGAGGACATGCCGACGCTGCGGCTGAACCAGGGCTATCGCAAGATGCTGCGCCAGAAGCAGACGGAGAAGGATGTTCGCGAGTATGTGAAGGAGCGCTACAAGTCGGCGATCCAGCTGTTGCGCAACATCGAGCAGCGCAAGAATACGATCGTGCGCACCTGCGAGGTGATCGTGCGGCGCCAGGCGGAGTTTCTCGAACACGGAGAGCAGGCGCTGCGTCCGATGATGATCAAGGATGTGGCGGAGGAGATCGGGGTGCATCCTTCGACGGTGAGCCGAGCGGTGGCCAACAAGTACGTGCATACGACCCAGGGCGTCTACGAGCTGCGCTTCTTCTTTACCGAGGGGGTGAACGGCCCGGAGGGTGGGGATATGCCACTGGTGCTGTTGAAGCGTAAGGTTAAGAAGTTGATCGAAGAGGAGGATGCGCGCAAGCCGTTGACCGATGATCAGCTTGCCGCTGAGCTGCAGCGGCAGGGTATCCAGGTGACCCGCAGGACCGTAGCGAAGTACCGCGAGGACATGCAGATCCCGAGTACCCACCAGCGGCGCGTGCGCTAGCACGGGCCAGGTTGAATCGAACGAGGGTAACCCGAACGAGGTAGCCATGGAAATTGAGTACACCGGGCGACAGACGACCATCACCAAAAAACTGAAGACGCAGACCGAAGCCGGGCTGACGAGAATTGCCAAACTGGTTGGGAGGAGTGCAAGCGCACACGTCTTTCTCACGACCGAGAAGTATCGGCGCATCGCGGAAGTGACCTTGAAGAAGCGAGGCCAGAGCCTGGTGGGAACCTGCGAGGCGACCGAGATGACCTCGGCGCTGCATGACGCGCTCAGCAAGCTCGAGCAGCAGGCTATCCGGTACAGCAAGAAGCGGGCGACCGAAAAGCGGCACCCGAAGGCGAGGCAGCCGGGGATTAAGCTGGCGGCGCTGGACGTTCTTTCGGGGATCGAGCTGGAGGCCGCGCCGGCGAACGGCGCCAAGCTGCCAACGAAGGCGAAGAAGACGAACGGCGGAAATGGGAGTGGCCGCAAGGCGGTTCCGATGGTCGTGCATTCGTTTCCCGCGGGATCCTCGCGGCGGCCTCCGATTGCGGAGCCGCATGTGGTGCGCGCGATCGACGGTGCGGCGATCGGGCCGATGTCGCTGGAGGTGGCGGTGAAGGAGGCGTCGTTGCGGGATCGCGACGTGTTCGTCTTCCGCGACCCATATGGGCAACCCATGGTGCTGCACCGCCAGCGCGATGGCCGGGTGGAGCTGATCCAGTTCCCGTAGGTGGTTGATGTCTGTGGCTGCCGCCCGCTCGCACAGGATTTTGTCTGTGGGCGGGCGGTGTTGCTTCTGAGTGTTGGCGGCGGCGGGCTGCTGCTCCGGCTGAGAGAGCGTGCATGTGCTGGGGGGGCGGGTGCTAGGATTTCTGCATGCCCCGGAGACATGCAGGAGAGCCGTTGCAGACCGTTCCCCCGAAGAAGGCAGCTCGAGCCGTGAAGCGCGCGGTGGGACCGAAGACGAAATCGACGGACGAGGCCGAGGCCGAAGCTCAGGCCGGTGTCACGACTGGCAGGAGCAAGGTCGCTGCCAAGGCGAGCAATCGGGCCGCTGCAGCGGTGGCTGCAAGGGCTGATACGAAGGCTGCGGAGAAGCCGGGCGAGCTGGTGATCCTGACCGGGATGTCGGGCTCGGGTAAGGCCTCGGCGCTGAAGGCGTTTGAGGATCTGGGGTACTATTCTGTCGACAACCTGCCACTCGATCTGATTCCGCGCTTTGCCGACCTGGTGCGGCAGTCGACGGAGATCGATCGTGCGGCGCTGGTAGTGGACGTGCGCGAGGGGATACGGCTGGACCAGTTTCCCGCGATTTTGGCGCGGGTCCGTAAGGTGCTGCCGACGCGGGTGGTGTTTCTGGAGGCGAGCGAGGACGCCCTGGTGCGGCGCTTCTCCGAGACGCGGCGCCCGCACCCGATGGATCGCGTCGAGAGGCGCGGCGAGACGGTGCTGCAGTCGATCCAGACGGAGCGCAAGCGGCTGGATCCAATTCGTAATGTGGCGGACATTTTGCTGGATACGACGCGGTTGAATGTGCATGAGCTGCGGGCGCACATCACGGCGCAGTTTGAGCGCGGCGAGAGCGAGCGGAACCTGATGATCGCCTCGACCAGCTTCGGCTTCAAGAATGGTGTGCCGAGCGAGGCGGACCTGGTCTTCGACGTGCGCTTCCTGCCCAACCCGCACTTTGTGGCGGAGTTCCGGCCACTGACGGGGCGGCATCCGAAGGTCGCCAAGTATGTGCGGGAGTTTCCCCAGACGCAGGAGTTTCTCGACAAGACGGAGGATCTGCTTGCCTTTCTGCTGCCGCATTACATCCAAGAGGGCAAGAGCTACCTGACGGTGGCCTTCGGCTGCACCGGCGGGCAGCACCGGTCGGTGTTCATTGCCGAGGAGATGAAGAAGCGGCTGGCGGCGAAGGGGTACAGGGTGAAGACGGCGCATCGGGATATGCCGCGGTAGGGGTGTTTTCTCGGTTGAGGCAGGGCCTGAACAAGCGGCGGAATGACGGGCCCAAGGGTTGCGCGGTTGTGGGATGGCGACGATGGGGCTGCGCCTCGAAAGGTGGGCGTAGACTTTCGCGGGGCGGCGAGCGTCTGTACCGGCACCCGCATAGAATAGAGTCCATGCATAGCGTGAAGGGAATCGAAGCATCGGGATGGAGCGTACAGGCGTGAGGCGTATCGGGCGACTGCTCTTCTATCTGGCACCCTATGCGCTGTATTCGCTGGCGTCCGTGGTGCTGATGGCGGTGGTGGGGTCAATGAGCGCCTTCCGCATCGTCCTGATTAAGCCCATCTTCGACAAGGTGTTGAACCCCAGTTCTCCGTCGACCGATCTGCTGGTCTTTCCGATTGCGCACACGAAGTACATCCTGAACCTGCACTTTCTTGTCCCGAGCCATTTGCACAATGCCTGGCCGGTGATCGCCTATGCGCTGGTGCTCTCGGCGGTGGTCAAGTCGGTCTGCGACTACGCGGGGACGTACCTGGTCAATCATGCCGGCTTCGGCATGATCACGGACCTGCGCAACGATCTGTACAACGCGATTCTGCGGCGCTCGGTGGGCTTCTTTCAGAAGCACACGACCGGGACGCTGCTGTCGATTCTGATCAACGACATCGAGCGCGTGCAGACGGCGATGTCGAGCGTTCTGGGCGAGTTTCTGCAGCAGGCCTTCACGCTGATCTTCATGATCGTCGCGGTGATTGCGCTGGGCGGCAAGATGGCCTGGGTGCTGCTGCTATTTGTGCCGGTGGTGATCTCGTCGGCGCGGCGGATTGGGCGGCGGGTGCGGCAGACCACGCGCAAGGGGCAGGATAAGCTGGCCGAGATTCAGAACATCCTGCACGAGACCATCACGGGCAACGGCATTGTGAAGGCCTTCGGGATGGAGATGTGGGAGATGAACCGCTTTCGCCGGGCAGCGCGGCGGTTGTTCGTGGCCAATCTGAAGTCGGTGTCGGTGCAGGCGATCAGTTCGCCGTTGATGGATGCGATCGGGTCGGTGGCGATCGCGCTGCTGCTGTTGCTTGGGCGCGGCCGGATTGTGCATCACCAGATGACGGAGGGTTCGTTCATCGCGTTCCTGTTCGCGGTGTTCTCTCTGTATGACCCGGTGCGTAAGTTCGCGCTGTTCTATAACAGCTTCCAGCAGGCGCTGGGGGCGAGCGAGGACATCTTCAAGTTCATGGACGCGCAGGATGATGTTTGCGAGAAGAAGCGCGCCCGGGTGCTGAAGGAGTTCAAACAGGGGATTCGCCTCGAGAACGTCGGCTTCGCGTATGAGAGCGACGGCGAGGTAAAGCAGGTGCTGCATGGGATCGACCTCGCAGTGGAGCGCGGCGAGGTGATCGCGCTGGTGGGGCCGAGCGGGGCGGGAAAGTCGTCGCTGATGAACCTGATTCCGCGCTTCTTCGATGTGAACGAGGGGCGCATTCTGATCGACGGCCTCGATGTGCGCGATGTGACGATTGAGAGCCTGCGGAAGCTGATCGGCAAGGTCACCCAGGAGGTGGTGCTGTTCAATGACACGGTGCGCAATAACATCGCGTATGGGCAGCCGGATGTTCCGTTGAGCAAGGTGCAGGAGGCCGCGAAGATGGCGCTGGCCCATGACTTTATTCTGCGCATGCCGAACGGCTATGACACGGTGATCGGCGAAAAGGGCGTGCGGCTGAGCGGCGGAGAACGGCAGCGTCTGGCGATCGCGCGGGCGATTCTGAAGAACGCGCCGATTCTGATTCTGGATGAGGCGACCTCGGCGCTGGACACCGAGAGCGAGGCGTTTGTGCAGGCGGCGCTGGCCAACCTGATGCAGGGGCGGACGGTGTTTGTGATCGCGCACCGGCTGTCGACGGTGCGGCATGCGAGCCGGATCGTGGTGCTTGAACAGGGCAGGATCAGCGAGATTGGAAGTCACGACGAGCTGATCCATCAGTCCGGAACCTACCGCAGGCTGCACGATCTGCAGTTTCGTGGCGAGGCGGAGATGTTTCCGGCGGAGATCGCGGAGATCCTGGAGGGGAGCGTATGAGCGCCGAGCCGATCGAACAGACAGTGGATGGGAGCTCTGCAGCGGTGTCCGTGGCGGCGGTCTATTCGATGACCGGCTTCGCGAGCGTGCGGCTGGATGGCCTGGAGGCGGGCGCGGTGACGCTTTCGATCAAGAGCGTGAACCATCGCTTCTTCGATCCCCAGGTGCGGCTGCCGTTTGCGCTGGAGTCGCTGGAGACGCAGATTCGCAGGCTGTTGAAGGAGAGTGTGCGGCGCGGCCATGTCGAGGTTTCGGTGCAGATCGAGCGACGCGGGGCGAAGGCGGCGGCGATCGCATTCAACGAGGAGCTGCTGGCCGGCTATGTGGAGGCGTTTCGCAACGCGGCGGCACGGCATGGCCTGGCGGCCGAGCCGAACCTGAACGAGCTGCTGCGGATGCCGGGCATGTTGAGCACGCAGGTGGCTGGGGCGGGTTCGCGCGAGGAGGCCGAGGTGCTGGAGCGGGCGGTGCTGGCGGCGATGCCGGAGCTGCTGGCGCAGTTCAACCAGGTGCGCGCGGAGGAGGGTGGGTCGCTGGCGGAGACGCTGCGGTCGGGCATGAAGCGGCTGGCGGCGCTGGCGGATGAGGCGAGCCTGTTGCGCGAGGGGGTTCGCTCCGCGACGTTCGAGCGGCTGCGCGCGCGCATTGCAGAGCTGACGCAGGGGGTTGTGCCGAACGAGGAGCGGCTGCTGGCGGAGGCGGCGCTGCTGGCAGAACGCAGCGATGTGGAGGAGGAGTTGGTCCGGCTGCGCACGCACGCGGAGCGCTTTCTGGCGCTGCTTGGGGCGGGTGGAGAGCTGGGTAAACACCTGGACTTCCTGGTGCAGGAGCTGAACCGCGAGGCCAACACGCTGCTGTCGAAGACGAGCGGGGCCTCCTCGGGCAATGGACTGCGGATCACGGATATCGGGCTGGAGATGAAGGTCGAGATCGAGCGAGCGAAGGAGCAGGTGCAGAACCTGGAGTAGAGCGGATCGTTCAGCGCGAAGGATTTCCTAGGCTGAGCGGTTACACTGAAATCTCCAATTTCTGCTCAGGCACGCGATCGCTCAGGAGACATGGCAGGCATACTTTTCATCATCTCGGCACCCTCTGGTTCGGGCAAATCGACTCTGGTTAGCCAGCTCCTGACGCTGGTGGAGGGTCTGGACTTCTCTATTTCGTATACGACGCGGGCGCCGCGCGGGTCGGAGATCGACGGGCGCGAGTACCACTTCACGACGCGGGCGGAGTTCGAGCGGATGATCGCGGCGAACGAGTTCCTGGAGTGGGCGGAGGTCTTCGGGAACTACTACGGCACGGCGCGGTCGGCGCTCGAGACGGCGCGGGAGCAGGGGCAGGATCTGCTGCTGGATATCGATGTGCAGGGAGCGCTGCAGATTCTGAAGGAGCTGCCGGAGGCGGTGTCGATCTTCGTGTTGCCGCCGAGCCCGGAGGTGCTGGAGATGCGACTGCGCAATCGCAGCCAGGCGGAGCGGATGACGGTGGAGGCGATCATCGCGCGGCGGCTGGCGGAGGCGCGCGAGGAGCTGAAGCAGATCTGGGTCTACAAGTATGCGCTGGTGAACGACAATCTGGATCAGGCGACGACCGAGCTGCGGGCGATCGTGCTGGCGGAGCGGGGTTCGGCGACGCCGGACGGGAGCGTGCGGGATTTGGCCGCGGGTTGCCGGACGAAGGCTCCGTCGCATCGTCTGCTGGCGGCGCTGGGGACGTTTGGCGGCGCGTGAGTTTTCGTTTATGATCATGCCGCAGTCAGTTGTTGTCTTCCACAAAACGGCCATGCTGGGATAGATTCAAGGTACGGGGTGAGACCGATGACGATTGAGACCACCGACAACACGTTCCGGAACAAGTACAGCCTGGTTAAGGGTGCGGCGCGTCGAGCGCGGCAGCTGCAATCGGGTGCTCCGCCGCTGATGGTTTCGAAGTCCATCAAGGCATGCCGCGTGGCCCAGGATGAGATTCGCCAGGGACATGTGACCTACGTGGTGCTGGAGCATCTGGCCAAACCTCCGATCGAACCGGGGAACTAAGTAACGAAGATGGCGGGAGAGGCAACAGAACAGCTGCGCGCGTACGTCGAGTACTTCCGCGATCTTGGTATCCATGATTTTTATCGCCACGGCGATCCGCTTCCGGCGGAGGAGCAGGCGGCACTGCTGCGAGTGTTTGCGCCGGCGGCTGCTGCTTCCGTGGCTGCTGCGGTAGCTCCGCCTTCAGTTGCGGCGCGACCTGCGCCTGTCGCTGCTCCTCTAGTTGCCGCGCGAGTCGCCGCGCCGGCTGCGCGACTCACTTCTATACCTTCTGCAGCACCCATCGTCACGCCGCGTCCGGCGGCGGTGGCCACGTCTGCTGCTGCACCACAGCAAGATTTCCTGGAGTCTCCGATCGCCAAGCCTGTGTCCTTTGATGTACTCGCGCCGCTGCCTCTAGAGCGCGTTCCGCCCGCGGAGAAGGCCGCCGCGTTGAAGATCATTCAGACCGAGATCGGCGACTGCACGCGCTGTCCGCTGGCGTATGCCGGGCGGCACAATATCGTCTTCGGCGATGGTGATCCGAATGCGCGGCTGATGTTTGTCGGCGAGGGACCGGGCGCGGACGAGGATGCGCAGGGGCTGCCGTTCGTGGGCAAAGCCGGGCAGCTGTTGAACAACATGATCGGCGCCATGGGACTGAAGCGCGAGCAGGTCTACATCGCGAATATCGTCAAGTGTAGGCCGCCGGCGAACCGGGTTCCTGAGCCGGCGGAGGCGGATACCTGCTCGCAGTTTCTGCTGAAGCAGATCGATGTGGTGCGGCCGCAGGTGATTGTGGCTCTGGGCGCGACGGCGGCGACGTATCTGCTCGGGGTTCGGCAGTCACTGGCGTCGCTGCGCGGGGAGTGGCATAGCTGCCGCGGGGCCAAGGTGGCGGTGACCTACCATCCGGCGTTTCTGCTGCGCGATCCGCGGCAGAAGGGGGAGGCGTGGAAGGACCTGCAGCGGGTGATGGTGGAGTTGGGGTTGAAGGGGCCGGGGAAGTGAATTAGGCGCTGGTGGCGTCGCCGCGCTGCGGAACAGCAGATTGCTCCGCTGCGCTGCGGAATGACAACCAAAAAGCCGGAAGGCCAAACAAAAGGCTGGAAGGCGCTTCAGCAAGCCGGAATCTGCGTAACCGTCTAATCTCAAAGAGATGTCTTCCTTCTGCGATGTCGCGTTGCCGGTCCCGCTCGACCAGAGCTTTACCTATGCCGTGAATGGCATCGTTCCGGCGGTAGGGGCGCGGGTGCTGGTGCCGTTCAGCGGGCAGCGCCTAATGGGCGTGGTGCTGCGGGTGCACGATGGGCCGCTGGCAGAGGGCGTGGAGGCGAAGCCGGTGCAGGCGGTGCTCGACGACGCGGCGCTGCTGCCGGATGAGTTGATGCGGCTGGCCGCTTGGATCGCGCAGTACTATGTCTCTCCTCTGGGCGAGGTGCTGCGCGGGATGCTGCCGCTGGGCGCGGAGGTCAAGCGCCACTTCGCTTACAAGATTGCCGAGGCGGGGCGGCGCGTGCTCTACGCTGGCGCTGCGCAGGGGGCGTCGCGGCGGTCGCGGCTTACCCCGGAGGAGCAGAACCGCGAGTATGCGGTGCTGAATTATCTGGAGGATGGAGCGACGGCAAAGGCCGCGGCGCTGCGTTCGGCGACGGGCGCGAACAAGGCGCTGCTCGACGGCATGGTGCGCAAGAAATGGCTGGTGCGAGAGGCGGTCGCCGAAGAGCGCGATGCGCGCCGACTGGAGCGCGTGGCGGTGCTGGTTCCGGAGGCGCGGCTGCCCAAGCTGAACGACAATCAGACTTCGATTCTGGCGGAGCTGGCCGCGGTGGGCGGGCGCATGCGAGTGCGCGATCTACGCGAGCTGAAGGTGCCGGAGTCGACCTTGGGGACGCTGGTGAAGCGTGGCCTGATCGTGATCGAGGAGGTGCCGGAGAGCTTCCATCTGAGCGGCCTCAGTGGGGCACAGCCGCAAGGCAAGAAGCACGCCCACGAGCATGCGTTGAACGAGGCCCAGATGGAGGCGCTGAGCGGGATCGCGGCGGCGCTGGCGCAGGGTGGATTTCGCGCGCACCTGCTGTACGGGGTTACGGGGTCGGGAAAGACGGCGGTTTATTTTGCGGCGATGCAGCGGGCGCTTGAGTCCGGCAGGTCGGCGCTGCTGCTGGTGCCGGAGATCGGGCTGACGCCAGCCATGGCGGGGCAGATGTACGCGGCCTTCGGGGACTCGGTGGCGCTGCTGCACTCGCAGCTGACGCCGGATGAGCGGGCGGAGCAGTGGCACCGCATACGGCGGGGCGAGGCGAGAATCGTGGTGGGGACGCGCTCGGCTATCTTCGCACCCATGGTGGGGCTGGGGCTGATCATCGTCGACGAGGAGCACGACTCGAGCTACAAGCAGGAGGAGACGCCGCGCTACCACGGGCGCGATGTGGCGGTGATGCGGGCGAAGTTCAACGACATCGTGGTGGTGCTGGGCTCGGCGACGCCGTCGCTCGAGAGCTGGTCGAACGCGGAGAAGGGCCGGTACACGCTGATCGAGATGCGGGAGCGCGTGGCCAACCGGCCGTTGCCCGGAGTGGAGCTGGTCGACATGCGGCTGGAGTTTCAAGAGACCGGGCAGGAGCAGCTCTTCTCACGCAAATTGATCGAAGAGACGCAGGCGACGCTCGATCGCGGGGAGCAGGTGGTGATCCTGCTGAACCGGCGCGGCTACTCGTTTGTGGTGATGTGCCGGAGCTGCGGGGAGAAGATCGAGTGCGAGAACTGTGCGATCTCGATGACCTTTCACAAGCCGGTGTCGGTGTCTGCCGAGGAGCTGGTTGCGGGCGGGGTGGATTCGAGTCAGCGGCTCGCGTGCCACTACTGCGGCTTTCGGCGGTCGGTTCCGAAGACCTGTCCGAAGTGTGCGAGCGAGCACTTGTACTTCTTAGGCGCGGGCTCGCAGCAGGGCGAGGAGCGGCTCCAGGAGCTGTTTCCGTCCGCGCGCATCGGCCGCATGGATCGGGATACGGTGCGCGGGCGCAGCGATATGGAACGGCTGCTGGCGCGGCTGTACGCGGGGGAGATCAACCTGCTGGTGGGGACGCAGATGATCGCCAAGGGGCACGACATCCATGGGGTGACGCTGGTTGGAGTGGTGGGTGCGGACACTGCGCTGGGGCTGCCGGACTTCCGCGCCGCCGAACGTGTCTTTCAGCTGCTGACGCAGGTCGCGGGACGGGCCGGGCGAGGGAATCTGCCGGGCAAGGTGCTGATCCAGACCTATCATCCAGAGCACTATGCGATCCAGTTCGCGGCGCAGCATGATTATTCCGGCTTCGTCGCGAAGGAACTGCAGTACCGTCGCTGGATGCACTATCCGCCGTTCGCCGTGCTGGCGAATGTGATTGTGCAGAGTCCGAAGCTGGAGGAGGCGACGGCCTGGTCGGCGGTGCTGGGGCGCTGGTTTCAGCAGACCCCGCTCGAAAAGCTTCGGGTGCTGGGGCCGGCTCCGGCGCCGATCGTCCGGCTGAAGCGGATCTATCGCTACCACTTCGTGCTGAAGGCGGAGCAGCGGCAGACGTTGGGCAGCACCCTGCGGGCGATGCTGGCCTTTGCGGACCGTCAGGAGATTCCGCGGCGCGCTCTGGTCATCGATGTCGATGCGGTGCACCTGATGTGAGGTGGGGAGAGATTTGAAACGGGACGCTGACAAGCGGATTTCGTCGCTCCGCTACGGAATGACACGCCAGGTCAGGTGGGCGGCAGCTCTGCTACAGGGAGAATTTGAGTCTGGGGGGGGGCGAAGCGGCTGGAGGCACACAGACTGTTTCAAAGCGCAGCTTCTCGCGGAGCTTGTTGTGGACATAGCCCGGTCACACAGCTTCAGCGATGGTGTGGAAACGGGCCCGAAGGGATGCTTTAGTCCAGCAAGTGCAGCTCTTTGCCGGGCTTGAAGCGGACTGCTTTCCCGGGAGCGATGCTGACCTCTGCGCCGGTCCTGGGATTGCGGCCGATGCCCGTCTTTCTGGGTTTGACGGTGAAGACACCAAAGCCCCGGAGTTCAATCCGGTCGCCGGCGACGAGCGTCTGCTTCATGCTGTCGAAGATGGCATCGACGGCTGCTTCCGCCTTGGTTCTGGGAAGCCCGGTCCGTTCAACGACGCGTTGGATGAGATCCTGCTTGATCAAGAGAGGGTGCCTTTCCTGTTGTGTCGCCGGAACTTAAGCGCCTTGTGAAGAACTAATGGCAAGATGGTAGAAATCCAAGCAACGATTGTCAATGGCATACGGCTGCCGTAAGATGACTATTGCCGAGACCGGATTATTTCGAGCCGAAACCAGATTATAACTATAGTAGCCGTCTGTGCGCGTAGCGAAGCTTCAGGGGGTACTAAAAAGGGTGAAGAACGTATTATGGCCATAAAGAGCGACCGTTGGATTCGCGAACAGGCACTTAACCACCAGATGATTCAGCCGTTCAGCGAAAAACAGGTTCGTGACGGAGTGATCTCCTACGGATTGTCTTCTTACGGCTACGACCTGCGGGTCTCCGACGAATTCAAGATCTTTACCAACGTAAACAGCGCGATCATCGATCCGAAGGCGTTCGATGAGCGCTCCTTCGTGACGGTGCAGGCCGACAGCGTGATTGTGCCGCCGAACTCGTTTGCGCTGGCGCGTTCGATCGAATACTTCAAGATTCCGCGTGATGTGCTGACCGTCTGCGTGGGCAAATCGACCTATGCGCGCTGCGGGATCATTGTGAATGTGACCCCGTTCGAACCGGAGTGGGAGGGTTTTGTCACCCTCGAGATCTCGAACACAACCCCGCTTCCGGCGCGTATCTATGCCAACGAAGGCCTCTGCCAGATTCTCTTCTTTCAGTCCGATGAGGTCTGCGAGGTGAGCTACGCCGACCGGCGGGGCAAGTATCAGAACCAGACCGGGATCGTTTTACCGAAGCTGTAGGTCGATACTGTAGGTCACTCAGACTCCAGGGAAAGACCCGCGAGGGAAGCGCTTGTGCCACGCGGGGCGATGGCGGCCAGATGATGGATGCAGCTCTCCTAACAACCCAGCGGCAGATCGGGCTGGTATCGACGGATAGTCTGCGTATAGCGGGGCTGCAGGCGATCTTTGCCGAGCGCTACGGGGTGGAGGTGGTGCCGCTGTCATTCGCGGGGGCGCTGCGGTCCCGCGCCCTGAGCGTGGTTCTGATCGATGCGAGTTCGACCGACTATCTTCTCGAGTTGCTGGCGAGCTTTCGGCGGACGCGTCAGGGACTAAAGCTGATCGTGCTGGGCGATGAGGCGAGCTTCGAGGAGATGCAGCGCATCATCGGTGCGGGGGCGAAGGGATTTCTGACTCATCGGGCGTCGGTAGAGGAGTTGGGCCTCGCGCTGCAGGTGGTGCAGGACGGCTCCTTGTGGGCGCCGCGCAAGGTGCTGGCGCGGCTGCTGGAGGCGCGGAACGCCACGCAGCCGCCTGCCGGGGCACCCAACGGAGCGAAGTTGACGGCGCGAGAGAGCCAGGTGGTTAGCCTGTTGGTGGCTGGCAAGTCGAACCGCGAAATTGGCGTCGCGCTCGGCATCGATGCGGGGACGGTGAAGGCCCACATGGGCCGTATCATGCGCAAGACGGGCGTGGGCAATCGCATCGAGCTGACGATGTACCTCCTGAACCAGCACCTGGCGCAGGGTGGGTGAGGCTTTCGGGCGGCTGCCGAGGTTAATAGCTGCTTACAGCTATTAACCACTCAGTACATAACCTGATCACGCAGGTCTAGATACCTCCGTACCGTTGCCGGGTCGAGGGAAGCAGAGCAAGCTCTATCCCAGTTACACAGACCTGGGAGAGTGGGGTTGTGGAGCGTCTGCGGAGGTCAAGTACCGCGGGTTCTCTCAACCCCCATTTTTTTTTCGGTTTGTTCGCGCTATCTCCTTTTGATTTCGCTCTCCATGCAACTGCAGCGCTTGCTTTTCCCATCACAATCACGGACAGTTCAGTAACGAGGATTCATGCGCCCACTCGTGGGCAGATTCAGACTGGAAAGGTATAACATGAAGCGTTTTGCAGCAATGGTGTGTGCGGTAGCGTTAGCGGCCTCTTCGATGTCGGCTTATGGGGCTTCAGATCGGCAGAAGATTCGCGAGCGTCTGGAGGCGGCTCGGGCTGTCCTCGATGAGGTGCAGTCCTCTCCGGATCGTGGCATTCCCCAATCGATTCTTTCGGGCGCTGACTGCGTTGTGGTAATTCCTGCCTTCAAGAAGGGCGCATTTGTGGTTGGAGCGCAGTATGGCCAGGGTGCGTCGACCTGCCGCACGCCGCGTGGCTGGAGCGCTCCGGTCTTCGTGCAACTGGCCGGGGGCAGCTTTGGCTGGCAGATCGGCGGTCAATCGACCGACCTGGTGCTGGTTGCCATGAACGAGCATGGCCTGCAGGATATGCTCAAGTCCAAGTTCAAGATCGGTGCTGACGCTGCGGCCGCGGCCGGCCCGGTTGGACGGAACGCGCAGGCGGGAACCGATTGGAAGCTGAATGCGGAGTTCCTGACCTATTCGCGCAGCCGCGGGCTGTTTGCCGGTATCGACCTGGATGGCACGGTGCTGTCGCAGAATGCCGACGATATGCGTGCGTTCTATGGTGCGGATCTTCCGTTCCAGCAGGTGCTGCATGGCGACGTGCCGACCCCGCCCGAGGCTCGTCCCTTCGTACACACGGTTGCGCAGTACTTCGTGTCCTCACGGGACAACCACTAGTCAAGCGTCTTTTACGTGGAACGAATCTGAGGGAAGCGGCGGCGATTACGGCCGCCCTTCTTTTTTGTAACGGGGCTTACTTGCTTGGGGCGGAGGCGCCCCCAAATGAGTGGTTTACCCGTAAACTGGAAGCTTGAGCAAGAGTTCGCAACCGGCGGGTCAAGCAGTCACGGCAGTGCAAGCATTCGAGTTTGCGGTCGTCTGGGTATTCGTTCATCTGCTTCGCCTGTTGCCCCGCCGATGGGCACGCAAGGCAGGCGCCGGAATCGCGGCTCTGGCGTTCCGGCTGTTTGGCCGGCTGCGACGCACCGGCCTGCGCAACCTCCAACTCGGGTTTCCTGAACTCCCCGAGCAGGACCGTTCCGCGATAATGGCGCGGGTCTACCGCAATCTGGGCTATCAGCTCGCCGAGTTCTGCCGGATGCCTCGATACAGTGCGGAACAGGCGAGCGCGTTTGTCCGGTACGAGGGGCTGGAGCACTACCTCTCGGCGCGGGAGCAGGGCAAAGGGGTGCTGGTGCTGACCGGCCACCTCGGGGCGTGGGAGCTATCCAGCTTCTACCACTCGCTGGCCGGCTATCCGATGGGCATGGTGATCCGGCGGCTGGACAACCCGCTGGTCGATCGCTTCGTCAATCGCATTCGCTGCCTGCATGGCAACCGCGTGATGCACAAGGATGACTTTGCGCGCGGCTTGATCGCCTCCATGCGCGCCAATGAGACGGTCGGGATTTTGATGGACACGAATATGACTCCTCCGCAGGGGGTGTTTGTGCCGTTCTTCGGGGTGGAGGCGTGTACGGCCTCCGGACTGGCACGGGTAGCGCGGAAGACCGGAGCTGCGGTGATTCCGGGGTTCCTGCTGTGGGAGGAGAGCGAGCGGCGCTATGTGCTGCGCTTCGGCCCGCAGGTGGAGCTGGTCGCGAGCGAGGACACGGAGCAGGATGCCATTGCCAATACGGCTCGCTTTACCGCTATTCTAGAGTCGTATATTCGCCGGTATCCGGACCAGTGGCTGTGGATGCATCGGCGCTGGAAGACACGCCGGCCGGGAGAGCAGGGAATTTACTGATGGCGACGCGAAGCCAGATTGCGAGTTGGACGGGCGCCGAGGCGGGAGATGTGCTCGAGAGTGCAGCCGACTTCGATCGGGTCTCGAGTATCGAATCGGCGAGCGCGGGCTCGATCGTCTTTGCGACCGACGTCACAACACTCGCGAGCGCTCTGGCCTCGCCGGCCGGCCTGGTTCTGGCACCGATCTCACTCAAGGCAGCGCATGCTGCGAATGCGGCTGCTCGGACGTTGTGGCTGCGTGATCCGCGTTACGGCTTTGCGGTGGTTGCGCAGCGGCTTGAGGTCAGGCAGACCGCTCAGATCCATCCTACGGCGATCGTCAGCCCGTCGGCGGAGGTTGGCGAGGGGACGAGCATCGGGCCGGGGGCGGTCGTTCTCGATGGGGTGAAGCTGGGCCGCGGGTGCGAGATCGGCCCGCGGGTGACCATCTACCCGCACGTCGTGCTCGGCGATCGCGTTCAGGTGCAGGCGGGCGCGGTGCTGGGGGCGAAGGGCTTTGGCTACGCCCGTAACGCCGAGAGCGGCGAGTATGTGCTCTTTCCCCAGCAGGGGATGCTGGTTATTGAGGACGACGTCGACATCGGCGCCAACACCACCATTGACCGGGGCGCACTGGGGGAGACGAGGATTGGACGGGGGACGAAGATCGATAATCTCGTCCATATCGGTCACAACTGCGTGATCGGGCGGAACGTGATTATCGCGGCGCAGACGGGCATCTCGGGGTCGAGCGTGGTGGAGGATGGCGCGATCCTGGGTGGACAGGTGGGGATCGGAGAGCACGCGACGGTGGGCGCCGGGGTGATTCTCGGTGGCGGGGCCGGGGTGCTGACGGGCAAAAAGATGCATGGCCCGGGCGAGGTCTTCTGGGGGCGGCCTGCGCGGCCGTTGAAGGAGTATCTGCGCGATCTGGCGCGGTTGAAGCGGCGATAGGTCGGAGATCATTTCGTCGCTGGATTTAAGCAGCAGATTTCTCCGCTGTGCTACGGAATGACAACCAGGAACGACAGTCTTCTCCGGCCTTGGGTCAGATGGAGGCGACCGGGAGCATCATCAGGTCGTCGACCAGGCCGATCTCCTTCTGGACGAAGGGCTCGGCGTAGCGCACTCCAGCGAGCAGGCCGTAGTGGCGCGCGGTGGCGAAGGTGCGCTCGCGGATATCCTCTTCAGGGACGAACAGGCCGCCGCCCTGGGCCTGGGTGGCGTATTGGGAGCGATAGGCCATCAGCGATTGGAAACGCTGTTCCATAAAGGGCGTGATGTCGACGGCGAAGGTGGGGCGCACGTCGGCGT
>Ga0210403_10002574_pt1 | contig 16309 bp, 9 predicted proteins | sample IncBWC19MmetaG_FD_150863 | JGI IMG/M metagenome (GOLD analysis project Ga0210403, IMG submission 150863) | Forest soil microbial communities from Barre Woods Harvard Forest LTER site, Petersham, Massachusetts, United States - Inc-BW-C-19-M | ecosystem: Environmental > Terrestrial > Soil >... | reverse complement strand
AGAAGCTTTTACGAACAGTCGAAGCGCTGGCGGATTTGGGGCCCGAACTTACGGCGGACCGCGACTTCCGCCAAACCGCTCGCACCATGCTCACCGCCGTGATGGAGGCGGCGGGCGCGCGTGAGGCCGTCCTTTTTTCGTTCGGCGAACGGCCTGCCCTGCTGACCTCGGTCGATGCCCAGGGATTCGCGCTGCTGCCCGAACCATCGCTCGTTCCCCTGCTTCCCCGCCACGTGCACACCCTGACCGCAGCCGTCGGCCCGGTTCTTCTCACCAGTTCCACCTATGACGGCTTTCTGAGCTCGAACGGCAATGTCGCTCCGGAACTGTTCAAGTGCATTTGCCCCCTGAAAGTTCGGGGAAAGCTCGCCGGCGTGATCGCCCTCGGACGCCGGCCCGGCGAAGCGGCATACGAAGAAGACGCCCTCGACGCTTTCGAAATGCTGAGCCACTACGTAGCTCTGGCCATTCAGAATCACACTCTCGGCCAGACGCTGGCACAACGGGTTTCCGAAAACCTGCGGCTCCTGGCCTCGTTGCACGGGTTCTACGACAACGCGCTCGAAGCTTTCGCCACCGCCATCGATGTCAAACACGTCAACATTCATGGACACTCGCTGCGGGTCGGCCGCTACTCCCAGGCGATCGGCGAAGCCCTGGGAATGGACCCCGGCGATGTTGCGTCGCTCCGCTCGGCGGGCTATTTGCACGACATCGGCAAGGTTGCCGTCGATAAGCGATTGTTCGGAAAAGCTTCGAAGCTCGATGCGGAAGAATACCGCGAGATGCGGGACCACACTATCGTTGGGCATCAGATCGTCAGCCACGTGCAGTTTCCCTGGCCGCAGATTCCGGAAATCGTGCGCTGGCATCATGAACGCGGAGACGGATCGGGCTATCCGGACGGCTTGCACGGGGACGAAATGCCCCAAGCGGTGCGCATCGTGGCCCTGGCCGATACCTTCGATGCCATGACCAGCGAACGTCCCTATCGCGAAGGCCTGTCGGTGGGAGCGGCGCTTCAGGAATTGATCCGCATGACCCCGCAGAAATACGATTCCCAGGCGCTGCAGGCTTTGCTAATCCAGGTACGGCGGGACGCGGTCGGAACGAACCGCATCCCGATGCTTGAGCCTGACGTGTTGAATCTTTCAGCCACAGACGTGGACGAATTGGCCTCCACCCTGCAGCACCGGGTCAGCCAGGACAAGATTTTTCTCACTTGAAATTCTTGCGCGTGTAGAGACGGGGCTTGCTCCGTCTCCGGCAGCGAGGCGATGCCGAGACGCGGCAAGCCGCGTCTCTACAGGAATCAAGCAACCCACCCGAATTCTTCCCGGTGTAAAATCGGAACTTAGTCCGCCGCTGCCTCGCCTTGTTTTCTCGATCACGATGTAAACTTGAGGCAGTTGCGCGGTTGTATCCATTGGGCGCTGATTTCATCCAATTTGGGAGTACGCAGCGCCAGCTGATTTGCGAGGAGAGAATTGATGGCTGTCAGTGACCAGTCTGTCGCCACCGGCAAACAACTCGATCAGTTGTGTATCAACACGATTCGCACTCTTTCGATGGACGCGGTGCAGAAGGCGAACTCGGGCCATCCCGGGACGCCGATGGCTCTCGCTCCCGTCGCCTACTGCCTGTGGCAGCAATTTCTGCGTTATGACCCGGAAAATCCCGTCTGGCCGAACCGCGATCGCTTTGTGCTCTCCAATGGGCACGCCTCCATGCTGCTGTATTCCCTGCTGCATCTGGCGGGCGTGCGTGAAGTAAGTCCGGAGGGCGAAGTTCTTTCGACCCCTGCCCTGTCGCTCGACGAGATCAAGAATTTCCGGCAAATCGGAAGCAAGACGCCGGGGCATCCAGAATACGGCTTGACCTCGGGTGTCGAGACCACCACCGGGCCGCTCGGTCAGGGCGTCGCGAACAGCGTGGGCATGGCGATCGCCGAACGCTGGCTGGCGGAGTATTTCAATCGTCCGGGATTCGAGCTATTCAACTACAACATCTGGGCGATTTGCGGCGACGGCGACATGATGGAAGGAATCTCCTCGGAAGCGGCGTCGGTCGCCGGCCACTTGAAACTTTCCAACCTTTGCTGGATCTACGACAACAACCACATCACCATCGAGGGCAATACCGATCTCGCTTACGACGAAAATGTTGCCGCCCGGTTCGCAGCCTATGGTTGGGATGTCCAGCACGTCCATGATGCCAACGATCTGGTTGCGCTGGCCGGCGCCTACAATCATGCGCTCGGCGTTAAGGATCGCCCCCAACTGATCATCGTAGATAGCCACATCGGTTTCGGCGCGCCGCACCGGCAAGACACAAAGGAAGCGCACGGCGAAGCGCTCGGCGAAGAAGAAGTCAAACTGACCAAGCGCGTATACGGCTGGCCGGAAGACGCGAAGTTCCTGGTACCCGACGGAGTGCGCGAGAACTTCCGAGACGTCTTGGGCAAGCGCGGGCGGCAATTGAGCCTCCAGTGGAACGCCCTCTTCAGCAAGTACGGCGCGCAGCATCCCGATTTAGCGGCTCAATACGGATGTATGCAGCGTTACCAACCTGCCGACGGATGGGACAAGGAACTCCCCACATTTGCGGCCGATGCCAAGGGCCTCGCAACCCGCGATTCGTCCGCCAAAGTTCTTAACGCCATTGCCAAGAACGCTCCCTGGCTTATGGGCGGCTCGGCCGACTTGTATCCGTCGACGAAGACGCGGCTCACTTTCGACGGCGCGGGCGATTTCGAAGCGGGCAATTACAACGCGCGCAACTTCCACTTCGGCATTCGCGAGCATGCGATGGGCGCAATCGTAAACGGCATGGTGCTGTCGAAAATTCGCGCCTACGGCTCGACGTTTCTGATCTTCAGCGACTACATGAAGATGCCGATCCGACTCTCGTCCGTCATGGAAATTCCCTCGATCTGGATCTTCACCCACGATTCCATCGGAGTCGGTGAAGACGGACCGACCCACCAGCCGATCGAGCAGCTGATCACGCTGCGAGCGGTTCCCGGGCTGATGACGCTGCGTCCGGCCGACGCCAACGAGGTCGTCGAGGCGTGGAAAGTAATCATGCAACTGCGGAAGGAGCCGGTGGCGCTGATTCTGACGCGGCAAGCCCTGCCGACCTTCGATCGCACGAAATACCGGTCAGCAGCAGGCGTGGCTCGCGGCGCCTACATCCTGGCCGACGCGGAAGGTGGCAAGCCGCAGGTGATCCTGATGGCCACCGGCAGCGAGGTGTATCTCTGCATCGATGCCTACGAGAAACTGAAAGCGGAAGGCATTCGGGCCCGCGTCGTCAGCATGCCTTCGTGGGACTTGTTCGAGCATCAGGACCAGAGCTACCGCAATGAAGTGCTTCCGCCCGACGTCACTGCTCGGGTCGCTATTGAGATGGCTTCGACTTTCGGCTGGGCGCACTACGCCGGAGCGAAAGGGCGCATCATCGGCATGCGCACTTTTGGAGCGTCCGCGCCGCTCAAGGATTTGCAGAAGAAGTTCGGCTTCACTTCCGATGCCGTGCTGCAGGCAACACGCGAACTACTCGGCAAGTGATGATGTCGTAGAGACGGGGCTTGCCCCGTACTCTCTGGATGCGACCAGGGGACATGGAGGAATTCGGGTTTCGTATCAGGGCATCGCTTTTGCGATGCCGCAGTGCCTCGAAACAGATGCCCATTTAGGGGCTGGGCATTGACGTTCAGGTTTTTTGGGAAGCCGGGGCAGTAACGTTTTGTCAATGCCTTGAGGAATTTAAGGCATTGATTCAATGACTCAAATCATTCAATGACTCAATGCCCTGAGTTTAGGAGATGTTTATGAATCCGGTAGAAACGCTTGAGACCGCAAAAGCCGTTAATCCTCTCATCCAGCTTCAGAATTTCGGCCAATCCATCTGGCTCGACTACATCCGGCGCGACCTGCTGAAGAGCGGCGAACTGCAGCGCCTGATCACGGAAGACGGTCTCCGCGGAATGACTTCGAATCCCGCGATTTTCGAGAAGGCCATAGTCGGCTCGACCGAGTACCAGGATTTCCTGGACTCGCTCGCCAGCCGCTCCGACCTCGACGCCAAGGGGCGCTACGAACTGCTTGCGATCCGCGACATTCAGGACGCGGCCGATCTGCTCCGTCCCGTATATCAGAGCACGAAGAAGCGCGACGGCTACGTCAGCCTGGAAGTATCCCCCTATCTCGCGCACGATACCACCGGCACCATCGACGAGGCGCGACGGCTTTGGAAGACCGTCGCCCGCGAAAACGTGATGATCAAGGTGCCGGGCACGGTCGAGGGCATCCCCTCATTTCGACAGCTCATCAGCGAGGGCATCAACGTCAACGTGACGCTGCTGTTCGCGCAGGGAGTATACGAGGAGGTAGCCGCAGCCTTCATTGACGGAGTTGAGAAGTTCGCTGCGACCGGCGGCGACGTGAGCAGGGTTGCCAGCGTGGCCAGCTTCTTCATCAGTCGCATCGACTCGCTGGTCGAATCGCTCATCAATGACCAACTTAAAAAGGAAACCGACGCCACCCGCAAGGCGAAGTTGCCAGGGCTTTTAGGCAAAATTGCCATCGCAAATGGCAAGCTGACCTACGAAGCCTATCAGCGAATCTTTTCGTCTCCGCGCTGGAAAGCGCTCGCCGCCAAGGGCGCGCAAACCCAGCGCGTTTTGTGGGCCAGCACCAGCACCAAGAATCCGAATTATCGCGACGTTCTGTACATCGAGGAACTGATTGGGCCGGACACCGTGAATACCGTCCCTCCGGCGACGCTTGCGGCCTTTCGCGATCACGGCAAGCCGCGCCAGAGTTTGACTGAAGACCTGGACGGTGCGCGGAAAACGATGGCCGACCTGGCCGGCGTTGGCATTGTCATGAAAGACGTAACCGACAAGCTCACCGCCGACGGCGTGAAATTATTTGCCGACGCCTTCGACGAATTGCTGGCCGCGGTCGAGAAGAACACCAAGCGATCGAGTGCGCCGAAGACCAATCCACAGACCGCGTCCCTTCCCGCCGATTTGGATGCCGCGGTAAAAAAAAACCTTAACGACTGGCGGGCAACGGGAAAAGTAAGACGCCTGTGGCAGCACGACGCCTCCCTCTGGACCGGCGAAGACGAGGCCAACTGGCTGGGATGGCTCGATGTCACCGACCAACAACTCGCGAACGCCGCCAAGCTGAAAGCGTTCGCAGAAGAGGTTAAGAGCGCGGGATTCTCCGACATTCTTCTGCTCGGCATGGGCGGATCAAGCCTTTGTCCGGAGGTGCTCGCGCTGACCTTCGGACAGGTCCCAGGCTTCCCGCGCCTGCACATACTCGACTCGACCGACCCGGCGCAGATCAAGACTGTCGAGAAAAAGATCGACCTCGCCAAAACACTCTTCATCGTCTCCAGCAAATCCGGCAGCACGCTCGAGCCCAACATCTACAAGCAATATTTCTTCGAGCGCGTGCAGCAGACGGTGGGCGGCAATAAAGATAACGATAGAGACAGTGTGGGCAGCCGTTTTATCGCCATCACCGATCCTGGCTCGAAGGTGCAACTGGTCGCCGAGCGCGACCACTTCCGCCAGATTTTCTACGGCCTTGCGTCCATCGGCGGACGCTACTCCGCGCTCTCAAACTTTGGCATGGTTCCCGCCGCGGCGATGGGCCTCGACACCGGCAAGTTCCTCACGCGCACAAAAGAAATGGTCGACGCCTGCCAGGCGTCCACTCCGGTAGAACAGAATCCGGGAGTGAGGCTCGGCCTGCTCATTGGCACCGCCGCAAAACTTGGCCGCGACAAAATTACGCTCATCACGTCGCCCGGAATTGGCGACCTGGGCGCGTGGCTCGAGCAGTTGATCGCCGAATCCACCGGCAAACTCGGCAAGGGCATCATCCCGGTTGACCGCGAACAACTCGGCGCACCCGAGGTATATAGTAATGACCGAGTCTTCGCCTACCTCCGACTGGAGAACGCCCCCGACGCGGTGCAGGATGCCAAGGTCGCCGCGCTGGAAAAAGCCGGGCACCCTGTCGTACGCATTGCCGTATCAGACATCTACAATCTCGGGCAGGAGTTCTTTCGCTGGGAAATTGCGACCGCGGTCGCAGGCTCCATCCTCGGGATCAACGCCTTCAATCAGCCCGACGTCGAAGCGAGCAAAATCGTAACCAAACAACTCACCTCTGAATACGAACTCACGGGCTCGCTTCCTCCCGAAAAACCCATACTTGAAGAAGCGGGCTTCAAGCTTTTCACCGACGATAAGAACGCCGCCGACCTCGTTGCTCGTGTGGAGGCGGGTCTCCGACCCGCCGGTACGGGGCAGAGCCCCGTTTCCACACAATCTTCCGCCCTTAAGAATTATCTGCGCGCGCATCTGGCGCGTCTTGGCGCCGGCGACTACTTTGCCCTGCTTGGTTATGTCGAGATGAATGCGGACCACGAATCTCTGCTGCAAACCCTGCGCATGACCGTACGCGACCGCAAACGTGTGGCGACGTGCCTCGGCTTCGGACCGCGTTTTCTGCACTCCACCGGACAAGCTTATAAAGGCGGTCCCAACAGCGGCGTGTTCCTGCAAGTAACCTGCGACGATGCCCAGGACTTGCCGGTTCCCGGACAGAAGTACACTTTCGGAGTGGTGAAAGCGGCACAGGCTCGGGGCGACTTCCAGGTTCTGGCCGACCGCAAGCGCCGTGCGCTGCGCGTGCACCTCGGGAGCGATGTGAAAGCAGGTCTCACCAAGCTCACAGAACTGGTAAAGCAGGTTCTGTAATCGAGTATCTTGTGGTGACGGGCCTCCGGCCCGTCCCGATCAGGCAGTATTAAGGAGCAGGAATGCAACTGGGAATGGTAGGTCTGGGGCGCATGGGCGCCAACATGACGCGGCGCCTGATGCGCGGCGGTCACACGATGGTTGTGTCCGATCTCAGCGCCGATGCCGTCAAGGGCATCGCCGGCGAAGGCGCGGTCGCGTCCTCTTCACTTGACGACCTGGTCGGCAAACTGAACGCGCCGCGCGCCGCGTGGATCATGGTGCCGGCGGGCGATCCCACGGAAAAAACCGTGCAGGCTCTCATCAGCACCATGCAGGCGGGCGACACCATCATCGACGGTGGCAACTCGTATTTCAAAGATGACGTTCGCCGCGCCAAACTCTGCGCCGCCAAAGGCGTACACTACGTCGACGTCGGCACCAGCGGCGGTGTCTGGGGACTCGAACGCGGCTATTGCATGATGATTGGCGGCCCGAAAGAAGCCGTACAGCGCCTCGACCCAATCTTCAAAACACTAGCTCCAGGACGCGGCGACATCCCGCGCACTCCAGGACGCGACAAACTCGCTGGTACCGCCGAAAACGGATATATCCACTGCGGTCCGTCCGGCTCCGGCCATTTCGTAAAGATGGTCCACAACGGCATCGAGTACGGAATGATGCAGGCCTATGCGGAAGGTTTCGACATTTTCAAGAATGCGACCAGCAAAGAACTTCCCGAAGATATCCGCTACGATCTCAACCTGCCCGATATTGCCGAGGTCTGGCGGCGCGGCAGCGTGGTGAGCTCATGGTTGCTTGACCTGACGGCGATGGCGCTAACCGAGAATCCCACGCTCTCCGAGTACAGCGGATTCGTGCAGGATTCCGGCGAAGGGCGCTGGACGATCCAGGCGGCCATCGAAGAGGCGGTTCCGGCCGAAGTGCTGACCGCGGCCTTGTACGCCCGCTTCCGTTCGCGGCAAGATCACACATTCGCGGAGAGGATGCTCTCCGCCATGCGACAGAAGTTCGGTGGTCACGTCGAACCGAAAAGCCATTGAGTCATCTGGTCATTGCAGTATTGAATCATTAAGAATTGCGAATGATTCAATGACTAAATGATTCAATGACTCAATGATTCAATGATTCAATGACTGATTCGAGGAATCAATGGCTCAAACAGAAGTTCTGCCGGCAACAACCAAACCGCGGGTAGGGCGTACGGGCGATCCGTGTGTCATGGTGATCTTCGGCTTTTCCGGCGACCTCACGCGCCGGAAGCTGATTCCCGCTCTCTACAACCTCGCCAGCCAGCAATTGCTGTCGCGCGAGTTCGCCGTGATCGGAGTGGGCCGCAGCCCAATGAGCGATGACGACGCGCGGAAGAAGATCACCGAAGGCTTCAAACAGTTCGCCACCGGCCCGATCGATGCTGAATTGTGGGAATGGTTTGTCCGCCGCATAAGTTATGTAAGTGGGAATTTCGATGATCCCGCTACCTACGACAAGCTGAAAGAGGCCCTTGCCAAGGTTGACCAGGAGCATAACTCCCACGGCAACTATTTTTTCTACCTCGCGACCGCGCCCAACTTCTTCGGCGACATCGTGGAACGGCTTTCGAAAGTCGGCCTGATGAAGGAAGAAAATGGCCATTGGCGGCGAGTAATTATCGAAAAACCCTTTGGCCACGATCTGGATTCCGCCAAGGCTCTGAACAAGCATCTCTTGAACGTCGCTTCGGAATGCCAGATCTACCGCATCGATCACTATCTGGGTAAAGAAACCGTCCAGAATATTCTGGCGCTCCGTTTCGCGAACGGAATTTTCGAGCCCATCTGGAATCGCCGCTACATTGACCACGTACAGATTTCGGTCGCCGAAACCGTGGGCGTCGAGAAACGCGGCAGCTACTACGATGGGGCGGGCGCCCTGCGCGACATGGTGCCCAACCACATCATGCAGCTCATCACGCTCACCGCGATGGAACCGCCGATTTCGTTCGAGGCGAACGCGGTGCGCGACGAGCAGGCCAAAATCCTGCATGCCATCCAGCCCTTCAGCGCCGAGGACGTGCTCAGCAAAACCGTCCGCGGGCAATACGGGGACGGCGCCATGGACAATGAGCGCGTGCCCGCCTACCGCTCCGAAGAGGGCGTGCCGCCGGACTCGCGCACCGAAACTTTCGTCGCCATGAGGCTCCTGCTCGACAACTGGCGCTGGGCGGGAGTTCCCTTCTATCTGCGTACCGGCAAGCGGCTGCCCGGACGCCATACCCATGTCGTTATTCAGTTCCGGCGCGCGCCCTTCATGCTGTTCCGCGAAACTCAGGTGGAAAACATGATGCCCAATCAACTCGTGCTGCACATCCAGCCGGAAGAAGGCATCTCACTGCGCTTCGCCGCCAAAACTCCCGGACCCACCATGCAACTCGGCGAAGTGAATATGGACTTTGCCTACGCCGACTATTTCGGGCTCACTCCTTCGACTGGCTACGAACGCCTGCTGCATGACTGCATGATCGGCGATGCCACGCTGTTCCAGCGCGCCGACATGGTCGAAGCCGGTTGGAGCATTGTCAATCCCGTTCTCGACGTGTGGAAGGCGCTGCCTCCGCGCAATTTCCCCAACTATCCCGCTGGAACCTGGGGCCCGAAGGAAGCCGACGAACTGATGGAACGCGATGGCCGGCGCTGGAGAAATTTCGGAAAATGATGGGAAATTTGTAATTTGTGATTGGTAATTGGTAATTTGAAAATTGCAACTTATCTATGCCCTCGACCCGAGCCATCGAAGTCCTCGCCACCGCGGCCGATCTTTTTCACGGCGCCGTCGAAGAATTCGTTCGCGCGGCGCGCGGCGCAATTGGCGCTCAGGGACGATTCACGGTCGCGCTCTCCGGTGGCTCGACTCCAAAAGCGCTCTATTCTCTGCTCGCCACCAATTACGCCGGCTTCGCCTGGAACCGCATCTTCTTATTTTTCGGCGACGAGCGTCACGTCCCTCCCACCGACCCCGAAAGCAATTATCGGATGGTGAATGAATCGTTGCTAACGAAGATTGCGATTCCAGCCGAGAACGTTTTTCGCGTGCCCGCCGAGAATCCCGATGCCGCCGCTGCTGCGTCAGAATATGAGGCCCAGCTCCGCCGCTTCTTCGAACTCAAATCCGGCGAATTCCCGCGCTTCGATCTCATTCTGCTCGGCCTGGGACCCGATGGCCACACCGCATCGCTCTTCCCCAATTCGCCCGCGCTGAATGAGGAGTCGCGGCTGGTGGTCGCTGATTGGGTCGCGAAGTTCAACGCTCACCGGATCACCTTCACCTTCCCCGTGCTCAATCGCGCCGCCGAAGTAATGTTCCTGGCCAGTGGCGCGGACAAAGCCGAAATGGTGCGTCAGGTTCTCGAGGGCAAGAACACGCCTCCACTGCCCTCGCAAAGGGTGCAGCCATCCGACGGAAAATTGTTGTGGATGCTCGACGAAGCCGCCGCCGCAAAACTAACCCGCTGACAATCGCTCGGTCGCTCCATTACTTACTATGTCCGTAGCAAATTAAAGTGTCCGGTTTTTGCAGCACACGATGTGTCCGGTTTTTGAGTTAACTAGCCGTCGCCGAGGTTGTAGGAAAGTGGAATCGGGCGCCGTTTGCGGGATTTCCAAGCGGGGTTAAGAGCGCCGTCGCCTGGTATCAGAAGCGCAGCCCAAAGCAGCCTTGGACTCTATCGAAGAAATGCATCGAGCCGGTGAAACAATCCGTGAAGCTCCGGAACGTTGGCCGTCAGGAAAGAACGTCGCCAGACGATTCCGCTTTGGCGATTCCCGTTTGCCGTCATTTATTCCGAACAAGAATCCGCAGTCACTGGGCCGTCGCTCACGACAGCAGGCGACCGGAATATTGGGCAGCTCGGCTCTGAAGCCAAAAGGGCCAACTACCATGATTACGTTCCAGACCGTGGCTTAAGAACAAGATTGAGGGCCTTGGTTTCGTTCGCACCCACTGTGATCGTCTGCGTTGATGTGCCCAGCTTCTCGTGCCAGGCCTCAACTGTGTAGGTGCCCGGCGGCAGACTGCTCAAATCGAAACTGCCGTCCTTGCCCGTCACGGCAAAGTACGGATGTTTGAACACCGCCACATAACCATGCATCCAGGGATGAATATTGCACTTTACGGGGATCGCAATCTCGGCTCGCGAAAAAGTTTCTTCCGTTTTGGAATTGGGCGGCTCAGACTTGTTCCATTCGCGGTTGTTGGCAGGTATCGGATGGATATTGTGAGAAGTGGGATCGTCGTTCACTACTTCCAACCGCTGATTCGCCTGCATCGCCAGCACATGCGGCTGATACATGCATCCCTTTTGCCTAAGAACGACCGGCTCAGCGGGCGGATCGAAAGTCTGATTGCCCAACCCGTCAGAAATAAACACGATTGCATTTTGCAGCCCGCCGTTTGCGTCGGTGACCACATCCTGACTCAAAACCGGAGCTCGATGCTGTTGGGCGCAAGTTTGGTCCGCCGCCATGTTGACGGTTGTGGACTTTGGCGCTGTGCCTACGAACTTGACCACTCCTCTGAGAGTAGCGGTGCGCACAGAGGTGTTGCTTAGCGAAGCGGGAGGACCTGCCTTCACAGCCTTCAGGCTGGAAATGCAAATCATCGCTGTCAGAGCAAGTATAGGAATGAGCCTCTTGGTTGTCTTCGTCGTCTTCGTTGTCATACAAACCAACTTTCTGCCCCTGGCGCGTGGGACCGGATCTTTCTTCTTTGTGAAGCGTTCTATCAGTGAGGATACGGACGAAGAAAAGTGGAGTTGTCATCGCGCAGTCAATTTCAGGTCACTTTTGTGTTGCGCTATGGTCAGGTCGTCAGGTCCGATTTGCATGAAATTGGGATATGACATAACTGTCGGGAGCTAAAAGGTTCAAGGGCTCGAAGAACTGTACGATTAGAAGGGTGTTAGAGATTTCCTTGTGCACAGGCGAATTAGGGCTTTGAACATTTTCCCGCACAGCGTCACAAGACTTGCGAGAACCTGCCGAGATTTCCAGGTCGGGGCTAGGGTACAAACTTGTAGCCTGAGCCACGCAATGTGCGAATATGCACTGGGCGCATGATTACTGCTTCGAACTCCCCGCACCAACGACTCTGGCAACTCTCAGTCAGTACAAACGACTGTTTGCGGAAAGAGAAAACAGTGAGTTGAGCAATTTTGTACAGTTTACTGAACCCTACGGTGTTGACAATGGGTTCTTAAAGGTGCCTATGTTCCCCTCGGTTGGTAAGGCGCAGCAAACCGCCGTTCTTCTTTGCATCGACGACAGCCCCGACCTGCTGGAATGCGAAAAGGAATTCCTCGAAACCTTTGGCTATACTGTTTTGACCGCACCCAGTGGCAGCAAAGGACTGGAACTCGCTACTATCCATGCGGTGGATGTTGTGATCGTCGACTATTTCATGCCCGAAATGAACGGCCACGAGTTTGCAGTCGAAATGAGACGGCTTAGCCCGCAAGCGCCAATCATCATGCTCTCTGGGACAGCGGATGTTCCCAAGCAGGCATTGAAGCTGGTGGACGCTTTTATAGCCAAGGATTGTCTAGCGAGCGAGTTGTTGCCCGTGATCGCACGATTGCACGGGAGCGAATGTTATCTCTCTCTCATTTGACGCATGACGCAGTTCGGACCTCCGGACGCATTTCAGTTTGTCCGATTGGGCCTCGGCCTGATTACAACAACGCCTTCCAGTCCCCCGCCATAACCCGTCGCGATGTGGTCAATAGTGAACAGAAGATTTTTGGCTCCCACCCCAGTCTGTATGTTGATCTCTTTTTGACCTTGGTTTAGAACCTGGGGACCAAGTAGCTCCGGAAGCGTCCCACCCCGGAATATCTTCACGAGCTCTTTCGTGCCGTTTAGAAATCAGGATTATGTGTCGAAAAACTTTGAGCGGTGGAAAGAGTTAGCAACCTTGACCTCCAGGGAACAAGATCCTGCGAAGTTGACGGAACTCGCAACCGAAATGAATCTCGTTCTGACCCCGAAAACACCATACCTTGAACCTTCCCCTGCGCAGGCCTTCGGGGTGCGCATCGTTGGCCCGGAAGTGGAGCTTTGATTCACGAACCGATCAAAGATTTCAAATTCCTTTTTGAAAGGAGGTACGTGATTCGGCTAAGGTTGGAGATGTACCCTAAGGCCGCTGCTTGGATAGAGCGGCCATTTACTTTACGGTCAAAGCGATCAGGACTTGGATCAAGATCTTCAAAGGCATCGCAGAGCGTGCGGGTGTACCGAAGGGCAAACGGTTCGTGCATAGTTTTGAAGCATAGCCGAGCCAGTCACCTGGTCGACGCGAGCTTAGCTCTGATCAACCCTTGCGGATTGGGTTCAATTTAGACTAGCTCGCATGCTGCATCGAGTTGGACCATTCATTCGCCTGTACCGCCCCAGGCGATCTCGAAGCTGAAGAACTTGTTCGGTTCGGTTTGCGCGAGGGACCTCCAAATCAGCATCCCGGACAAGGCACAGCGAACCGGCGTTTTGCCTTTTCGAATGCCATGATTGAGTTCCTCTGGGTGAGCGATGCACAAATAGCTCAATGCGAAGACCCGAACTTGGGCGTCAATCGAGATTGAAGCGGGCAAGTACGGAAACACCTAGCAGCATCCTAACTATTCTCCACAACCCGCGCGGCGTACCACAAGTCACTTCCCTCCTATACAATTAGACCGCATCACAATACCCGAGGGGGTGACAATGTCAAATCTACAGAATGCGCTCCAGCAGATACGTGAAGAGCATCAGCACGCAGAGTTACGAGTAGAGAAGTTAGACGAGGTGATCCGACGCTTGGTTGGGCTAAACGGTTCGGCACCCGCAGGTAATGGCGCTCGTCGGAGCCGCACCATGTCCGTCTCGGCTCGCAGGCGGATCAGCCTCGCACAGAAAGCGCGATGGGCAAAAGTGAGAGCGGGGAATGTGGTTTCGATCGCAGCGAAGCGGGGCAAGCGCAGGATCTCAGCTGTAGGCAGAAAACGAATCGCAGCCGCGCAGCGGGCACGGTGGGCGAAGGTACGCGCTGCGAACAAGAAGGCGGCTTAGCAGCTTGGGAGCCTGCTGTGAGTTATGCGGCAGGCTTTCCGTCTTGTCTCATTCAGAAACTCTGTCCTGAGAAACAACACCTCGCAACTGTGGCTCTAGCGACCTCCGCGCATACGAGAGTTAACCAAAGTTTATTGAAACGGTGCCCAAATCGTGTGGCATACTACGTCGCGCCGCTTCGAAGATCAGTTCCCGCCACTCGAGGCGCAACAGCCCCTGAGGCGAATGACCTGAATGCCGTGACGTGGGTCGTGAACCAGAGATGTTGGAGGTGCTCCCTGTTGCTGTGAGAATCCACCGCCCAGACTGTGAACATTGCCATGTTCGCGAAACGTGCGGCTATGAGACGCGAAAGCGGCTTGAAGAATTGAACTGGCGTGACGTGTAGGAGGAAAGAGACCCTATGTTTACGTTGCCGGAGGCCGGGAAATCGACGATTGCACGCCCGACATGGATGGGGCATTGGAAACTGTTCAATCAAACAGTAGGTCACTTCTCTTTAAGGGGTTTCTTGAAATAAGTTTCACACCGCTACCTGTCGAAAATCCACGCACGCCTGCCTACGGCGGCGGACGCCAACACCTCATATTTGTTCGGGAGAAGTTCCGGTCGCGGACCCGAATCGTGTTCGTGGACTGAGTGTGCCTGCATCGCTTGCGCGGCCTGAGTGCGCTGACTGCCGAGGCTCAGGTTGAACTGACTGACGCGCTCAGTGTGATTGCATTCCTTGCAAGTCAGGATGATGTCTTCCAGTACCTTGCTGATGGTGTACATGGTTCGATCTTACTCGCTGTTCGTAAATTAGGTGCGGGACGGGACTCAGTTGAGCAGCACAAAATCGGCGGACGAGAGGATTGCCGCAGATTCGGGTGGGGCTTTGGGTCTGGGTGCTCAGTAACCAAGAAGATATTTTGTGTGGATGTTTGACAGGAAGCGCGTGCGTGGAGTTGGCTGACGAGCCCAAGCCTTCTTCTTTAATGAATGGGAGGCTTTGGGAACCCTTCCCCAGTTCCCCGAACCTCCCACTCCTAGCTTGCCTGACTCTTTAGTTTGAGGGCGGCGAGCGAAACCCCCTCAATGAGTGTGATCTTGCTCCTGATCAGGGGAAACGTCCATGGAGCCAGACTGAAGCCGTATGAATTGGTCTGAAGAATTTCATCGTAGCGAACCCGCCGAGAAAGCCGTCAGGAAAATGCGTGGGTCTGGATAGCTAGGACTTTGCAACGGTGGTCGAGGTTCGGGATGTCCTGATGACGCTGACACTCGTTGGACGGGACGCCAAATGGGTTAGGCAATACTTGCGACCTTGTACGGAGGCAATCTCACACTGTTGGATTCCTTCGGCAAACTCGCAGCGCCATGCCTCGCAAGCGCATCGGAAACCTCCTGAGAGACTCTTGCTCCACTGATGGATATGCTTCCGACGCGAGACTGGCATAAACCTCACCCTGTTTCGAATTCTACTTCTGTGCTTTCTCTCAGGAATGTGCAATTGTGAACAGCGCCACTCCAGGTTCGGTGGCAGGCTAGGTAGGCTTGTAGGTTTTTTGGCCGACGTTCGGGCCTTGCGCCCGTCTTACCGTTTCAGTCGTAAAATACTGTTCTGCACTCTCGGAGGAATCGTACTCATGGAAGCAGTCAAGGCAGACCCCCAAAAGCCAATTCCCTTCACGAACTGGAAGCCACTGGATTGGATCGACCATGCTTCATTCGGCGTTGGGCAAGTCAGCGTGTCTCGGGGGGACAAGCTCGACATTGATTTTGTGAACGGTGGCAGGAAAACGCTTCTTAAATCGACGGAATTGAACCGCGCGGTTGCGCCCAGCGCGGGCTTCAAGTTTCCTCGCGATAAAAGCAAACTTCGCGCCGGACAATTGAAGGTGAAAAGCGGCAACGGTCGCTGAAATGAACGAGAGCCAGTTTCTCACGAGTGACCAGCGAATGGATGTGAACGGTGCGCTTCTCGTTGTGGCTGCCTGTCCCTCCTTCTGTATGGGTCATAGACTCCGAAACAGCGACACGTTGTCCCTATCGGTTGAGGCCGCCGTGACTTTCCCAGGTGACGCCGCTCCGGAATTTTGGGCGGCGGAAGCTTTGCCCGTCCGGCGCACGTCGAACCCGGCTTTCATTTTCGCCTTCGAACCCGTTGGTCATTCGGTGGCGTTCGAAGCGGTTGCATAGGTGGGCGTTTGCATTTTGGTTAGCATGCTGCGGCTGAGAACACCAACGACCGGGTCGTCAGTAAAATGAGGGTTTTTCGCCAGTTGACCGTTGCCTCAAGGGACTGAGAGGTGCGGGTCCAGTCCCGTTGGGGCGTAGAACGCGCTGGAACTCCACGCATCGGTAACCCGTCGACGTAGTCACTTCTGCAACCAGCCTTGTAACTCCATCCAATCGGCGAACCTGTCGATCCAATGATCCACAGGGAGGTTTTGCTTTCGCATTC
>Ga0210403_10002573_pt1 | contig 16311 bp, 19 predicted proteins | sample IncBWC19MmetaG_FD_150863 | JGI IMG/M metagenome (GOLD analysis project Ga0210403, IMG submission 150863) | Forest soil microbial communities from Barre Woods Harvard Forest LTER site, Petersham, Massachusetts, United States - Inc-BW-C-19-M | ecosystem: Environmental > Terrestrial > Soil >... | reverse complement strand
ACGTCTTCGTCATGCGCGATCAGCGCGTTCTGCGCGCGATAGCCGATCTCGGGCCGGTCGGGAACGTTCGGGACCGTGCCGGCCTTGTCGGCGGCTTCCTTGAGATGCTTCAGGTAATTGAGGCCGACGCAATAGAAGGTGCGTGGCATCACCGGCAGTTCGATCTTGACGTCTTTCAGGGCATGCGTGCGTTGCGTGCGCTGCCATTCCCCGAAGGGATCGCCGCTGATCGCGATCACGCGGTCGCCTTCGACCGTTCCCCACGAGGTCGTTCCGTCCGCGGTAAATTTAAGCCAGCGCATGCCTTATTCCTTTTATTCCGCCGCGGCCTGCGGCTGGGTCTTCCAGGCGCCGGCCGCCGGCCGCGGCAGGCCCAGATTTTCGCGCAAGGTCTTGCCGGCATAGTCCTTGTGAAACAGCCCGCGGCGCTGCAGTTCCGGAACGACGTGGCGGACGAAATCCGCGTAAGACCCGGGGACATAAGTGGCCGCGATGACAAAGCCGTCGCAGCCGCGGCCGACGAACATCTCTTCCAGCTTGTCGGCGATCTCCTTGGGTCCTCCGACGATCGCGTCCGCGGTCTGGCCGCGGCCGGAGAAGGTGACAAAATCGCGTGCGCTGGGGTTGGTCTTGCCCGAGGTCTTCAGCACGCCGTCGCGGATGCCGATGATGCCCTGCATGCTCTCGAGCTCCGCCGTGGTCAGCGGCTCGTCGATGTCCTTGGAGGCGAAATCGTAGTTCAGTCCCTCCGACAGCAGTGACAGCGCGTCGATCTCCAGCGGCAGCTTTTCGATCAGCGCCATCTTGTCCTCGGCTTCCGACCTGGTCGCGCCGCACACCGGCGTGGTCAGGTTGCAGAGAAACATCTGGTCGGGATCGCGGCCCGCCTTGGCGGCTTCGTTGCGGACGGCTTCATAGCCTTGCTTGGCGCCCGCCAGATTACGCGCCGCCGTGAAGATCACTTCGCCCCAGCGCCCGGCAAAACGCTGGCCGCGGCCGCTGGCGCCCGCCTGGATGATGACGGGATGGCCCTGTTGCGAGCGCGGCACTGTGAACGGTCCACGCGACTTGTAGAACTGGCCACTGTGGCCGAGGCGCTTGACCTTGGCCGGATCGGCGAACCGGCCGCTCTTCTTGTCGATCAGGAGCGCGCCGTCTTCCCAGGAATCCCAGTGGCCGAGCACCACTTCCATGAATTCGTCGGCGCGGTCGTAGCGGAAATCATGATCGAGATGGGCGTCCTTGCCCATGTTGTGGGCTTCGCCGTCGTTGACCGATGTCACCACGTTCCAGGCGGCGCGGCCGCCGGTCATCAGATCCAGCGTGGCGAAGCGGCGGGCGACGTCGAACGGTTCGTAATAGGTGGTCGAGCAGGTCGAGGCGAGGCCGAGCTTTTCGGTCGCCATCCCCATCGTCGTCAGCACGATCACGGGATCCATCTTCACGCAGCGGATGCCGTATTCGACGGTATGGGCGTGGTCGTCGCCGTAGCGATCCGGCATCGCCAGCCGGTCGTCGAAGAACGCCATGTGGAATTTGCCGGACTCCAGGATCCGGCCGATCTCCTGATAGTAATCCGCCGACATCGAATCGTCGCGCGATTCCGGATGGCGCCACGAGCTTGGCAGGTTGGTGCAGTTCTGGGCCTGCAGGAAGCCGACCATCACCATGTGCCGTGTCATGCTGCTCTCCCTCTGCCGGCCGAATGCGGGGTCAGGTCAGACCGAGTTCGGCGGTCAATTTGTATTCGCCCGCGAGCGCGCGCAACTTGTCCCAGGTGGCGTCTTCGATATCGATGCCCGACGCCTTGCGCTGCTGCTCCCGCAGATATTCGACCTCGCCCGGATAGAACACGCCGGTCGAGCCCTCCGACGGCGGCGTCGCCTTGAGATAGCGCGCGAACTCGGCGACTTCTTTCTTGAAATCCTTCAAGGGCCGGAACGCGGCGACGTTGAACACCGCCATGAAGCATCCGTCATTGTGCCGGCCGGTCGGCTCGACGCCGAAGCCGAGGCCCGTGAGCAGCCCGCACAGCACCTCGACCATCGCGGCGAGGCCGCTTCCCTTATAGCCCTCGGTGCCGCCGAGCGGCAGCAGCGCGCCGCCTTTGCGGAATGCCTTCGGTTCGGTGGTCTGGCGTCCTTCGCTGTCGACGATCCAGCCGGTCGGAATTTCCTCGCCGCGCGCGGCCGCAAGCTGGATCTTTCCGGCCGCCACGGCTGAGGTGGCCATGTCCAGATAAAACGGCGCCTCGAGATCCGATGGCACCGCGATCGAAATCGGATTGGTGCCGAGCCGCGCCTGGCGGCCGCCGAACGGCGCGACATGCTTTGGCGAACGGCCTGAATCGGCGGTGGCGAGGCCGATCATGCCTTCGCGCATCGCCATCATGGGATAGGCGGCGAGCCGGCCGACATGGCTCTGGCGGAACACCGTGCAGGCCGCGACATTGGCGGTCTTCGCCTTCTCGATCGTCAGCGCCATCGCCTCGGCGTTGACGTGGAAGCCGAAGCCCCAGTGGCCGTCGATCACGGTGGTGGTCGGCGTCTCCTGCACGATGGTCCACTTGGCGCCGGGCACGATATGCCCGACCTTGATGCGGTCGATATAGGTCGGGATTGCGATCACCCCGTGCGAATCGTGGCCGGCAAGGTTGGCGTTGACGCAGCCGACGGCGACGGCATTGGCCTCCTCCTCCGACGCGCCCGCTGCCCGAAGCAACGCCGCGCCAATGCGCGTGAGACGGTCGGCCTGCACCAGCGGCATGGGATTTCCTCAGGGCTCAATGCCCGCGTGAGGGGCGGGTCTTGCTTGTTGTCGCCGGCATGGTCTCAAAGCGATGGCGGAAGAGCAAGTGGCAAGCAGTCGAAATCGCTGCAGCCGCGGCGGCTAGCTGCGCATGGCAGCTCCGCTATGCGGGATTTGAATGCGCTGCGTGGCCGGGAAAATCACCCGGCCACGGCAGCGATGTCTGGTCGGCGAGGCATTTTAGAAAAACCTCCGCGCCATCGGCGAGCGTAGAACCATGGGGCAATTCCAGGCGGGCGCACCAGTCGGGCGGCATCGGCTGCCGCACGCCGCGTACCTCGAGTGCCGGTCCCCACCACCACGCCGGCGCAGGCGACCTGTCATGCTCGGGGACCGCGCGCCACCTCGCGAATTCGCGTACCAGGCGTTCGAATTGCAGATTTGCGGCCGGACGCATCGAATTCCCCTCAAGGCCGGATGATACAGGTTTTTTGATGCGAGCTAACGCGCGCCGCCAGATTACTGCCGGCCATGCTGCCAATGCAACGTGACGTCGGCGCCCGTCCTGTTGAGGTGCACATGCTGGTCGACGTGATCGACCCACGACACCGGGATGAAGTGATGGTGCCGGCCGTCGGGCGAACTCTGTTTGGTCAGTTTGATCCTGTCGATGCCTTCGAGGCGGTCGACCTTTCCGACGGTTTTCCGATCCGACGAAAGGACGTCCATATGCCGCTTGATCAGCGAGCTATCAGCCATGTTTCGTCTCCCCGGGAATGGTTGAGACGAAGGAACGCGCCATCGCAGCATTGGTTGCAGCAGGCGGCGGTCTACTTCCCTTCGAGGCGTTCTGGGGCACCGACGCGATCCGCAATGTTCCGGAAGGCATGGAGTGGGCGGAATACGCCTCGCACAGCCATAACGGATATCTCGACACCGCGTTGTCGATGGGTTTGCCGGGGCTGGCGCTGCTGATCGTGGTGCTGGTGATCGTTCCTTTGCGGAATTTCCAGGCTGCCGACAGCGGCGGCAACAGCGGGCCGCTGACGATGGCGTTCCTGCGCATCTGGCTGTTCGGTCTCTATCTCTCCTCGCTGGAGAGCTTCTTTCTCGATCGCGCCGATCCGACCTGGTTCACGTTTCTGGTGGCAGTGTTTGGGCTGCATTATCTGGCGCGGTTTCGGGCGAGGGAGTGAGGCTTCCGAATTGGGCCCGCACAGCCAGCGCGATGTCCAGCCACCAGCCGTCGAAATCGAACGGTGCCTGCACCGATGGCCATTTCAGCGCCGACAGGATCCTGTCGGCGTAGACCTCGTCATCCGATCCGCGCGCAACCAGCACGATCACACCACGATCGATCAATTCCTTGAAGCGCGGGTGATGGTCGAACTCGTCAGGCTCGGCCGGGCCGGTGACGATGACGGGGCGGCCGGACTGTGCGCAGGCGAGAATGCTGGAACGCCGCGCGGTGAGGCCTTCGTCGAGCAGATAGCAGAAGGCGTCGACCTGGCTGAACAGGCCAAACACCTCGTGGTCGGACGCGATATAACCGCTGACGATGACATCATCGATGATGCCGAGTTCGGCGGCGCGGGCGTAAAAGTCCCGCTCGACATTGTCGACGCCGCGGATGAAGGATCCGACATAGACAATCAGCGGGTTCAGTCGGCGCTCTGCGAGGATCGCGCCGATCTGGAGCAGCGCCACGGGCTGCTTGCCCGGGTAGATCGATCCGAAATGGCCGATTATCAGCCGTCCTTCCTCGCGCGCGGCGGCGAGCCGCTGCCGCAATCGTGAATCGGCGATTCCCGCGGGGGCTTCGGTATTTGGCGGCAGAGGCGCCAGCACGCATTTGCGCGCCGTCCAGCGGGCCAGCGAATCGTCGGCGAGTTCGCGCCGCACCAACGGCGAGAACATCACGATCGTATCGGCGAGCAGCAGGGCCGGAAGATAGGTGATGCGGCGCAGCCAGTGCAGGCCGGCCCATTCATGCTGGATCAGGATGGCGCGCCGCCCGCGCAGCCGCGCGATCATGAGTGCCGCAAGCGGCCGGAACATCACGCGCTTCCAGGCCACGATGGGGAAGTTGCAGACCACGTTCCGTGCCGACTCCACCGCGCGCCAGATATCGGCGAGCGATCCTTCCGACCGCGTCAGGGTTAACGTCGTGCAACTATCGGGATCGAACTCTTCGACCGCCTCGCACAACAGGCGGGTGAATTGTCCGACGCCGCAATGCATCTGCGTGCCTGCGCCAAGAAACAGCGCCTGATATATAGGTTCTGAAGCCATCGTGCGGTCGCGGCGCCTTCCTGAAGCGTTTTCGGGCGAAGTGGGTAGCGGTTTTGCGTGAAGAAAGCACGTCAAACGAGGCCCCAGAGTTCCGCATTAGCCCTACATCGCAGACATTATCTTACTGTAAGCGGCGGCGATTGCCCGGGCACCTATCTTGCCAGATAAAGGGAGCGGATCGGCCTTTCGTCTCATATCGGGACAAGGGACGACCCGGGTTGGCGCTTGCATCAGGCGCTTCGGCACAAGCGGAAAACAGGTGCCGGGACGGCGATGACAGGCGATGGAATGGCAGAGACAGGCACGATGGCAGTTATGTCGGCTGAAGCGGGACATCTGGCTGCGCGTAGAATCGCGCGGGCAGCTGCTCGCTGAACGGCAATTCGATCGGGATCGGCTAGGACTTCGAGGCTTACCGTGCCTCCATCAAGCGAATGCAACTGGCGCGCAGTTGGCGCGTATTCAGCCGCAATCCGGGTGCCGCGTTTCGAATCATCGACAATGTCGATGAGGCGCTGGCGGTTCTCGATACGACGGATGCACAGCAGCAGGAGCGGATGCAACAGCTTGGGCTGCCGTTCACCTTGAACGACGAGACCTGCTCGAAGTTCTATCGGGATCTCGTTCGCCGGGGTCTGGCGGAGGGCTATGTGATTGCGTCAGCATTGACGTGCGGGCAGGCGATCGTTGCAACGGTGCTTGGCATCCGGCACGGCAACAGCTTCGTGTTCCTGCGAATCAGCAACGCGGGAAAAAAATGGTCGCCCTGTTCGCCAAGCCGGCTCATCATCGAGCGAACGATGGCGGCGCTGCATCAGGATGGCGTCCGGAATTTCGACCTGAGCATCGGCAATTACGCGTTCAAGCACCGTTTCGGCGCGGCTCAGTTGCTATTGACGGACGTCAGCATCGCGCTCGGCTGGCGGGGAATCCCCTATGCGCTGCGGGATCGTGCCGCGCAGCGATTGCAGCGCTTTCCCTGGCTGGCCGAACGGGTTGGCCGTCTGCGCGGCAAGCGGCCAGCCTTCGAAGAGGGTTAGACCTGCCGCACCACGCAAGGCCTGCCCAGCGGACATTCCAGCGCATCGCGATCCCACTTCGCGGCATTGGCTGCGGCCTCGTAGGTGCTTTGCAGGAAATCGAGCAACGCCTGGTCCGGCTGCGCTGAGAGGCGCACGGCATCGTAAGGCAGGATGAATTCGCCGAGTGCCTCGCTGAAGAACGCCGCTTCGGGACGCACGCGCGTGGCGCGGAAGCCCGGCGGTTCCGGATAGGCGTAGGAATAGAACGCCGGATAATCGATCGCACCGCTGCCCGGCCAGAAGCCCGCGCTGCTCACCTCGTGCGAATAGGCTTCGCACGTGACGTCATCGGGCAGATGCGGCACGCCGCCGGGATGACGCGGCGCGCGTCGCCCCGAAAATCGCGTCACCGCGAGATCGAAACTGCCCCAGAAGAAATGCACCGGGCTTGCCTTGCCGAGGAAGCCGGTGCGGAACTTTTTGAACACGCGGTCGGCGTTGACCAGGATCTGGAAAAAACGCCGCACCGCGTCGGGGTCGTAGCTGGCGTGCCGGTCGTCCTGCGAAAAGCGGATCGGATCCGGCAATTCATTCGGCATTTCGTCGATGGCGACGTGAATGCCGAGCTCCGCGAGTGCGGCCATGACAGCCGCATAGAAGCTTGCGACCGATTGTCCGGTCAGTGCGAATTCCCGCTTTGCGCCGCCACTGGTCGAAATCCGCAAGACATGATCGATGAAGTCGAAGTCGATCTGAAATGTGCCGGCATCGTCCGGTATCGGCGAGGTCGTGAGTCCTCGTGCGGTGACGTATAGCGTGACATGCCAGGAATGGTTCAGCCAGGGCGTACGGGAAAGACGGATCTTGCCGACGATCTGGGTCCACAGCTGCAGCGTTTCGTACGTGTCGCGCCATGCCGAGGTCGGCAAGTCGGGCCAAAGGTCTTGCGAGGAGGTGGTCTGCGAGCCGTTATTCATGTGTCACCGCAACAGATTTACATTGGCATCCTCACGAGACAAGGCCGGGCACAATCGGCCCGGCCTTTATAGGCGAACTGGCAGCAAATAGGGATGGGCGCGTTATTTCTTCGAGCCCTTGGAAAAGGCCGCATCCACTTCATCTTTCTTGATGCGGGCGGCCGGGTTGCCGGGCTGGTCGAGATTCTGCTCCTCAGTGCCATCCCCCATCATGCCGGGATGCTGTGTCGCGGGGCTTTTCTTGCTGTCCTTGGGGCTGGGCTTGCTGGTCATCTCTAAGATCTCCGGGCGCGGATCTGCGTGAGCCAACCATCCCGGTCCCATCCGGTTCCGCAGCGGCTCTTGTTGGAGATCACGAAAATCTTATCGGTGCGAAAACCTTATCGGAAAGACCCGATCACGAACCGGGGCATTCCGGGCATCGCCGCTTACCGCGCGAGGCGCGGAACAGGCGGCGGCACCACCAGCGCCGGGCAACCGTCCTCACCGGATCGCGTGCCAGCCGATAAATAAAGAGAATCTCGATCATGGCCAAGTCCGTCGCCCCCTCGGCGCGAAATGGGGCGGCATTCACGGATGAGAATGCCGCCCGCGTCGCATCAGCCATGCAGTTCAACCATGAAGTTCAGCCATGAAGTTCAGCCATGAAGTTTCTTGGCGGTCTCAGCGATCACGCGCCCTTGATAGCGCGCGCCGCCGAGTTCGTTCTCTGTGGGCTGGCGGCTGCCGTCGCCGCCGGTGATCGTGGTCGCACCATAGGGCGAGCCGCCGGTGATGTCGTTGAGCTCCATCTGACCAGAGTAACCGTAGTTGAGGCCGATGATGGTCATGCCGAAATGCAGGAGGTTGGTAATGATGGAGAACAGCGTCGTCTCCTGGCCGCCATGCTGGGTCGCGGTCGAGGTGAAGGCGCCGCCGACCTTGCCGTGCAGGGCGCCTTTCATCCAGAGGCCGCCGGCCTGATCGAGGAAATTCGCCATCTGCGACGACATGCGGCCAAAGCGCGTGCCGGTACCGACGATGATGGCATCGTAATTGGGAAGCTCATCGATCTTCGCGACGGGAGCGGCCTGATCGAGCTTGTAATACGACGCCTTGGCGACAGCCTCGGGCACCAGCTCCGGCACCCGCTTGATGTCGACCGTGGCGCCGGCCTCGCGCGCGCCTTCGGCGACGGCATTCGCCATCTTCTCGATGTGACCGTAAGCGGAATAATAGAGAACGAGAACTTTTGTCATCTGTGGTCTCCGTGAGGGTTTGGGTTGCGTTGTCTGGGGATGTCATTGCCGGACCTGACCCGGCAATCCATCATCTTTGAACGACTCTTTCGAAAAAGCATGAATGCGCGGGCGATTTGCGTTGAAGACGAGCTTCGCGCTCCTGCCCGCGCATAACGATTGTGTGTTGTGGCGGTTGTTCGGCCCTTACGCCGCGTCGACCAGCACCAGTTCGGAATCTTCCAGCGCAGTGATCCTGAGCTGCGCTTCGTCGCGGATCGCGACGCCATCGCGGGCGTTGACGCGCACGCCGTTGATTTCGACCGCACCCGCCGCCGGCACCAGATAAAGGTTGCGTGAGGTCTGCGGCGCATATTCCGCGCTCTCGCCGGCCTTCAGCGTGGTGGCGAGCACCCGCGCGTCGGCCCGGATCGGCAGCGCATCCTTGTCGTCCTTGAATCCGCTGGCGATGGTGACGAGCTTGCCGGAGCGGTTCGACTTCGGGAACGGTTTCGCTCCCCAGGTCGGCTGGCCGCCTTCGGTGGTCGGCTCGATCCAGATCTGGAATATCCGTGTCTTGGTCGGCTCCAGATTGTATTCGGAGTGACGGATGCCGCTTCCCGCGCTCATCACCTGCACGTCGCCCGCTTCGGTGCGGCCCTTGTTGCCAAGGCTGTCCTGATGGGTGATCGCGCCCTCGCGGACATAGGTGATGATCTCCATGTTGGCGTGGGGATGAGCGGGAAAGCCGGTATTCGGCGCGATCTCGTCGTCGTTCCACACCCGCAAGGCGCCATGGCTCATATTGCCGGGGTCGTAGTAGCTCGCGAAGGAGAAGTGGTGCTTTGCCTTCAGCCAGCCGTGATCGGCGCCGCCGAGTTTTGCAAATGGTCTGAGTTCGATCATGGGATTTTTTCCTTTGGTTGAATGTTTGTTCGAATTACGCGCCGAAGCCGCCATCGACGTTCAGCACGGTGCCGGTCACGAATGACGCGCCGGGGCTTGCGAGGAACACGACGCCGGCGGCGATCTCTTCCGCGGTACCGAAACGTTGCAGCGCGTGCTGGGTGCGCTGGGCTTCGGCGAAGTCGCCGCCATCCTTCGGATTCATGTCGGTATCGATCGAGCCGGGTTGCAGCACGTTGACCGTGATGCCGCGCGGGCCGAGGTCGCGCGCCGCGCCCTTGCTGTAGCCGACGATCGCGGCCTTGGTGGCGGCGTAGTCGGCGAGGCCGGGAAACGATGCGCGGGTGGCGATGCCCGATCCGATGGTGACGATGCGTCCGCCTTCGCCCATCAGCCGTGACGCCGCGCGGATTGCGGAGACGACGCCGTGCACATTGACGGCATCCAGCCGGTTCAGCGCGGCGGTGTCGGCGTTGGGGTCATCGACCGCGGCGCTGGCAACCACGCCCGCGTTGTTGACGAGAATGTCGAGCCGGCCGAAATGCTGTGCGACATCTTTCACCAATTGCTCGACTTCGGCAGGTGAAGCCTGATCGGCCTTGAAGGCGCGGGCCTGGACGCCCTTGGCTTGCAATTCCCTGACGACCGCTTCCGCCTTGTCGGAGGAGGCGACATAGCTGATGGCGACGTTGGCGCCTTCATCGGCGAGCGCCCGGGCGCTGGCTGCGCCGATGCCGCGCGAGCCGCCGGTGACGAGGGCAACCTTGCCGGTAAGGGTCTTGGTCATTGGATTTCTCCGTCGTTCGAATTCCGATGATGTCTGGATATGTGTTTCCGGTTGAGTTAGAAATAGAAACTATGGAAATACATTGTTTCCAAATCTGGTCTAATAGGATGGCCCGCATGGCAAAACTTCCCGATTTCGAAGGCCTCGCCATTTTCGCAAAAGTCGTGGAGTTACGGTCATTTGCCGCGGCGGCCACCGAGTTGGCACTCTCCAAGGCCACGGTGTCGAAGGCCGTCACCCGGCTGGAGGAGCGGCTCGGCGCCCGGCTGTTCAACCGCACCTCGCGGCGGCTCGCCTTGACCGATGCCGGCCAAAAGCTGTCGGCGCGCGCCGCGCGGCTCTTGGCCGACGGCGAGGCGGCGGAGAACGAGGCGCTGGCGCAATCGGTGGCGCCGCGCGGGCTGGTGCGGTTCGCGGTGCCGATGACGTTCGGGGTCAGAATGGTGGCGCCGATCCTGCCGCAGTTCCTGGAGCAATATCCCGATGTTTCGATCGACCTGCATCTGGGCGATGCCATGGTGGATCTGATCGGCGAGGGTTTTGATGCGGGCCTGAGGATCGCGAGCCTGCCGGATTCGTCGCTGATCGCGCGGCGGCTGTGCGCGATGCCGCGCTACACCGTGGCCGCGCCCGCCTATCTCAAGCGTTACGGCCGGCCGAAGCATCCGATGCATCTCGCGCAGCATCGATGTCTCGGCTACGCCTATCTCTCCACCGCCGGCGTCTGGAATTACACCAATTCCAGGGGCGAGCAGGCGAGCGTGCGCCCCGCCGGACCGCTGCGCGTCAATAATGGCGAGGCGCTGATGCCGGCGCTCCTGGCCGGACTCGGCATCGCCGACCTGCCGGAATTCATCGTCGGCGACGCCATCGCCTCGGGCGAAGTTGAAGTGATCCTGAAGGACTGGAAGCAGACCGAGGGCGCGGTGCATCTGGTGATGCCGCCCGGCGGCCCGCGTCCCGCCCGTGTCGAGGTGCTGGCGGATTTTCTGGCCGGGCATTTTGCCAAGGGAAACAAGCGGAAGTGAGGGATGAATGGTGGGCATGGCGCGAAGAGCGCCTTTGCCCATCCTGCGGTTCGGGCTAGGTTCCCTCCACAAGAACGAAGAATTTTGGGGGAGAGAACTTGCGATGAATCGACGTGAACTTCTGAAGGCCGCCGCGGCACTCCCGCTGGCGCAAGGCGCGCTCTTCTGTCCCGCATTCGCGCAAGCCGCGTGGCCGGCGCACAACGTCACCATGATCGTGCCGTTTCCCGCCGGCGGTCAGGCCGATCTCGCCGCAAGGCCGGTGGCGCAGGCGCTGGAGAAAATTCTGGGAAAACCCTTCGTCGTCGACAACCGCGCCGGCGGCGCCGGCGGATCGATCGGCAACGCGGCCGCCGCGCGCGCCGAGCCCGACGGCTACACCCTGCTGATGACGCTGTCGTCGCTGGCGGTGCTGCCGGAAGCCGACCGGCTGTTCGACCGGCCCGCCCTCTATGAAGTCTCGCAATTCGCGCCGGTCGCGCGCGTGCTCGCCGATCCCACGCTGCTCGCGGTGCCGGCCTCGGCGCCATGGAAGACGCTGCAGGATTTCGTCGACGACGCGAAAAAGCGCCCCGGCCAGATTCCCTACGGCTCCTCCGGACCCTACGGCACGCTGCATGTCGCGATGGAGATGTTCGCGGCCTCCGCCGGAATCAAATTGCTGCACATCCCGTTTCGCGGCGCCGGCCCGGCGCTGACCGCGCTGATGGGCGGCACGGTGCAGGCGCTGGCGTCGGCGCCGGGCACGCTGAAACAACAGGTCGATGACGGCAAGATGCGGGTGCTGGCCAATTGGGGCGCGGAGCGGATCGCGAGTTTCCCCGATCTGCCGACCTTCAGGGAGCTCGGCTACAAGGATGTCGAGTTCTACATCTGGGCCGGACTGTTCGCGCAAGCGGCCCTGCCGGCGCCGATCGTGACGCGGCTGCGGGAGTCCATGGCGCAAGCGTTGAACAATCCCGAGGTGACAAAAACCTTCGAGACCGCAGGCAGCCCGGTGGCCTATTTGGACGCGCCGGAATTTTCAAAATTCGTCGCAGAGGACTCCGCGCGCCTGATCGCGGCGGTGAAGAAGATCGGCAGGGTGGAGTAAGGGTTGCGCGCCGCCGATAGCGAACTACGACAAAACGCGCAAATGCATTGGCTCACATCCCGAACCTGGCGGCGGTCACGCTGCCCGGTTCCGGCCGCACGAGGTTTGGGCAGCCGCTTTCACATTTTGTTGTGCAATGTGAACCTTGCCATGCCGCATTTCTCTCGAAGGCTGAGGAGGTCGGGGAATAACCGCGCCAACTCAATCGCGAAAGGGATCGGACATGCGAGTGCACCACATTGCCCTGAGCCTTGCGCTAACGCTGGGCTGCGGCGTCGCCGCTCAAGGCACGGCATCCGCGGAAGAATACCGCGGAACCATGGAACAGCGGATGGCCTGCACGCCCGACGTTTGGCGGCTGTGCTTCGACCAGATACCGGACGCCAACCGGATCACGGCGTGCTTGAGGCAAAACACACCGCAGCTCTCCGATGGGTGCCGCGCGGTGTTTGAATCGCATGACAGCATGACTCAGCAAGCTCCGCCGGCAAGCCGCGACGATCAGCGGAGGGCCTACCGCAGTCAATAGGCGGCGCCGTGCCAGACGACTTCGCCGCTACGGTTGATCCTGGCAGATGTCGACCCATTCGGCGTTGGCGAGCTCGGCCATCCGCGCCGGCGTAATGCGCACCGCGCTGTGGGTCGAGCCCGCCGCCGGCACCACCTCGTCGAACGCTTTCAGCGACACATCGCAATAGACCGGCAGCGGCGTCTTCAGGCCGAACGGACAGACGCCGCCGACCTCATGGCCGGTGATTTCGGCGACCTCGTCCAGCCCGAGCATTTTCGGTTTGCCCCCGAACAGGGTCTTGACCTTCTTGTTGTCCATCCGCGAAGTGCCGGCCGCCACGATCAGCACCACACGCTCGCCGACCCGCAGCGACAGCGTTTTTGCGATCCGGCCGGGCTCGACGCCATAGGCCTCGGCGGCGAGCGTCACTGTCGCCGAACTCACTGGAGATTCGATCACGGCGATGTCGGGGGCGTTTTCCGCGAAGAAGGCGCGGACCGATTCAATACTCATGTTGGGGACTCGCATTCAGGTCCGGTGGGCGGCGACCAGGGCGGGCAGTTCCGACAGGGAGCGGATGCGATAGTCGGGCTGGAGCCCGAGTTCGTCCATCTGCGTGCGGATCGCCTTGAACATCGTCAGCGGGGGCACGACGTCGTTTTCGATGCAGGCCAGCGCCATCGCCTCCGGCGTCACCCGCTCGATCCAGGCGACGTTGAGGCCGAACGCCTTGGCGCCGCAGGCGTCCCACGGGTTCGACGATACGAACAGCACCTGCGCCCGCGGCACGCCGAGAACGGATTCGATCAGGGTGTAGGCTTCGGGCGCCGGCTTGAAGATCTTTCTGGAATCCACGCTGATGGTGGCATCCAGCACGCGGTCGAGGCCGCTGTTGACTACCAGCGCGGTGAGCATGGCGGTGCTGCCGTTGGACAGAATGGCCAGCTTTCGATCCCGCATCGCTGCCAGTGCCGACGTCGCGTCCGGGTAGAGATCGAGATGCAGATATTTGTCCATGATCTGCTCGAACACGCCGCCGTCATGCTCGAGCCCGAGCACCCGCAGCGTGTAGGCAAGCGAATCCCGCGTCACGACGGAAAAATCCTGGTACCGCTTCATCAGCGAACGCAGCCAGGTGTATTCGAGCTGCTTGATGCGCCAGATCTGGGTGATGATCTCGCCATAACCGGGAAACGCTTCTTCGGTGACGGCCGCAACCGACTGAACGTCGTAAAGCGTGCCATAGGCGTCGAACACAACGGCTTTGATGGTCACAGGGAACTCATGGTGGGCATGTCGGAACGTGGAGGTATCTTGGCTTTCGCAAGCCCGGGAACACATTATGATTTGGAGGAACGCCGCCGTCCATAGCGCAACATCGTCGATGCGCAAAGCGGCCGCCATCAAGGGAGATGGTCATGAAGGCCTGGCAGTTGCATGGGCTCGGTGGTGAACTCCGTTTCAACGATGTGCGCACGCCGGAGCCGCGGCCGGGCAGCGCACTGGTGCGGATCGAAGCCTCGGCGCTGATGTCGTATCTGAAAGCTTATGTCGAAGGAAAATTGCCGGCCTATAATCCGCCGCCTGGTCCGTTCACGATCGGGACCAATGGTGTCGGCGTAGTGGAAGCCGTCGGAAGGGATGTCTGGCATCTCAAGCCCGGCCAGCGCGTGGTGCTCTCGTCGCATTTCGTCGCTGGAGAGAATGTCGAGGATCCGGCGCAGGTCCTGATCGGGCTGACGTCGAGTCCTGACGCGGCGCCGGTTCTGGCGGACTGGCCGGACGGCACGCTCGCGGAATACGCGCTGATGCCGGTGGAAGCGATCACACCGGCGGAAGGATTGGAGCACATTGACGCCTCCCAGCTCGTTGCCATCGGCCGCTGCATCATTCCCTATGGCGGTCTGCTCCGCGGCCGGCTGGCGGCAGGCGAGACGGTAGTCGTGAACGGTGCCACCGGCGCCTATGGCACGGCGGCGGTGCTGGTCGCGGTGGCGATGGGGGCGGGGCGTGTCATCGCGGCCGGCCGCAACGCAGCCGCGCTGGAGGCGGTGGCGCGCGCCGGTGGTCCGCGTGTTACGACGGTCACATTGGCAGGGGACGTCCAGAAAGACGCAAGCGCACTTCGCGAAGCCTCCAGCGGCGGCGCCCACATGGCGTTCGACATGGTGGGACAGGCGCGCGATCCGAAATCGACGCTGGCTGCGCTGCACGGCCTTCGCCGCGCCGGCAGGCTGGTGCTGATGGGAAGCATGACCACCGATCTGCCTGTTCCCTACAGCACGCTGATGCTGAACAGCTGGGAGATCCTCGGCCAGTTCATGTATCCGGCGAGCGCTTACCGCCGGCTGCTCGATCTGTTGCGCGGCGGTCTGCTCGACATCAGCCCGATCCGCCCGCGAATCTATCCGCTCGCGGCTCTGCCGGAGGCGATGGAAGCAGCAAGCACCGCCGGCAATCTCGAATGCATCGTGATGCAGCCGTGAGCGCCCATGCGCCCATCGCGCATTCCGCCCGCCCGGCTCAGATCCCCAACAGCTTCCGTGCGTTCGCCTTCAGGACCTTCGGCCGGATGTCGTCGCGGATGTCGAGCTTGGCGAAATCCGCCAGCCAGCGGTCGGGCGTGATCACCGGCCAGTCCGAACCGAACAGCATCTTGTCCTGCAGAATGCTGTTGATGTAGCGCACCAGGATCGGCGGGAAATATTTCGGCGACCAGCCGGAGAGGTCGATGTAGACGTTCGGCTTGTGCGTCGCGACCGACAATGCCTCTTCCTGCCACGGGAAGGACGGGTGGGCGAGGATGATCTTGAGGTCGGGGAAGTCCGCCGCCACGTCATCCATGTACATCGGGTTCGAATATTTCAGGCGCATTCCCATGCCGCCGGGCATGCCGCTCCCCACGCCGGTCTGCCCGGTGTGGAACAGCGCGATGGCGCCGCCGTCGTTGATCGCCTCGTACAGCGGATAAGCCATGCGGTCGTTGGCATAAAAACCCTGCATGGTGGGATGGAATTTGAAGCCCCGGACGCCGTATTCCTCAATCAGCTTCCTCGCCTCGCGGACGCCGAGCTTGCCTTTGTGCGGATCGATGCTGACGAAGGGGATCAGCACGTCGGAATTCTGCGCGGCGATCTCGAGCATCTCGTAATTGTTGTAGCGGCGGAATCCGGTCTCGCGCTCGGCGTCGACCGGGAAGATGACGGCGGCGATCTTCTTGGAGCGGTAATAGGCCGCGGTTTCCGGCACGGTCGGCGGATGCTTGTTGGGCGATTTGAAATAATCGGCCATCTGCGCCTGGAAATCGTCGTAGCCGTCGTCGGCATGCATGCCACAGGGCTCTTCGGCGTGGGTGTGGATGTCGATCGCGACGACGTCCTCGATATTGGGCAGTTTCAACTTGGACATTTCACTTCCCCGGCGGAGGCTCGATTACTCGGGCTGGCGAATTGATTATACGATATAACAAATTTGGCAAGGTGCCGGACAAGACACCATCAGGGAGGATCCCATGGCACAGGCGGAAGCCTTCGAAACCGACTTCTGGAAACATGCCAATCTGCGCAAGGTCTGGGACGACATCGTCCCCGGCGAGCCGCGCAAGACTATTCCTTATACGCTGACGCGCGCCGCCATCGAACTTTATTGCAAGTCGGTCGGCGAGGATCATCCGATCTATTTCGACGAAGCCTATGCGAAAACAACACCCTATGGCGGACTGATCGCGCCG
>Ga0210403_10002572_pt1 | contig 16314 bp, 12 predicted proteins | sample IncBWC19MmetaG_FD_150863 | JGI IMG/M metagenome (GOLD analysis project Ga0210403, IMG submission 150863) | Forest soil microbial communities from Barre Woods Harvard Forest LTER site, Petersham, Massachusetts, United States - Inc-BW-C-19-M | ecosystem: Environmental > Terrestrial > Soil >... | reverse complement strand
CACGCCTTTCTGGCAACCCCTGTGGAGGAGAGAGAAGGCAGGTCGGTTGCTGACGTCGCACCTACACACCCGAAATCCAATTTGCCCGCAAATGCTGGCAAACAGCTCTTGCAGAGATTCGCACGCGGCCGTTCCGAGCAATAAAGGGTATTTTCGAAGCTTCCGCACCATGCATTCAAGCCATAAGGTGCGCGAAGGCGCACGGCCGGAGGTTGTGCGGGACAACATGGGTCACGTCGATATTCGACGTGACCCAGCATCTTTACGGCAAGAGCTGGTGGGAAGAGCGGGTGGATGCGTTTGCCGCAAGATGTACGCGCCGGCCCTAGCTGCCGCAGATTAAGCAAACGCGGTCTTCCATCTCAGGCTTCCGCAAGCGCTCAGTTTCAGAATTCGCAGGCGTTACTAATTCTTTCGCTGCTGAACCCGGGCTGTTGACGGCGGAACAAGCCCCTTCAACCGCATGTAAACGGCGATGTTGCCGTAGTGCTCGTTATTGTGGGCGATGTTGTACATCAGCACGGCGCCCCGGACGGTATTCGTCGACCCCGCACCAACAACATGCGCAATCTGCATCGGCTCAATGAAGTTAGCGTCGGTGGTCGCTGCGTACACCCGGTCACAATAGACGAGCGAATCGTTCAACGCCTTGACGAGTGCAGCCTTGTCAGTGATTTGCTCGTAGTCAGCCGTTGCCGGCGACTTTTCGCCCGCAGCTTGCGAACAGAAGAAGAAGTTCGCATCGACCATGTGACCGATAATCTGACCAAAGGTCCGGACCTGCGGTGTCGGTCGAAAGGCGTATTCATCCGCAGGCATGTTCGCTGCCGCTTCCGCTAGATTGCGGCGAATCATCGCGTGCATCGCCTTCGCACTGCCCGCGAGCGAGGGCGACAACTCATCGGGATAGCCAGCGTCCGTCGTTTGAGCGGAGGCCGCCGGCAAAGTCACATACGCAAGGACAACAGCCAATATAAGCAGACGCAGCATCCACTCGTCTCCCTTCACCGTGCGAATCGTTTTGGCCCGCGCGGCTCACTTATAAACCAAGACAACAGAATCTTGTCAAGCGAAAACGGCTCACTCTCCAGAAGTCCGCTTCTGGAACCTGCAGTTGGAAGATATTGCCGTGAGAGGGCACTCTGATTCGGAGTTTCAAGGACTCAGGAGTATTGGCGGAAATTGAAAAGCACAACGGAGAATGCGGCTTTGGAAGGCCCTACTCATAAGGCAGCCGTGCCCAGCCATCGGCTTGGACGAATTCCCATACAAACTCGGATGGTTGCAGGGTGCCGAGAACTCGTTCACAGGAAAGAACAATTGATTGCAGAGGCCCGATTTGAACTAACGATTTCCACTCGCTCGCCGGCGCACCTGCTCACGAGGCAGGTGCTCTCGTGTGTATTGCGCCTGCTTTGAGAGTAGACGCTCCAGCGATAAACACACCTCTATGAACGTAATGGTCGCTGCTCCGACCATAACCCAATTTTCCTCCCCACTGTTTCCTCCTCGATTTAGTTTGAAGTGTCTGTCAAAACTGAAACGCAGGGCTCGGTAGGATAGCGCAACAGTTTTTGACTAGGCTGCGCGCCGACGCTTCCAATGCAGGTCCTCTCCCCCAACAGGACTTGGCACAGCAGTGCGTTGTTAATAGTCACGGCACTATGATATGAGATAACCCGGTCTCCAAGCTGAACGTATAGTATCTGAGACAAAGATGAATGCACTCGTCCTACTCAGCGGGGGAGTTGATTCTTCCTGTTGCGTCGCGTTTTATCGCCGCATGGGCTACGAAGTCAGAGGTGTTTTTGTTGATTACGGCCAACCCGTGAATCACACGGAAGCACGGAGCGCCCAGGCAATCGCTGATCACTACGGCGTGTCAGTCGATGTTGTTCGTTGCTCTGGCCCCTCCACGGATTTTCAGGGTGAGATCTCCGGACGCAACGCGTTCCTTGTTTTTGCGGCGTTGCTCTACGTACCCAAATTCACTGGCCTGCTCGCGCTTGGGATTCATGCTGGCACTGAATACTACGACTGCTCGGAACACTTTACGAGCAGCCTGAATGACATTCTGTCAGGTTATCGCGGTGGAGAGCTCGTTCTCGCCACACCGTTTCTGAGCTGGACCAAACAAAAGGTCTACGATTTCTGCACCGAACACGGTGTGCCCGTTCAGTTGACCTGGAGCTGTGAGGTAGGCCCGTCGAGCCCATGCGGCCGTTGCTTATCTTGCAAGGATCGAGAACACCTGAATGTTTGTACGTCGAAGTAAGATCCTTGTCGGGGCGCAGACAGTGGCAGAGACGCCGCTACTTCTCCCGTCGTTCTCAAGCAAGGGATTCCCTCAGGTCAAGCAGATCATGGACTTAATGGCAGAGTTCATCACCAGCCCCATTCTCATCAGTTCCTATGACGTCTACTACCGGCTCATCGCTCAAAAGATAACCTTCTCGCAGTTACTTTTCTTAGACAGCGGCGGTTACGAAGCTCGGATTGACCACGACTTGTCAGAAACCTATGGAAAGATGCATAAGCCAAAGCCCTGGAACCGGCGACTTCACGAGCGGGTGCTTCGGAACTGGTCCAGTCGATGGCCCACTATTGCAGTCTCGTTCGACAGTCCTGTCCAATTCCTATCCTTGTCAAAACAAATCCACAATGCGGAAGAGTTACAAGGACGCTACCCAAACTTGCTATGGGAGTTTCTCCTGAAACCCGAATCAGCGAAGGACTCTCTCCTTCCGATTGAGAAATTGATCACGCGTGTTGCACATTTAAGAAAATTCGCGGTGGTTGGTCTCACGGAGAAGGAACTCGGCGATTCCGTCTTCGGTGCCATGACCAAGATCGCCCGATTGCGGACTCAAATGAATGCGGCTGGTGTTGCTATTCCTATTCACATTTTTGGGAGCCTAGATGCGCTAACGACAGTTCTCTATTTTCTCGCGGGCGCGGAGATCTTCGACGGCCTCACTTGGTTGAGATTCGGTTATCACGAAGGCAAAACAATCTATTCACAGAATTATGGGATTCTTCGCGATTCCGAAGGCATCCGCCGCAGGACGGAAGAGCAGCACTATGAGATGTGGCGCAATAACTACTACTATCTCGAAAAACTGCGAACCCAAATGATCAATTACGAGCGGACTAAGGACCTCGCTCATTTTGGAACGATTCAGCCTCTACTGCAGGATGCTCTTACCCAGCTCCAGGCTACCGTGCCGGAGGCGAGGTAATTATGGGCGGATCGGGAGGCCGAGGCTTTTTTAGGGGGCGCAAACCCGAAGAGATTAAGCTCGACCTGCGCAAGGAGGAAGAGAAAACACTCGACCAGGCGTTCGATGCCCAGGTCGCCGAACATCTCGGCAAATTCCTCTCCGAAGCTAACCAGCGCGATACGAAAGCAATTCGCGACGCCCTTGATGAAATAAAAAATGCCCTGGGTGCGGACATCGAGGGCACTGTAGACCCCATCCTCGGGGGGTCCATCCGGAAGCGTACATATGTCGATGGAATCAGCGACATCGATACCCTCGTCATTCTCCGTGACCCAAAATTGAAGTCCTTGTCACCGCAGCAAGTGCTTACGTATTTTGAGCAAAAAGCCCGCGAGGAATTGTCCGGCTGGGAGATATCCAGGGGAAACCTCGCCATTACGCTTAGGAAGGAGGGGCTGGAGATTCAGGTTCTACCCGCCGTGCACGAAGACGGTAAGACGCACATTCCGAGCGCGCGAGGGGATCGTTGGTCCGACATCAATCCACGAGCATTTTTCCGGAAGCTAACAGATACAAATAACAAATTAGGAGGAAAGGTCGTTCCCGTCATCAAACTCGCGAAGATAATCAATTCTCAACAGCCGGAAGCGTTGCAACTCACTGGATATCATGTCGAATCACTCGCGATCGAGGCCTTCAAAGGCTACTCGGGCGCAATAAATCCCAAAGCAATGCTTGAACATTTTTTTGACAGATCGCGTGCTCTTGTGTTGGCACCCATCCACGACAAGACAGGTCAATCGGTTCATGTAGACACCTACCTGGGGCCAGCAAATAGTAACAATCGGAAAGAAGTCTCCGCAGCACTGGACCGCATCCACCGTCGTATGAAAAACGCAGATGCTCTTCGTTCGGAAGATCAGTGGCTTGAGCCGTTCGGTGGGGAATAGCGATGAATAGCATGGTTGCAACCGGGACGCTAGCTTCTGCCTATGTTAAAGCAAAGCTGAAGGTCTTGGCCTCTGGATACGCACCCGAGATCCTGTGGCAGAAGACCCTGCGGATTCAGGACCTGACCGAAGTCGAGCTTCTACGGGAGTGCGCTTGGGTGATTCTTTCGTCCGGTATGCGCGAGTCGGTCGTCAGCAAAAAGTTCCCCGATATTGGGCAGGCTTTCTTCAACTGGGCTTCTGCGCAAGAAATCGTCTGGCATCGCGAACACTGCGTCCGGACCGCGCTCCCGTTTTTTCGGCATGAACGGAAAATTAAAGCTATTGCCCAGAGTGCCCAAATTATCTATTCGAAGGGATTCGAGGTGCTTCGTGACGAAATTGTTCGCGATCCGATTGGCACACTCCGACAATTCCCCTACATAGGACCGGCAACTAGCTTCCACATGGCAAAGAACATCGGACTGCCTTTTGCAAAACCAGATCGACACCTCTGCCGACTGGCCGCTCTCTCCGGCTATGAAGAGCCTTCGGATCTTTGCAGCGCAATAGCCGAGTACATCGGTGATCCGGTTTCGGTCGTTGACATCGTCTTGTGGCGCTTTGCGATATTGCAGCCCGATTACCTGACTGTTTTCTTGTGCCCTGACGCCGAGGATTCCTGACTTGACTGAGGTACCGCACACCCTCTTTGGAAGGTATATCCATCTCGCCGGCAGCGCCAGCAAGTCGCGCGATGCCACATTAATCCGCTATGCGCATAACTTGATTCGAGGTGTGGCGATTGAGGTTCTTCGCAATGGAGGCGGTCTCGTTCTGTTCGTTGGCAAGGAACCAGTTCAAGAACCCGACATCCCTGGCTCTCCCGCTCTAATATTTGACTGGACTATTTTGGAGGCGGTTGATTCCGTCGCTAGTCAGGGAAAACTTCCATGGCCGCACACCCGGCCACCCATTGTCGTAGTCACGTCCGAAAAAGCAGAACGGGAAGTCCCTGAACATCGTAGGGTTTTGTGGGAAAAACTTTTGGAATCAAACCTAGTTCGAGTCGAGTATATCCAGCCTGGCGCGCGTTCTGGAGCCTTGCTACGAGAACGGCAAGCGCAATTCGGGAGTGCACTAATATGTCTGGGAGGCGGAACCGGTGTTGAGCATTTGGCCGACCTATACCAAGCTCGCCACAGACCCCTCATTCCCCTCGACTTGCCACTTGGGGCAAGCCGAGAAGATGGTATCGGCGGTTCTGAGCGCATGAGTCGCGAAGCACGAGCAAATCCTGGTGCGTTCCTCAGGCTTCACCCTGAAAAGTCAGAAATGGGCGCATCCTTGCTTGTTGCCACCGCAACAAAAAATGGGACCGCTGACGTTGAAACGGTATCTGACGCCGTTATTCGACTTCTGACTGCTATCGATCACCCAAACGCCTTCTATGTACGGTTATTGAACAAAAATGTAGAGGATTTTCCGAATGTCGAACGCTTTTTCAGGGAAATTGTCGACCCGACGGTTCAAAAGATGGGTTACCGAAGGCTCGAAATGGGGACTGATCGGACAGAGCACGGTTTCATCAACGCCGAAATTTTTGAACGCCTGCACTACTCCGAACTCGCCATCGTTGATGTCACAGGGGAGAGACCGAATTGCTTCGTTGAGTTAGGATATGCACTCGGTCACGGCGTTCCCGTGATCGTCACTGCCAAGGAAGGGACCACCCTGCCCTTCGACCAGCAGGCCATTCCGTGCCATTTTTGGAATTTAGAAACCGACGCCGCGACGAATAGAAAACTGCTGCTTGAATTCATTGAGAAAAATATCGGAAGACCCCCGTTGGTCACCGCATGATTGAGCCATCGTCATCGTACTTCATCACTGCCTATGTGCCGCTGTCACGACTCCCTCAGCTTAGTTTCAACTAACCTACTTCGGACAGATAAGCGTCCAAGATCGTAAAACCGATGTCTATTCCTTCCGACAAACCGCACTCTTTGGCGAGCGCTTCGTACGGCTTCTGCCAATTTGTAGGAGGCTGCGGTAGCGGGTTCGGCACGGCGTGAGTCCCTCGGCGATCAAACGTGACACGAATTGCTTCAGCAACCTTGGCCCTGGCCAAGGTTCCGGAATGAATCAAGAGAACCATGTCCACCAGGTCCCGCACGCGACTATTCGCCGCACCATGTCGTGGCAGAGTGTAGGCGTGTAGTTTTTCGGCAAACTGCTGCTCGCGAGGGATCATGTACAACGATGGGCTCGCAATACCGGCAAACCCCAACCAGTCGCGCCCTTCGATGACTTCGAGTGGCTCCATCACCGCATCCCCTATCCCAACGTCTAGGTGAAATCCAACGAATACGCGGCCATCGACGCGGGCTTCGACCGGAAACCTCCCGCCGCCATACGGGGCAGCATCTAGGTCAGAAATTGGCTCACCTATCGTGTAAACGAAGAAGTCGTCACCACTGAATGCAGCGGCTTCTTGTAGTTTCTCCAGCACGGCCAGATTCTTCCTGTCGTCCTTCTTCCCGCCAGAACTGAAGCCGCTGCGCATTGTCAGGTCAATGTCCTTTGTCGTGCGCGCTGCCTTGATCCGCAGCTCCATCGCATACCCGCCCTTCAGTACCCAACGTAGCGGACTAGGCTGTGCCGCGGGAAACAGTCGCGCTAAGATCCGGTCAAAGGCAACCTGACGCCGCAGACGCTGCAAGTCAACGCTCTCCTTCCCGGCAATATCTTGAAGCCTGTCCTCCAGTGCCCTTCGAAAGGCTGCGGCTGTCACGTACTTCTTCGGCTCCATCAGGCGGCTACTTTTTGAAACAGATTTCGCAGTTGCTTACTATCAGCGAGACGTTTCCTAGCCTCTGCAATTTCGCTTCTGCGAATGAGCCCTCGCCGTAGCCCTTCACGCACCGCTTGCCGAAGGGTCGCAGACGGCACCTCTCCAACTGCCAGCAGATCAAGAATTGTTCGCATAGCCTTTGTTACCCGCACTCCATGAGCAGTTCCGATGTCGCTCTGAGGGAGATCAGCGAAATGCAGGACGAGCACGCGAGGGATTTTACTATTTCGCCGGAAGCTTCTCGGTATAGTCATGTGCAGCTTCGCTGGCATTACGTCCGATAGATCATGGAGGCTCAGAGCAGTTTGATGACTGTAGACTCCTTGGCTAGCCTCTTCCCGATTCCTGGACCAGAGCGACCAAAGCATGAGGTCAGGGCGCTCGCCTTGCGGAAAGCTGGCTAGACGATAGATTCCCCGATGGTCACGAATCCAGTTTCCCGCCTGAACGTGGTACGGGTGGGTATTCTCCGCGAACCCCGCGGCCTTTGCCTGCTTGGTCGTGAAGAAACCCTGCTGGCCTTCCGCGATCTCGTAAAGCCGCTTGGCGGCTTCTTTCCGCTCTCTTTGCACAGCACAATACTACAACTTATTTGAGGTATTGTGTAGGGCCTTAATTGCAGCACGGACCCGCTATCGCAGGAACAAATTCCGATGGTTGCGGGGTATCGCGAACTTCTTGAAATGAAAATACAATTAACTGGCGAGGCCCGATTTGAACTGACGACCTCCAGCAGCTAAACAGCGCCCGTGTTCACCAGGCAGGCGCGCCACCGAAAACAACCGTCCTGTTTTCAACGTTCCTGCTGAAACAAAACGACTTAGTCGTGATTCTTGCATGTAGCTGGCTTGTGCGCAAATGTGCCCATCTGTCTGTTGGGTGGGCGCAAAAGTTGGCACAATTGAGATGGCGCGCTGGCCCAGGTTCGCCATGTCGCCCGCATCGCTACAGCATGGAAGAGAAAAATCCAGTCTCAGGTTGATTGGGCTTCCCCACAAGCATCGCACGATCAAGAAGACGATTGCCTTCTTCACAGGAAGTTTCTGAGATCAAAAGGCAACCGTGGCAGGCAGCGAGATTTGCGTTGTCGGTTCCTTGGCCGCTTGTTTCGATACAAATAGGATCGGACGAGCACCATTGCGCCTTTCGCAAAGCTGAGGACAGAGTACGGAGCAGTCTTTGGGGTTCGCCCTGCCGAACTAGCCCCCCCATCGTACCCTCGGAATCCCCTGAAGCCGTGTAGATCAAAATCCCGCACATTTGTTCTGCGTCCTGGTCCAGGTTGCAATAGATCCTTTCTCGGAGCGATGCACTACCATAGCCACAATCAAAGCTGAGTTGATTGATCAGGCTATGAGCCAGCGCATGCAGGAGCACGAACCTGGCCGTGATTCGCCGTGGGCGCTGGCCGCGGCTCACCCGCCGCTGATTGAAATTTTGCGACAACAGTAGCGTCCTCCGAGATCCCTGATTGGTTTCCAGCCACTCCTGCACCGTTGCTGCGTTAAGTTCAAGAAATATTCCTTCTCCTCTAACTACGGCAGCGGGCAGCCAATCTATTTTCTGGTCAAGCTTAAGTGGTTGAATGCGGTCAGCCTCCCCTTCAGGGTCTGGAGGAAGCAAACGGGAAAAGCCTGCAAGCGCTCGTGTTTCCCGTAGCTTTTTCACGAGTGCTATTTTGGAGAAATACTTGCTTAAAACTTCTCCGAGATCGGTTTTCGGCACAATCTCAACAAACAAATCCGTTGCGGGACCACCACGAGGTGCAAGTAGCGCGGAATACTCCTGTCGACGATATTCTTCTTCTGTCAGTACAGGCTGTACATTTACACCGTCCAATTTCCTTTGTGCCACCACAAGGAGTTGGTCGCAGCTCAGACCCCACATCTTTGCCACAACATCACATCTCGTTGGATCAATCCTTTTTCCATCGACCAGACCGCTAGTCAAAGCATCCCAAATCTCGGGACGTTCGAGCGACTCGATAATGCTTCGCTCAGCTTTCTCCGCCCAGAGCGGTAAGTAGATAGAACTTACAACAAACGGAAAATATACGTTCGAAGCCCCGCGCTGTAAGACTCGCAGATGAGAACTACAAGGGAGCTCTTGCGATTCTGTTCTTCCTAACCAAGGCTGCCCCCCTCGACAACCGTACCCGATTCGCTGCAAAGCTCCACCTGTCTGCTGATCGAAGTCAAAAATGCCAGCCAACGTTTTCTCTTCGCCACAGCTGCAAGAGATTTTGATGCCGGTAAGCAACGAAGATGAACGACCTGCGAGAAATCGAAGCTCGCAGCTCGGCATGATTGGCCTGTTGCGGTGAACCCACTCCATGAATGGGAAGTCTTCGATGTGTCCACGATCGCAAACGGCGATTATGCGAACCGGAATGAGAAATGGACGGGATCTCTCGCCTTTTTGCGAGCAACTCATCCCTGGATAAGGGCGTCCGGGACATCGCCGTGCACTGCTGAACAATGTCAGTCGCTCCATAGCGCCACAGCGATGGCAGTAGTGCCATCCGGGAAACCGAACGCTCGGAATATCCAGGTTGGCATTTTTTATCCCATTTCCAGGGTCCTTATGATCCACTGGCAGTCTGAAAGCCCGGACACTCAATCTCGCCTGCAGCCGCTCTTCGGCAACTAACAATTCAGGCGGGCAGCTTTGTTTCCCACAGTGCCAAGCGTCCAACCCTGCCACCATCAACGACTCATCCCGCGGAAAATCAATCATTGACCCAATCCCGAAGGGACTTATTAGTTGTGATCGGCGGATAGGTTTCTGGGCTGGCATCCGCGCACCTCAGTCGGGATCAGGAAAGGTTGAAAGCACTGCCGCGTCACACGTCGCGTCCACATTCCTCATCGAACTGGGGGTTGGCAGAGGTCGTATGCTCCATTGTGGATGTCGTTCCGATCCGCTTGGGTACATTAAGGGTTCCTCAGGATCAGGAGGAGCAAACCCACCGTACTTCGACGGAGGAACCCGCCTCCACTCACCGATTATGTAATTCAATCGTTCAACAGCGGCCGCTTTTTGCGACGCATCCACATTGGAAGCCCTGCTCACAATAATAGATTTAATGCGCTCCACGAGATCGTCGTTTGGGGGTGGAGCATTAGGCCGCTGGGAGAGTGGATCACCTCCCAACATTCTGACCAGTGCGATGGTAACCGCGTGAAGTGCCCGTTCTATGACAGGCCGCGCAAACGGAGTGACGCTGGTTGGTTCGACGAATCTGTAAAGGCTTTGGTGGTACGCCCGAAAATGTTCGAAATGAGAACGATCTCTCGGGCGAGCCGGATTGTAAATGGTCACGACCAAGCCCGGTTCTTTTCTCCCAACACGGCTCGATGCTTGAATATACTCCGCGGTAGTTTTTGGCTGGCCAACTATTGTCATAAGGCTTAAACGAGGTACATCGAGTCCGACCTGAATCATGTTGGTTGCTAGGCAGATGTCCACAACATCGAAGTCCCGGCCGGAACGCAACTTGTTAAACAACTCCGCGAGAATGTCAGGGATTTGATTGCTTTGAATTCTGCTCGTCAGTTCAAGATCCCGGTTTATAAATCGCCGCTCTTTCAAAGAATCCGGGCTTATACCCTTCGTGAGTCCTTGACGATCCCACATGGCGTTCATGTGCTCGCGGATATCGGCCCGGATCAGGGTCGCGGCGTGTCCGAGCTCGCGGATGCTGTTGAAATAAACCATCAGCGTCCAGAACGGATCGAGCAATTGTGGATCTTTGATGGCAATCGATTTCACAGATTGAAGCAGAGCCGAGACGACACGGATTTCGGCAGTGACGTGAGATGGTAGAGCGGAGGCAAAGACCCCGAGATAACACCGGCCCGGTTTTGTAGTGTTTTCTTCGGCGAAGAATGAATCTCCCACATCCAGACCTTGGGGCGGGAATAAAAAACCCGACCTGCCATTGTACAGAGCGCTGATCTGCTCGTTGGCTCTCGAAATAGTCGCCGTAGACGCCACAATTTTAGGCGAGTAGTCGGTTCCCGCACAGCAGAGTGCTTCAATCGCCATTTCATAGTGAGCAACCATGGAGCCCAGCGGCCCTGAAATAAGATGAAGCTCGTCCTGAATAATAAGTTCCGGTGGACTATAGTTGCGATCAACTCCGAATAGACTCCGAGCCTCGGGGCGCCACGGTAGCATTGCGAATTTGTCAACCGTCCCGATGACAAGGGTTGGCGGGTCCTTGTAGATCGCCTCATCGACCACAGTGAGGGGGAGGCCAGAGTCTGCGCTGAACGGGCAGTCCGAATCTTCGCAACGAAACACCACACGAGATGGTTTTGCAACCTTCAGATACCCTTTTACCTTCCAGCTATTTCCAGCTTTTACCGGTCCCATCGCTGCTCCGCACCAGGGACACGCCAATACGATGAATCTGTTCTCGTTGGGAGATTGATAGAGACGCGTGAGGGCAGCGACAGCGTCTTTATGGTCGTTTGGTGTGACGCCTGCTCCAACCCAGAGCCCAATCGAGATTGGGGCTGTTCCTAGCTCCATATGCACCGAGTCCCTTATGTAGTCGCATGCACAGATCAGAGAAGCTGCCCGCTGGAACTGTTGTGCGGTGAGAAGCCGCAGCGTGTAACGCATAAGCACAGTTGTGCCAGCATCGTGAGGGTCGCGAAGCCTCCGCAATAGAATCGTGAACGCAGACAACCCGAGATATGCTTCAGTTTTTCCGCCGCCCGTAGGAAACCAGATCAAATCGACAACATTGCGTTCCTTCGAGTTCGGCTGGGCGACCGATTCGAGATTCATCAACAAGAACGCCAGCTGAAACGGCCGCCACGCCGCAGCTTTGGCAGAATAGTCGGGTTCCCTATAAGGTTCTGAAAGCTGGAGCCTGCCGTCATTCAACACCCACGGGCGTACTCGGTTGCTCGCCAGTTCGTAGTGAGCTTGCTGGAGGTACATCGCTTGGTTCGCTAACGCGAATGCACGCCGGACAAGCCGTTCGTTGCGAAGCAATTCGATACCACCCAGAATCCGTTCAAGACAGCTCTCGCATAGCGTGAGATTCATCTCCGCGACATCGACAAATTCCGTTGGAACCTGCAGCGGATCGACAATTCTCTGCCTTTGGTCATTGATCCAGGCCTTGTACGCCGCTGCCAGAGTTTCGCAAAGGCGAATTGTTTCCGAACTATCCTCCGACAACGTTTTCATTGAGAAGGAAACACCCGGCAGATCAACATGTTCAATTGGCTTGACCTCATAAATTGGCAGAGATTCAGTCCAAACACGGGAGCAATGACCGGGAGCGTTCTCTAGCCAGTCACAAGAGCATCCGTGACCGACCCCAAAAACTCTCCTGTTCCGATACAGAAATCGAAGCGAACGCTCCTCCAAATCCTCCGTGTATGCGCGGTCTGGGTATTCAAGGAAGCAGTCTCCCGAGTCTGCTGCCGATATTTCAAAGCGGCACTGAAAGAAGCAAAGCTCATCGTTTGAAACGCGTGGAGATTCGTTGCGGTTGATGAGCGTAATTGTAATCAAGCGAACGTTTTCCTGCCCCCGATTATCCTTGTGAGGACGGCTCAACACGTTGACTCTAAGCCTTGAGTCCGAATTGTCTATGGGCACCGACTTCTCAAGGGATATGACGGACTCACCCAGGAGTTCCGAGGAATCAAAAATAGCGGTGACGAGCAAGGGCTTCCGCAGCCATGCATACGAAGTCGAAGGCCCCTTGCTTTTGACCCTCCCAAACCCAGGCACCTCAGTTTTTTCGTACCGGGCGGCCTCGATCCTTACCAGCAGCTTCTGAGGGATTTTTACCAAGGCGCTCATTCCCATTGCGCTCGGCAGATACTGGTTTGCCAGATTCAGATCGAAATCTGTTTCCGGCTGCTGATCTGTGGGGTTACCAGACTCTGATAATTCTGCTCCGTCTGCGACCTCTTTTTCGCCAGCGTCTTCTGAGGGGCCGGCCTCCGCATCCCGCAATTCTTTTTCCTCGATGTCCAAATGGTCGGAGACTTCCGAACGCATCGGGAAAAGAATGCCAGCGCTGTATCGGAGCCTCGGCGGGTCCTGAGAGCGTAACATCTCCTCTTTGTCGATCTGGATTGCCGGAAATCCGGGAGCGGGGCCGACGAGTTCCTTCCGCAGATATTCGATGAGCTCTTGGCGAACCTCGCTAGTCGTCATGATTTCCATCCTTCAGTCAACTTGCGCATAAGGGACTTGGCTATCGCTTCCCGCACAGGCTCCCGTACCATCATTACCAGGAAGCTTCGAGCTCGAGACATGCCGGTGTAGAGCAACGCTTGCGGCTCATCATCGCTAGCGCTTTCAACATCGCAGAGAATCACGGCCGGGCTCTCCATTCCTTTGAACGATTGAACTGTCGAAAATCCGACTCTTGAGCCCGTCGCATAAGGCCTAACGCCGCTTCGTATCTCGACTGCAGAAATAGTTCCGTGTTTTTGGGTTACACAGGACAATCTGGAAGCCACGGATTCAGAAAACTTCCTGGGAGACAGCAGCACAAGGTCCGTGGGCTTCATACCCTCACCCAGCAGTCCTCGTATGACTTCGGTGAGCTTTTCAAGCTGGTGATGCGAATCTTTCCAGTAACGATAGTCTACCGCTAGGCCGTCAATCTGCCCCAGTTTGTATGGCGGTGACGAGAACCCTGACAGAAGCGCGGTTTCCTCGCCGATTCGGCGCGTGTTCCGACAATTCGTATGAAGTTGAGTGTGCGTGAAATGTTGACACGCTGACGAGAGGGTCCCCAGATGTTTTTCACGGGAAGGGCCTCCGTAAATGCATTGCCGAGTGAAATCCCCAAAAAGATACCACTGACCGCCGGCGATCCCGCCTTTCAACACCGTTCCAAGCAGGTCAAGCACATCCGGGCCCAAGAGGTCCTGAGCTTCATCAATAACCACAACATCGAACTGCGAAAGCGCGGCCTCGGCACTCAGCTGTGCGTAGAATGGCAGCAGATCTGAAAATAGCTTGTTCTGATCGGCACTCTGAGCAACGGCTTCAAATTCTCCGCGATAATCTGACGACATTATCTGCTCCCGAAAATGTCGAAAATAGCTATTCGCTTGCAATGTCGGTATGCCCAACTCTTTGGCACGCGACTCAAACCAGTCTCCGAGAAGACGATTGAAACAGAGCAGAAGTACCTTTTTCCCTCGGACGGCCTGTCGCCGGGAATATTCGAGCGCAAGAATTGTTTTGCCTGTCCCCGCGGCACCCTCGACCAGGCACCTGGAATTGCTTGAAATCATGTCGAGTACCTTGTACTGGTCTTCCGTGAGAGAAACCAATGCGCTTTCACACTCGCTGACTACTGTGGGCCGGGCGATGACTCGCTCGAAATCTGGGCGAAGAAATTGACGGATGTCAGCAATTGTGCTTTCCGTAGCGCCAGACCGAGACCAACCGAGCTTTTTTCTTTGCGCTGACAACACCTTCTGGATATTTTTTGAAATGGGTGTCTTTAGGTCATTGCGGCCAATTGCCTCCCAAACCTCAAACTCTGGAGTTTGTGGAGGGGAATCCACGTCGGGGAATACCACTGCGTACCCGAATACACAGCGGCTCGCATCACTTCCTTGCCCGAATTTTTTCTCGATTGCGTGCAGAAGCGCAAACATTCCTTCGCGCGCCTGCATGAAGGGGCTCTTGCTGAGATTGGCAACCGCGCCGAATCTATCGATAGTTTGCCACACTCCATGGTTGCAACTTACTCGCCCGCCCTTTATTTCCAGACAGATCACCCCACCGGTCGGAATGAGAACCACAAAATCTATTTCACCATAAGCGCCAATCCGCCTCTTAGATAGCCCCATGGAGTGAAGTACAAACCATTGTCCCGTGTCAGGATCATTCTCAAGAAGATGGAAGACCCGCTTTTCAGCACTACTGGTTGTGCCCTCGTCGTATTGCGTTGGAATCATTCTGGCCATTATTTCATCCGCTCGTCAGTTCCCTATGTCCCACAGAAGTCGGTTTATCTGGGATCGCCTCTGGGGCGAAAAAGACCGATCAATTTCCTGAATATGAACGACCCAGACTTTTCCAACACCAAGGTCAAGTTCTGTTTCGCCTTGGCCGAGAAGACTGATTTTGTCCGGCAGCTCCTTCTGAAGAAGCTCTGTGAGCCGGTATCCCGCTCGTATATGCAAGCCCATAAGTTCGTCTTTCGCGTGCTCCACTTCAGGCAGAAGTTTGAGCAGCTCATCGTCATGCGAGGCCTCTGCGATCTTGCGGACATCGTCCATGTCTTGCGGGCAAATCCTGCTTTGGTTGACCAACCAACCCTTCACCGTCTGCGGATGCCGCGAGAATCCAACTGCCCGGAGAAGGTCCCAAACGAGTCTCGGGTCCGTTCCGAGCTTCTGTAGCGCCGCCCTCCAGCGGCCCGCGGTCAATCGGAGTTGCTGGTATGCGGCCTTCCCCAATTCATCTTCAGCAAGGAAACGAATAATGTCTGAATCGCTGGATTCACGAAACATTAGGTAGTCGCCCTCGTTGAGGTCTTCGACTGAGCGTAGAGGAATTTTCCCAGGGGTGCACTGTTCCCCCGAAATATAAGTGTTCAGGACAGGCAGCTCATGACCATCCGTAAGAAAAGCGAATGTTGCTCCCGCGAAGTCAACATAGCACGCGTCAACCACTTCTTCGTGCTCCTCCTCGCTGGCGACCGGTTGGTCGGCCAGTCCGACCTTGCGTCTCATCAGGAAGCGCTCCTCAGAAAAATCAAACTTAACTAGAGTATTTCGGGAGCTCTCATATGCAGATTCACCTTCATCGTTCTGGCCTTCTGCAGAGAAAATTCCAAGCAACTCCTTTTTCCGCTTCGTTGAAACACCGAGGGGCACCGATCGCGTGTAGCGTTGACGGTACCGATTCAACCATTCCTCCTCAAATCGATAACCTAACAACCGCAGGTCATTGGTCGCGTATTGGTGGACCAGACGGTCGAACCTCCCCCACCGTGGCCATGAAACAACCAGGATTCTGTCAAAGGGTGTGTTTTCGGGTATTTCACTTACGGAATAGATCTCGGCGTCGACGCCCGATTTAGTGAGCCACTGCCGCAGTTCTTCACAATTCGTTTCCCCACGTGCCACCGCGACGGCGATCTGCTTGTCCGCAAGGCCGGTTGTTTTCAAATTTTCAATGAGAACCCTTCCTTTCGGAGTGATGCCACATTGCGACAGCGTCGCGACGGCTATTTGTACATCATTGATGGCTTGTCCAATCCGATCGCTAATCTCCGGAGTTAACCACCCCTTCGCCCCTTCCATAT